>JACCDQ010568796.1_pt1 | contig 34486 bp, 53 predicted proteins | sample 7446031 | NCBI WGS metagenome assembly JACCDQ01 (sample SAMN15323442, study PRJNA562643) | freshwater metagenome | isolation source: river surface water | place: USA:Blue River Watershed | collected 2017-08-17 | reverse complement strand
ATTCATCAAGTGTTAAACTTAAATCTTGTCCAAGGGCTACACTTGCCAATCTAAAAATACCATGAATGGTAATGGGGTAAGCTCTATCTGGCTTAAAGTAAATATATAAGTTGCCGCCACCGAATTGGCGCTCAAAATACCACTCAAAAGGCAGTGTTTGAATGTTTTCAACACGACTCGCACCAAAATAGGCGTTACGTTTTTCATACTTCATGGCGTATCGCACTTCGTCTAAAAAGAAAACCAAGGTATCGATTTGAATTAAATTTTCAATGGGATACACTTCTTGCCCAATCACAGCATCAAACGACAAAGTACCTTCATAAGGTATCATGCCCTCATCCACATCTTTTTCTGTAATAATGTTATTTAACCAAATAAGCCCATCTGAAATTTGAGGGCCACTGACGGTTTCAAATTCTCTTGAAACAACTTGTGCCGCATAATAAGCGCCAGAGATAAGCTCATTTGTTGTATAGGCCATAACATTCCTTTGTATTTAATAAAAGCCCCACCATTGGATGGGACTTTTACAGGGTGTTAAGATAAGTAATCTATGTACCCTGCGGTCAATAACGTTAAGGTATCGCCGGCCGTGACTTTGTATTGAATTTTTGGAACGCCATCGTCAAGCTCACAAGGTATAGTAATCATGCCTCGTTGATCTCCAGCTACTCCATATCCAAATACAACATTGCCATCGGTCGCTGTTGAACCAAAAGGTAGAAATTCGGCAACATCGGTAGCGCCATTGGGTACATATAACGCATCAAAGATAACCTGAGTTGCAATAGGCGGTACGGAGGTTGCAAGGTCAATAGCTGTAAAGGAAGTTGCTGAGCCAGCAGACAATTCGCTTATACCTACATCATAATAATAAGTTCTATCTTGACCTTCACCATATTGCCAAAATTGAAGAATATTTGCAGAACCATCTGTTAATATCCAACCGACACGGCGATACATGTCATATCCGCCAGGTAAGTTTGGTTGCTCAGCATCTAAAGACAGCAAACCTGCAGTCGCTTGATATTTTGTCGAATCGCCAATGACATACACGGCATACATAGAGCTTGCAACTAAAGCTGCAACGTCAACACCGTTTGCGCCAACTGCCGCACCATTAATACTTGCATCAGCGGATAAAATAATGTCATTGGTATTGGTCCAATCACGTGCAGCACCGGCTGCCATGCTCATGGTTTTAGCAGCAGTTTTAGCAATATGTAAACCGTTAACGTATTTAATTCCTGCGTTAACGATAGGTGAATTAGGCATAATTAACCCCTTTTAAATAAATGAAATGAATTAAAGGCCGATATTTCGGCCTAACATTAAATTGGTAAAGCCACCATGAGCGCATACTCATCAACCAAGGTGCGACCCCAAATAATGTCATGAACCATTCCTCTTTGGTTTTGACCAAATAAAGAACCGTAATATTGACGAATGGAGGCCCCACTGTCTGGGTCTTGTGCAACTGATGTTGGGTAAGGGACTTCTTCTGGTAATTTAGGCATTGCTAAGAACAATGGATTACCTGACATGATAAGTCCACAACGATGATCTGGCAGAACAGTGACTTGCATACCTGCCACAATCTCAGAAGTAATGTTTTGATTTTTACCGGCTGAGGCTTTTAAAGGCGGGTAAATATCCACCGTTACTTGCGAGCCTGCAGTACTGGCTGCATTGGCAGTTGCTTTAAACTGAACAGGGCTTTGCGAGGGTTTATGTCCAATAAAAGTACGGAATCTTAAATCTTGTCGGCCAGAAACACCGTCAACAAATTGAAATTTATCATAAATTTTCACAGAGTCAGGGTCGCTTGCTGATGTTGTACCACTAAAAGTGATTTGCACGACCGCATCATCAGCGTTTTTCACAACGCTTACGACTGTTAAAATTGTTCCTGCATTTCCTTCCGTTCCTGCAAGGTGTGTTTTAAGTAAGTTTGATTGATACCAGTCACAATTGGAAAATCGACCAATTTCCCAAGACATGGCTTCACGATTATTTCGGTCCAATGCAAATTGGTTTAAGCCAGAGTTAACAATCAATGGGAAAGTTAAATCAGATAGATAACCTTTGGTATAATCTTTTGCTGCGCCAAAGTTTCTATGAAATGCCAAAGCATTTGCTAATTGGAGATAGGTGCTAATAGGTGTAATACCATCACCATAGAAACGAAATGTATTGGTTTCTGCAAGCTCTGCAACATTTGCTTCTACTTGGGTTCCTATTTCAGCAATCGCTGATTTTCCGAATTTATCCATGTAGTCACGGACGTTGAAAATAAATTGTTGCGCGGTAAATTCATAGGCAGTAGATGCTTGTTGATTTACCGTTAATTGTTGCACTCTCTGTTCAGCACTTTGAAATGAGACCACAAGGCTATTTGTTGTTGTAAAGCGAGGAGGTAAATCAAATGACACCGTATCGCCTAAGTTTTTTGGCACATCATCATTAAATCTTTCAAATTTTTTATTGGATGTACTAATAAACGCATAAGAGTTTAATAAAAGCGCAAGGTTGGATTCGTTATAGGTAATAACCTGTTGCAGAATATTGTTTGGCATTGCAATTCCTTTCCATAAGAATTAGTTTTGCAATGGCAAAAAGACGTTTTATCCGCGAAGCCAGGGTTGAGTTCTTAAATCCCTAATGCTCATTTTGCCATTGCTTCCTGAAACTCTGGAAGGTTGCAAACGGTCAAGAGGCTCGGCTGTACCTTGATTTTGCGCATCTATTTTTGCTTGATCGTTTTCACTAATAGAGCGTGAAAGCTTTAGCAATTCAGCTTGCGCTTGTCTTGGGTTTTTCTCAGCAAGTCTATCAAGTCCGGCAAGTTTAATAGGGTTCTTTGAAAGTTCGTAAACCACATCTGCCGCATTATCAATCCCTGCAATGAGATAAGTTAATTGCGGAAATGCCGTTGGATCAAACTCTTGAGTCACCTCATTAAAATCACCGTATTTCTGGCTGCCACCTTGCATTTTTGCAAGGTAAGATTGCGCAACACGAGACATTTCTTCTTCAACCTGTTTTTGTTGCATTTCTTGATTGAAGCGTTCTTGTATTTGCTGATAAAGCGCATTTGCATCAACATCACGTGAAACATTGTCGTTTCTTTGTGACTGCTGTGCAGACAGATTTCGAAGACTCTCGAGTTCTTGTTGATAGCGTTCCTCAGCTTCTCGTTTTGCCGCTTGTGCAGCTTTTGCTTTCTCGTGAGCAACAATTTTATTAACTTGTGATTGAGTTAATGTTTTCTCTGCTTGAATTTCTTCCGCAGAATTCATGTTGCTGTCATCGATTACTTGATTCTCGTCCATTTTGCAAACTTCCTTATTTCCCACTTGCTGTGGTATGGCCTCGATTCGCTGAGTACACGCTCATTTTGCCGCATGAGTGCGTAAATTGACCCAAGAGAGTGCTTGGTCACTCGGTATCTTTAATCCTCCAGATGCCGAATTTTTTTCTATTATAAGAATTTTTTCTAAATATGTAAAATTTTTTTATAACGCGCCATATAAAATATACAGCGCGACAGTGGAGACTGTTCTGTTGTTTTATTTTTTCATACAATCTTTTTTAACCATTTTTTTAATCATTTTTTTGTCTTCCTTCATATCGTAATGCATGTCCTTTTTGCCTTTGTGTTTGGCATCCATGGTTTTTTTCATGGCTTTTGATTCATCTTTCGAAGCTTTTTTAGCCATACCTACTTCACCATAGGCTGTACCCATTGAGCGTTTCTTACTATAGCCCGCATCTTTCATGGTCTCATAGTTATGTTGCATGCCTTTTTTAGTCTCAGCTTTTTTCCCTTTAACCAGTTTCATGATATCCCCTATCTATTTTTTAAATCCGCGTAAGGTTTTTGCAAGAACCGCTTGTTTTTTGGTGGTTGGGTTTTTGCTTTTGGCTGCTTTTTCTAATTTTTCTAACGGGATATTATGTCCCTTTTTTGCCTGAAGCTTTTTACGCAAAGCACCTTTTGATGAAGGCTTAATGGCATCTTTTATCCAGTTCTTATCTTTCATTGCTCATTCCTTTGAGTTCACCAATCTCTTTGCTCAAACTAATCACTGACTCAACAGCGGTTCTTGTATTTTCAGCTTGAATTTCAGCCATTTTTAATTCGTTTTCAATATCAGCGTTTCTAATCTTGCTCATGGTTTCTAAGAATTTGGTTTCAGCTTCTTTTTCTTTGATTGCAAGACTTGCAGAATCCACCTTAGCTTTCTCTTCAATTGCAATAAGGCCAAGCTGTTCAGGCGTTGGGCCTTGTATTTCTTTTTGTAATTGCATCATCCCTAGTGCTTGTTGTTGTTGCTGCATTTGCGCTTGTTGCTGCTGTGCTTGCATTTGCATTGCTTTTAGCTCTTGTTGACGTTTCATCCATTCATTGGCTTTTTCTTTTAGATCATCAATGCCACGCATTTCAATATTATCAAGAAGAACAGGTAAACCTTCCTCATTAAAAAATTCTGCAAATCCTTGATTTGACTGAGAAAGAGCGATAACAGTTTGTAGTGCAATTTCTTTTTGCATGGCAAAATTAACACCTGTTTCGACTTTTACTTGCAGGCTGTTTGGGTCGTAATTTAAATAAATACTTCCTTTCTTGTTAATTTCTAAATAATCACGTTTACCATTAGGCAATAAAACAGGAAGGCTTCGTGGTGTTCTATAATACTTTGGAATTAAATCTACGATAATTTGTGCAACACGATTTAACCCTTTGATGTAACCTACCACATAGGGCACACTGGCGTTATTACTTTGAATAGCGCTTCTTGCAAAAGCAATCCCTGAAAGTTGCGCATTATTTACGCCGGCGGCGCTATCATAAGAACCTAAAATAGTTTGCGTCATTTCATCTGACATACGAAATGTTTCAGAAATTTGCGGCGGTATAGGTGTTCTAACGACTTCTCGAGGCGGCGGTAACACAACTGTTGGATTGTTTGTGTCTAAAAAATGATTATAGACAAGCGTATCGGCTTTCTGAACATTTTCATAAGCATCTTGATAATCTGTAGGTATAGATTCAATAGCGACAATAAATTTGTGTTGAACTGTATTTTCAAGTTCATTTGCAAGTGACTGACCTGCAAAGTTTTTAAGTCTTTGGATGCCTTTGGCATGATAGACATAAGGTCTTGTCATCTGACTGTAGGAGCCAGATTCCTTTAATGTCACGCTATTACCATCAATAAATACCAGCGGTAAGTATTTATAATTAGTCTCTACATAATCAAGCACCCGGCTTTCACAAAAACGATAACGCGCTATATATTCAATATATGTCTTTCTTTCTTTGACAACGACTGGCGGTTGTTCAATATAACCCCTTTCCTCCCATTCTTTTAAAAAATGCTCATATTCTTTTCTAGTAACGGAATGACCATTGGAAAGTTTATAGATGGTTTCTTTTTTTCTTTTCTTTTCATAAAAATCACATACCAAAACAATTTCTTCTTGCTCATTAAGAAATGACCAATCAAATCCAGAAAGATTTCTGGTAAAAGTCATATTGTCTGTAGCTTCTTTGCCGTATTCTTCTTCAAAACGTTTTCGTGTCATAGGAAAAAGTTCAGCACAAAAACGCCCATCACCTTTATGTGATTCTCTGGCAAGTGGGTCAAACACTGTTAATGTCGGGTCAAACACACGTTCCACGCAAATATTTTGCTCAAAACTCATCTCATTGACATATTCAGTGAAGACGCGCATAACAGAAAAACCACCTGCCAACAAATCAGAATAAATGTTGTATTCCAACATATCATTGGCGCCATCAAAGAAAATGGAGCGAAGATGTGCTTCAACAACATCAATCGTTTCAGTAAAATTTTTATCAAGCATATTTACCGGTATGCCATCAGCAGCACGTACTGTTAAGCTCGGTTGTTGTTTTGCAAATTCACCACGAAGTCTAGATATAAATGCTTCTAGAATATTAAACTCAATAGTTGGTTTACCAATATCTGCAAGAGTTGCAGCTTCATCGTCAGTAAGTGAACTTTTAAAGACAAAGCGCATATAATCTTCATAGCGTCTTACATTTTCTTCAAAGTATTGTTGCGATTGTTCGACACATTCCTTTAGCGATTGTAACCTGTCGGCATGCTTTTTAGCGATTTCCGTCATTGCGCGCTGCTCCTGCAATTAAGTTGCGCTTTAATTTTCTATTCATGTTGGCAAGGACTTGTTTGCGTTCTTCCTGTTTGTCATCAATAGAGTACAATGTTTTCTCTATTAATGCGACTCTGATGGCGTCAGCTAAAGTATCTGCAATATCATCATGTCGATGCGTATCATTTGCCGTAATTTTAGACATGTGATGAATACATAAATCAACGTGCCTATCATTTTTTGTAAATGATATCATTTTTGCAGCCACAGTCGACTGTATATTAATAAAACGCTGTGTTTTGCTTCCTGAAGATCTATTTCTTTCAATATCCCGAATTGATAATCCTCGCATTTCTTGAAGTGTGCTAATCAAAGTGACACCAGTTGACTTTTTTTCAATAGCTGCAAGGCGAGGAGGAACAGAATGTAAGACGCAATTTCCATAAAAATCTAAAAATGCCTGTTTAAGGTCTTTAGGTTCAATCCTAAGTTCCAAGCAATCTAGCCAATGTAGCCCTAAATCCCCTGTTTTGCGTCCAAAAACCTCAATTTCATAAACGCCAAAAAAGCTAAAAACCGTGGCATCATTCCAAGATTTATCTGTTTCTGCCGTATCTGCCGTAATAAAGGTTTGTAATATTTTAGGTTCTTCATCTAAAAGGACAAACCATTCGGGCTTAAATAACCCTCCTCCTGCAGGCAATGGATCTTGCTGATATTGAGAAGCAAAAACATAGGGTGATTTTTCTTGTAAGAGCAAAAGTTTTTCAGCAGGCATTTGCTCTGGATAAAGCGCATTGCCTGCCTCATCTAAACTTTTTATTATGGTGCAATGCCAATCATCAACATCTTTGCCTGAGCGTAAATAATCGGTTAAATCTGCTTCATGCACTCGCTGACCTATATATATAATAGGTACATTCACACCACGGCAGCGCTGTCTTATCGTTTCATCGTAATTATTAATAACTGCTTGGCGTATCGTATCGCTATGGGCTTCATCAGGTTTATGCGCGTCATCGATAATAACCGCGCCTGAAAATCGATTAAGCCCTGGGAGCCCTCCGTCTTGACCTGTAATAGCGCCTTGACTTCCAAATGCTTTAATACTGCCCCCATGTAATGTTTTAAAACTATCTCTCGCATTGCTTTTAGAATCTATAAAAACATCAAACAAATAGCCGTAAATTTTCGATGAAACAATTTGTCGTATAAAGGTGGTATGTTTTGTAGCAAGTTCGTGCCCATAAGAAATATATAAAAAATTAGAATCAGGAAACTTAGTCCAACACCAAGCAACAAACATACTAAGTAAGGTTGACTTTCCACATCCTGGTGGTAAATTAATAATTTCACGCAATAAATCCAACCTTTGCACTTTTGTCAAAACACGACACACTTCAATGTGGTGCGATTGCCTGCCCAAAGGTTTCGAAATAATAAAATCTCTTCCGGTAATGTATTTAAAAAAATAACGCGTAAATTCTAATAACGATCCGCGCAAGCGTGAAGCTTCCTCTTCCTTTTGATAATCAATCATTTTGTGTTTTTGTTCTTAAAAATTGCACTGTAGCATTTTCCTGATATTGGCAAAATGGTTAATTTTTTGTTATGCGTGTAACAAAGGTACACTTTAATGAACAATTGCCTGACCTCAGGAAAATGGGTGTCGTAAATTTAAATTCTTTAGTTTCTATACATTGTCTATTAATGTGGTATAATAAATACTATAACTTAGGAGTAAAAATGGCCACATTTACAAAAGACCAAGAACACTACATTGAACACGAAGTAAAGCTTCGTCTTAGTGACGAAAAGTTCAAATCAATAGATAAGCGCTTCGACCACTTAGACAATAAGCTTAACCTAATTATAGGTATCGTTTTAAGCTCGGTCATTATTCCAGTAGCCCTTCACTGGCTGAAGTTAATATGAGCGATGAGTTTAAAGAGGTGACCCCGCATCAAAAAAACCTACAAAATTGCCCAGAGTGCCAAGGTGATATCAAGCAAGATATTTTTGTTATTGATTACGGCAGGAAAAAGAAACGCGGAGAAAATGGATTAACAGAATGCAGGGCATGCTTTAATTGCAAGTTAATTTATGAGGTCATTAGTTAAAGTCCTTGGAGTCCAGAAATAGTATGAAACATCAAGTCGTAGGCTACATACGTGTATCATCACAAGGACAAAACACCGCCAGACAACTACAAGGGATTAAATTAGACATGGAGTTTGTTGATAAAGCCACCGGAAGTAACTTAGATCGTGAAAAGCTACAAGAATGCATTGCTTATGTACGCAAGGGCGATGTGCTTGTTGTTGATAGCATTGACCGTTTAGCACGAAACTTGCGCGACCTTCAAGAAATACTGGAAACTTTTATAAAAAAAGGGGTGTCCGTAAAATTTGTTAAAGAAAATCTTACTTTCACGGGCAATGACGATGCTATGTCAATGCTTATGTTACAGATGATGGGTGCGTTTGCTGAGTTCGAACGTACTATGATTAAATCACGTCAACGCGAAGGAATTGATGCAGCAAAAAAAGCTGGCAAGCATCTTGGTCGGCCAAATAAAATTGACGCTCAATTTAAAAAAGTTGTACTTGAGAAAATTGAAAAAAAACAATCCATACGTTCAATAGCTAAAGATATGAATGTTTCCCGCGCAACAATATATAAAGTCATTAAACTATCTCAATAACTATTATTGCAAGCAACATATTGGTTTTGTATCATGCATCACATTTTTTTAAATAATATGAATTGTATTATTGGTTAATTTACGAAGATGAAGTTTTTTATGGCTCTTGCATTATATGTGCCTCTGATTTTAATGATGCAATAAAAATAGCAAGAGAGCGTTGCCTCTCTTATTCTATTGAGCCTAAATATCAATTATTGACAAAAGAGCAGTTAGATAAAATACCAAAAACAATGATTCATACCCAACTTCATAAAAAACAGCATAAAAAATTGTATGCATTACTAAACAATTTAATGATTGAAGATGAAGAAGAAATACAAACAAAAGAAAAAAAAGGAAAATTGGATGTCAAAAAAAAGAAATTATCGTTTTGGTGATATACAAAAAATATTATGGTTACTTATTGGCATTCAGTCCGTTTCACTTGTTTTTTTGTTTGCTTTAATTGGATTTTCATTTATTAGATAAGCATTAAATGGTTTTATCATAATAGGTTCTTTCGCAACATTGGCATTTTTGCCAGGTACTCCATGCGCATTCCTGTGAAACATATTCATGACCAAGAAAAAAACATTTGATGCTGTTAATAATTTTTTTCATATCCTTATTTCCTAAGCCTTATTGCTTTAAATTCTGGTACTGCCATTTGTGGCGGTACCAAATTATACATATATTTTTAAGTGCGTATAATTAACAATTATTATTTTTATAGGTTTGATATGAAAACAGAATTTGAAAATGGCCCGATTGAAACAAAAACATATAGACGAATAACTTATTATATTTGTTATGACGGAACATTGTCGGAAAAATTTTATTTACTCAGCGTTAACTCTATTGGCATTCCTGAAGTCCTAACTTATCATCACACGCTCGAAGAAGCCAAAACAGAATTTGATAAACTAGGGAAAAAAAAGAAATAATTATGAATTATTTACCAGTTATAATTCCTGTAAATAAAAACAGTTCTAATGCGCAATACAATATAGAGTTATGCAAAACATTGGAAACAAGTCATGAAATAAGAGAATGTTTAGAGAGCGCTAGGCAAAAAGAATTACATCATGATGCCATATTCGCCATTGTTATAATAATGTTTGTTTTAGCAATTATTGTTCATTTTTATATCGAAAATAGGAATTAAAAGCATGAATGACTTCACGAAAGAAGAGCTACAGCTAATAAGTTTTTTATGCCTAGAAAGAAAACACTCTATCGGAATTGACGAGGCTTTGAAAGAAGGAACAGCGGCTTTATACAAACATGTATGCGACTTAATAAAAGGTTATAAGGAAATAGATTAAATGCCCTTTTCAGGGCATCATAAATTAAATTGTATTGTTGTTATCAATGCGTTTTGCTAACTCAATTACGCCGTTTACTTTATCCTCTGAGTATTTAGGGTATGCACACTTTAAGGTTCTAAAAAAGACGCTATCGTACCATTCGACGATATATACAAAGCCGTCTTTTGTTGTACCATAGACTTCTAGTGTGGTTGTTTTGTCATTGATATCATTTCTGACGTCTTCCTCGGCAACGATAACAGAGCCATGACTTAACTTAACGTTATTTTCAGCAAAAAAACAATTGCCTAGTTCTTTATTGGTGAAGTATTGCATGGCCCCTACCCATCCCTCACCCTTGATGTAAGACAGATAAGGTGAAACGCCTATAAACTCATCCATATCAGTTTTTGGTACACCTATAAAGGTGTATGCCATTTTAAGCTCATCAATACGGTGCCTTAGGTGTGTCGAGGTTACATCAAAGTTTCCTTTGTTTTTTTTGTATTGATGGCTTGCAATCGCTTTTATGTTAAATAAAGTTGGCGCGTCAATTTCTTCTTCATTGACATACCCAAATTTAGCGATATCTTTTTTTATTTTTAATCGACGTTCTTTTGTTTCTTCATAAGATGCCATTTTCTTCTCAGGAAGAATTGTCACGCCACCATCTGGGGTTGGCATATGATGAGATTCAAAATATTGCTTAGCCCAGGCTTTTCTTTGCTCGTTAATGCTGTCTTCTGTATCGGCAACGGCTTGTGATATGGTCGCTGCAATTAAGCAGCAAATAATTGTTTTATTCATTATTCATTTCCTTTATTTATTGGTCCCACCAACCATCATAGATGCTGCAATCGTTAGTTCCTGTCATTGTGTCAAGACGTTCTTTACCATTGGGGTAAAAAAAATGATAGCCATTGACATACCATTTGTCCCCACGCGTACTATATCCCTCACGCCAGTGAACAGCCGCAGCTCGCCATGTATAATTTTTCCCGGTATTGATGATGTGTGCTGGTCGAGTCCAGCCATCTGGATAATGGTGGCTTTCAACTCTCCACCAATAAGAATGGCCTAAATGCCATGTAATTGATTCGTTGTTACCAAAACAGTTTGCCCTGCTGTGTGCTGTTGGTGCAGCAATTCCAGCGTAAGAGCCAAGAGATGCTGACAATAGCATCAACCCTACGACTTTTCTCATTACAACCTCTTTGTTTTAAATAAAACCTCCTGTACCCTTTTTGTCCTAATCTTTAATGTCGATAAACAAATCATTTATCGACACGTTTTATTAATGTGTCTATTTCGAAGGCAGTCAGGATACGTGTGCAGATGGGTCACTTCATTTAAAAAAACGGGCTACAAGCCTTGCCATATATGGGTTATAGCCTTTTAGCATAGAAATGATTTTTGTGGACTATAGGCTAAGCTCACTATGAGACCCAAGCCGAACCAGTTGCAGTGTATTTGTATCTGGCTTTCTATAAATAAGAATTAAATCGGGCTTAATATGGCAGTCACGATGATCGCTCCAATTACCAGAAAGAGCATGGTCACGGTGCTTTTCTACTAATTCATGATCATTTGCAAGAGCTACCAACACCTCTACAAAAACAGTTTCTAAAATTTCTCTGTGTTTTCCCTTTTTTTCACGTTTGAAGTCTCTTTTGAATTGAGTGGTTTTTTCAATCCTCCGCATTTAAATCATCCATTAAAGATTCAATGCTTTCAAAAGAGCGCAACTTTCCTCTACGAGCCTCTTTCATGGCATCAATTGTTTTTTGATTAGGTATTAATGGTTCAAATGGTAAAGCCTTTTCTTTTGCCACTCGTGTTAATAAAAGACGAAATGCATCAGATACAGTTAAACCCATAGAGGCTAACACAACAGAAGCTTCTTCTTTAATATGCTCATCAATTCTAGCTCGAACAACAGCATTTGCAGTCATAATAATCTCCAGCACTTTATAAGCTACATTGTAGCCCATTTATGCAACTTCTGCCACCTCCTCCTCACTACGTATTTTAAATAAAGCTTTATCCCTTATGATATGCATATTTGTAGGACGACTGGCTAAATCCAACACATATTCACCATATTTAATCAAAGTATTTCTTTTTTTCTTTTTCACGTCTTTTATAGACTCTGTAGTCGACTAAGTCTTCACGTATTGTTTTGATGGTCCACCACCAAATCGAAATAATAAATGGCATTAATAAAAGGATGATTAAAAGTAGAAACAAAATACCAACCCAATCCGATTCCATTGCAGTTCCATTCTTCTACTGGTTTCTATGCCTAAATGATGATGCAATTACACCACATCTTTATCTTAAAAATAAAGAAATAATTAATTGGTTATTTTTTTATATGTACCATGCTTTTTATAACGTGCGTAATGCGTAGGACAAAGGTCTCTTGCGATGGGTCTTTTTTTACATAATTCTGCAATACAGTATTTCTCTGAATTTGTTACCTTTTTTCCTTGAATTTCACCATAAATTAGTATCTGATTATAATGGTTGGAGCAATACCCTTTTGTCTTAGAAAAATTACTACAACCATCCGCTAAACATTGGGGTTTTTTATCCATCAAAAATCTCGATTATTTTCTTTATCTAAATGTTCTCTAAGCATTTTAATTTCTTCTTTCAATTTTTCGTTCTCTTCAGTTTTTTGTTCAAGCATAATTTTTTCTCCATATTGTTTTGGAAGCAATTTAGAGGCAAGCCATTTTCTTGTGTCAATTCTCAGTCGAGAACGCGCCACAAATTCTGAGTTAAAGGTTTCATGTCCATCATGATTTGTTTTAATATCATTTGAGCAATCGTCTGCAATATCAATACAACTTTCAGCTAAAATATCAGCTTGCAGCATCTTGGCGTGTGCGTATTTGGCGGAAAATGAAGGGTACTTTAATCGCCACTCTCTGATGGTGTCAGGATGTGGAAGATTACCTCTCATTTTACAAATCTTTTCAATACCCATAGGGGTTGTGGCAACCGCCTCACAAATTTTATCTGCTAATATTTCGGAGTAAATGGTAGGCCGCCCTGTTTTACTTTTCTTTTTTTCTATAGGTTCGTTTTTTTTCATCTGATGACTTCCTTTCTAAAGATGAATTTTCTAAAACATTTTCGATAGATTTTATTTCCCCTGCGCCTAAACACAATGGGCAATCTACCAGAGAACCGCCGGTATCTATATAAGAGTAATTGTTCATCTTTTTGTAAAGTTTTTTTCTACCTTTGCAGCGTAAGCAACGCATCATATCTGTTTTCATCAAAATCCTTTTGTATAAAATTTATAAATTAATTATCCACAAAAATTGTTGATAACTGTGTGTGTAAGTGTAAATTAATCCGATGGGAAATAAAAATCTCATAAAAATTATTTTTTGACCATTTGGTGTTTGTCTAATGGATGGAAATAAAAGTAAAATATTATTTTTTATCAAGGTGTTATAGCCTTTAGGAAATGGATTAAAAAATGGATGAGATAAAAAAAATATTACCCATACTTTGGCATTATGTGGATATAAAAAATTGCGCTATCAATGTGTATACCGATGATGAGTCGCTGATTGTTAATGTAAAGGAAAAAGGTAAAGTTAAAACCTTTAAACACACTGATAGCGATTGTCTTATAACAAATTTACAGCAATATTTTCAATCTCAAAATTAAATTGATTAGTAAAATTTTATTTATCGACTCAGAAATAAACAGATTGGTGCTTAATTGCTATACCCTATTCTGGAATCACAAATAACGCCGCAAGTTTCATCAGAATTTTTATCAGCAAACTCAAGCAGCCAATAATTTGCTTTTTTACGGCCCTCAGATTGCGCTGTATTAGAAGATCTCGCCGAAGACATACCTAAACGCCACTCTTTCAAATAACCGCTTAAAAGTGCTTTAAAATTCGTTTTATAGCATCTGTCCAACATTTTACCAATAAACTCATAATCATCTTTCAATAGCTGATAATTATTTTTTTCGCAAAAATCCCTAAAGGATTTTAACCTAGGTTGCATCTCTCTTCCTTGAGGAGGTTGGATAAATGAATACCATGCTCAACTGTTATTTTACCAAAAAGCTAATTGTTATTTAATCTTTTTTATGAAATCGATAAAAATCCATTTTCTTTATCGAAGCCATAGATTTTTCCTTAGCCTTGTTTGAGCGCACCCTATCCGATGGATGCTCTTCAGGCTTAGAAGTAATTGCACGAGTCATAGGCTTTATTGACCCCGAAATGTATTGTTGACAAGCGTTTGAATAAAAATTTTCAAATAACCTAAACGCATTTTTTTCGGACATCCTTCGAAGCTGAGTTGCACCTACATCGTTTATGAAATGCTCTAACACCGTTCTTGTAGGCTCATGTGGATGAATGTAATTCTCATGAATTCGGTTCATAAGGTTTGCAATTTTAAAAGCCTCATACACATCTGGGAATCCAAGTTCTTTTGGCATTGGCTTGCACCAAGAAATAAATTCCCCAGGGCTTGGAACAAATGGACTGTTCCTCAAATAGCATTTTTTAAGCCCCCTTTGCACTTGCTCAATGGTGTTAACGCCGGATTCCAAAAAAGCCTCTAGCCAAATCGCTTTGCTTTCTCGATAAGCTTCTCGGGTGGGCCAGGCAAGCCTAAATGCCGTACAGCAACGACGAAGTGATTTAAAAACGTGATTTATTACCAATGCTGTTTGGTATTGGCTGGCAGTTACCTTATCCCTTTGCTTCCTGGCTTCACACAAATCGATAACGTTGGGTATGTCCTTCATACACGTGGCTCCCAGCTAAACATTGTTTTGTTTTTTCTAAAGGCTTCTATCTCCTCATCCGAGGGCGCCCAAGAAAAATCATCATCATCATAAATCTCCGTGTTTTTACTTGATTTTTTTGACTCAATTTCAGCTTTAAAGAAATATACCTCTATCCCCTTCCATTCGTTAACCAGCATTCTTTCAAAAGCATCATGAGGTGAAATACCATGAGATTTTAGAGCTGCCAAGACGGTATTAACTCTTAGCCATAATCGAGGCGTCAATGGGAGATTTTTTCTAAACCTAAATTCAATCCACTCTTCAATAGCCGCCCTATCAATTTCATGTGGATTGTCATTAATTAAGTCATGGATTTTATAATTTGGATTGACTGTACATTCTTTGTACCGATTATAACAATAATCAGACTTAAGAGAATTTGGTTCTATTTCAATAGCTTGCGTGCTCTTTTCTTCCATTATTGGCAGATCGTAAAAATAATCAGACTTTTCGTTGCTGTCCATATTTTGAACTTCCACTGTTGTTTCATACACGTTTTCGCTTAATCCCTCGCGCGCGGTATTATATATATTATATATATATTTATTATTATTATTATTATATTTTATATTACTATTTAGGTTCCGCAGATTTGTCGGTGGGTCCGTGTCAAGTTTGTCGCAGGGTACCGACAGATTTGTCGGTGGGTTATCTTTGGTTTTATTTTTATACAATAATTGTTCTTTAATTTCACTTCTCATCCATTCGTGTTCATAAAATTCAAAATAATTGACGCCCCCTGCTTCGCGCTGAAATGTTCCAATTAGTTTTAAATTTCGAAGTTCTTTTAAATGTCTTTCAATGCTCCTTTTGTTCATGCCGAGCTCCTCTGCTAACTGACTTGCTGAACGATGAGCGTGACCTTCTTCATTGCTCCATTGAATCAATCGGCAATATACAAGCTTAGCTTGAACGGATATTAGAGAGACGGAAACCTGACTTAACCAGCAAGGAACCGAATAAGCTTGAGCTGTTGCTGGATTATTATTTGTTTTTTTAAAGCTAATTGTATTTTTATTGGTGTTATTCATGATATAATTCTTACTCCTATCTGGGATTAAGTCCTTATTGCAATTAAGGATTTGCGCAGGATGCGCGCTTTTATTTTATTCTTTCTTTTTATCTCCAATTTTTAATACTTCAAATATCAAATTCTTTTTATAAATTTCAATTAAAAAAATGAGAATACATGCAAACGAAGAATGTATTTTCGGCTTATAAAGTTTTTTATATTGAATATTGGAATTTTCGGGATTAGATGATGTTTTATTTGGGTTTTTTTTATCAGAAATGATATTTAAACTGTTGCTACTACTGCTCATGATATATATAATTGCCTCGTGTTTGTTAAAAAATAACCCGTGTTTGCTAAACATATAATTTTTTGTTTGCTAACCCATATAACTCGTGTTCGTTTATGGATGTAACCGTGTTCGTTTTACGTTATTTGTTACAAGCATTGTTGTAAAAAAAACGAATGAATAATGATCTTGGCGGAACGTATTCATTCAAAATTATGTTCCTTCGGTGGGAACATGAAGTACCCACCAAGTTACACAATAACCTACTAAAAAACTCCTAATATTTTAATTAAAAATACCAATATATTAATTATAAATTTGGACTAAAATTCAAAATTTCAAATTGACTTTTTAAACTTTCTATTGTGTGTAAAGCCACATTATCAATCGATTTTGAGTCTAATTCTTTGCCTACATAAGGCGTTAAATTGCCCCTAATAATACGCTGTAATAATTCAAAAAAAAATATATTATCTTCATTTATTTCAGTATTATTTTCACCCTGCATAAACTTCTTCCTTATAAACTTTCTAAAATTAGAAAATATTCTATATCAAACTTACAGATGCACTTTTTGCTGACATAGTAACATTATGTCTTTGAATTCAAAAATTAATCTGCTCTATAAGGAAGGTCTTTTTGCGTTCATCTACAGGCCCTGAATATCTTGGTGTTTTATACTGAACTTTAATATTTCCAAAATTTCCTTTACCCAGTTTAGCTGGAATAATATTAAAAGAAGAAATATTTAATAATTCTTGATCGCTTAAATTCGAAAATTTCTGGGGTGTTAATATTTCTTCATAAAACCAATTTAATTTTTTAGGAAACTTTTTATTCAATGTTTTCCTCTCACATAGTAACCAACCAAAGCCATTAGTAAACCAAAACCAGCATTTAGAACAATACTTAATTGAGGCGAATCCGGTCTAAGCGTTATAAATAGAATCCAACCTATAAAAGATAAAAGAATTAGCATTAAAGTTATTATAAATAACCATTTATCTTTAAAACGCCTAAGATTAGCATCATTTGGATCCTCGGTAATTTTAGACTGAGCTTTTACGTCTATAACTTCCAATAATATTTTTAAATCATTAATATTCATTACAAACCTATAACATCAGCAAGCTTTTTATCATTTTGATCTAGAATAGCTAAATGGCCACCCTTTTTTTTATATCCTAATGTATAAGTCATTAGAGCCAAGGCTTTTCTAATAAAATCACTTTTAGTCATGTGATTTTCTTCACATAACTCTTCAACAATATTATTGAGCTCATCTGGCATATGAACTGAGACTTTGATAGTAGACATAAGTGCTCCAAATTTACTTAAGATATGCTTAATATTATAGCAAAACATAAGAAAGTAAATATTTTTTATTGACATTGAAATTATTTTGAACATAACATCCGCAAATAACCTCTTTAGGTTATAAACAACTCCGACAAACTTTTTAGTTTGATAATAAAAAAAATAAATCGGTATCAATTTATTTATGGAGTTTTTAATGAAAAAAATAAAATCGATTGCATTTTTAATTTCTTTATTATTTGTTTCTACAAACGCCCTTGCGTATTGCTCAAGTTACAATAATGATTCATATCAATCATGTCTTCAGCAAGAAGAGGCAAATAGAATTCAAAGACAAATGCTTGAATTACAAAGACAGCAAATGGAACAACAACGTATTGACAATATGATGCGTTTATCAGAAGAGTCTTTGGGTCATCCCCGCTATCATTAAATTATTTAACTGGCCTCCTGTCGGGGCCAAATTCATCTGCTTTTAATTTTCCCTTGGTTAGTATCTCAATGCGCAGTTGTTGCGCCTGGGGTATCCAACCTTGTTTTTTCCATCGGGTATAATTTCTATCTGAAATTCCAAGGGCTGCGCATAGCTTGTATCCCGTTCCGCCAAATTCCATCAAAGCTTCTTCTAGTGTCATTACAAAGCCCATTATTTTTTAGCATAAATTAACACAAAGAATATTTTGAATCAAATACGTGTTTTGCAAAACAAATGGTTGACTCTACATATGTTTGGTGTTTTAATGCAGTAAACCAATCACATGTTTGGTATTATTCACCAGCAAAGAGGTAAAAAATGAACACAGCATCTTATTACGATATAATAGATAATTTTCAGGATGAAGTTATGATTGAGCAGGATGCATGTGAAAAGAAGTCAGCTGAAACCATGTCGCTTTATGAAATAATGGCGGTTGACCAATATGTTTTTTTAACTCGAAATGAAAAGTTTGGATTTGATTTAAAAATAGAAAACTCTGAAGAGCACATTGTTTATAGTGATGAAGGCGTTCATCCTTATGCAATAGATTCTTTAGCAGTTTTTTGTCGCCGTTTCTTACATCGCTACGAAACCTTGTTGAATAAGGAGCTCGAAGCATGATAACAGATACACAAAAAATAGAGCGTCACTTAGGTATTGGTGGTTCAGATATTGCTGTTATTTTAGGGATATCCAGCTATAAAACGCCTTATCAATTGTATCTTGAGAAAAAACAAATTGTACAACCCTCTATGGAAGAAACATCATTTCAATACTGGGGCAATCAATTAGAAGACGTCATTAGAAGCGAATTTAGCAAACGAAACAACGTGGCTATCGAAACGCCGACGGAAACTTTTATTCATCCTTTTTATGATTTTATACGCGGGCATATTGATGGTTTTATTCCAGAGTGGAATGCAGTCTTTGAAGCCAAATGTGCAAGTCAATTTATGGCAAATTATTGGGGTGAAGATGGTAGTGACATCATTCCAATGGAATATTTAGCACAAGTTGCTTTATATTGTTCTATTTTGAATTGCAATGAAGCGCATATTGCGGTATTAATTGGTGGAAATGATTATCGTCAGTATAAATACCTCAGAGACTTTGATTTAGAGGAACGCATTATCAAAGCCGCTTGTGATTTTTGGCATGCAGTTTTACATGATGTACCACCACCTGCTACAAATTTGATTGATTTAAAAATCATGTTTCCTAGACATAATCCTGAAAAGATACTAACAGTTAATAAGGAGATTGAAGAACAATTAACTGTTCTATCAAAGACTCGATTTAAAATTAAAGCATTAAATGAAGTTGAAGAGCAGTATAAATTCAACATTATGCAGTTTATGCAAGATGCTGAGTGCTTAACGGATCAACAAGGAACACCTTTAATTTCCTGGAAAACTAACAAAAAAGGTCAGCGCACCTTTGTAGTGAAGGAGATAAAAAATGATAAATTATTGGTTCAAAACAATGAAGACCAGCAGCCCATTTAATTTGTGGGATGTTTATATTATGGATCACAATGAGGTGCTATTTATTCACTCTAAATTCTTTTCTGAAAAAGAAGCACAAAAATGGGGTGAAGGTTTTATTGAAGGTTTAATGTTTCAAGGTAATAAAAAATGAATACAGATGTTGTTGTGTTACAAAATGAACTAACAATTGCTAAATTACAAAATGAGATTTTGGAATTAAAATATAAATTACAGAAAACGCAGGCGGAAAAAACATCAAGACTTGAGGACAGTTTATTCTCGCCTGCCCTCTTTCCTCATTATCAAAAAGTTGCTGAAACCTTATCTAAATCAAGTGTTGTTCCAACGCCTTATCGTCATAAACCTGAAGATATCTTTGTAGCTATGGCAATGGGTTATCAATTGGGTTTTCCAGTTGAACAGTCCTTACAAGATATTGCGGTGATTAATGGTAGGCCTTGTCTTTGGGGTGATGGTTTACTTTCTTTGGTGCTTAATCATCCTGAATGCATGGATATTAAAGAAGAAGCCATCTATAACGGCAAGACCGTCATTGGCTATACTTGTACGGTTTTAAGAAAAGGTCATGAGCCACATACAAAAGTATTTACCATGCAAGACGCAGAGCGCGCAGGCCTTCTCAAAAAGGGTGGTGTGTGGTTAGCCTACCCTGAGCGAATGCTTCAAATGCGCGCACGATCTCTAGCGCTTCGAGATAAATTTGCCGATGCACTTCGAGGACTTCGCATAGCCGAAGTAGAAGAAGATGATTCAACAGTTATTGATGCTGAGCCGGTTTTTGATAAAGCTGAAAAACAGGTGGATAAACTGAAGAAAATCCTAACGAGCGAATCATCAGAAAACACTGAGCAAATACTTGAGGATAAAATATCTTCTCAGCAGCTCGATAATTTAATAGCCCTGATGGATTCTAAAGATTATGATGAGGAAAGAAAACAAAAAGTACTGGATTATTTTAAAGTTTCTTCATTTGATGAATTAACACAAGAGCAATTTAAATTGTGCACGGTGTACTTATTGAAGCGATAAATTAAATACGCAAAGGATTGCAATGAAAATAAATATTGATGAAATACTATACAATATTGATATTGAGATTGACATCAAAAATGTTTTTATTGAATTATTTAAACACATCAAAATAGAAATTTTTAATAAAGAAATTTTTTATCGCCTAGAAGCATTACAACATTTTTGCCATGAATTGCTGGTTGAGATTTTTACATTACTTATTCAGTTTTTATCCATGAAAGATAAATCTTTTAACGTAGTGATGGAATTTATCTATAGAACGCGTTTTAAAGAGCTTCTAGATGGCGTTATCATTCATTAGCACGATTAAGCCACCCTCTTAAAAAAGCTTGTAAATGCGGTTTTTCTGCTCCAAGCTTTACGTAAAATTCAGCGCCTATTTCTTGTAATTCGGTATATAAATATTTACCCAACCCTGTGTTAATCACTTCATTGCTGGCTCTGAATGTTTTAGGACCTAAGATGCCATCAACTGTTAACGATTTTTGAAAACGTCGATTTAACGCCCTTTGCAATAATTTATGCGCTTGCATAGCACCCATATTGACTGCCATATCAAAAACTTTTTTGGCAATATTTACATCATTGAAAGTGTAATAATGGTATTTATCCCACCATTCTCGATAGTAAATCTCTTTTGCTTCGTCTTCATCTAAAGCCTTTACATCTTCAATATCGATGTCGCCATCATAATCAATATCAAGACCTGATTTTTTTAAAAATGCCAAGGAAAGCCCGTAGTTTGTCGGCCCTCCTCTATCTAAAGGATGATTTGAATAACGTCCTTCGTGTTTTAAAACAAAATCAACAGCATATTCAAACATACCGTCAGGCGTTAGCGTATCTAATTTCATAAATAATTGTACTCACATTGATTTACATCGCCATCTTCAATCATTTCATTTTGGTTGCCTTCAAAAGAATTTGCGTCGACGCACATCCTGCCTTCGCTAAAATAAGGACTACCAAACATCCTTACACCTAAATACATTAAAAATGCTGTATATTTATTAACGCCGCCTTGAACTAAACCGTCATAAAAAATTTCATCTATCATTTTTCGGTTGTATGCTTGAGGGCATTGGTAAAGATAATCATGAAGCATAGCGGGTGCGACCACTTTGCTATAATTTGGTGAAATAAAAATCCACATGATTCTTGGAATAGAAGCTAAATCCGTATCAAAATGTTTTGGAATTTTGAATAAATAATCATCAATGTTAACCAAAATATCTTGGCAAGTATAATAGTGATAAGAATTATGTGGCTTAATACACGGTGGATCGTAAAATATAACATGGTGCAAATCAGGTGGTGTTGGGAGTGCTAAAAAAAATAGCACACCCATTACTGAAATTATAACCAACTGACGTCTTTTAAAAAATCGCATAACATCCTTATTGTGCTGCTACAAAAGCGATGTAGTTTACAGTACAAGTAGCCCCTGGGTCTGCACTAAAAGTGATATTGAATGCATCAGCAGCAGCTGTACATGCAATAACAGAGACGGGGTTTGTTGATGCCTCAACCACCGCCACCACCACACTTGCTGCGGTTAATCCTGTGACAGCAACGTTAATAGGACCAGCACCTGCACCACCTATATTTCCTGTGGTTGCAGCAATGATATTAGTGTTTAATTGCACATCCGCTGCAGCAATGCCGCTATCTTCAACTTTACCGTCTTCAGTGGTTCCGGAAATTAAATTGCCATTCGTTAGGCCAGGATTATCCGATACAACAATAAACCCTGAACCTGCGCCTACATCAGGAATTGAATAGGTAGTGTTTTGCGCATGAGGAATGTTTGTAATAATAACAGAAAAAGGACCTGCGTTATTGGTAGCGCCGAACTGAAAGCCTCCAAAACTATTGCTTCCGCCAGGTGCATGAATAAATATTGAGGTGCTTCCTGCACCTGTTGCAGAACCAATTTCTAAGCCATATGCGATAATTTGAAGACCGCCAGTGTTAATGGTTTGAACAGGAGTACTTTGTGACAAAATAAATCTGGCCGAAGCATTTGCTGGGTCTGGTATAGTAATTGTAGTGGCTTGACCATGTGCTGCGTTGGTAATTGTTGTAACAGTATTTCCTGTATTATTAGCAGCTTGAAAACGAAGGCTTCCACGAGCAGCAGTTGCTGGGAATGAAGCAAAATATCCGGCTGTACCAGAAAGACCTGCCTGAATATTACCACCATTAATCGCAGTTGCAGCATCTTCTGATAATGTACCAATGGTGTTCGTATAAGTTGCAATATGGTTTGCAATGGTAGGGAGCACCACTTGACCCGGACTTCCAGCAGGTACTAAAGACCAATCTTGACCTGATTTTGAAACTTCAAGAAAAGCCAATTGAATAGCAGGGGCACTGGGTGATGTTTTATAAGAGACGAGCGCCATCATATCTTCTGATAAAGGAATATTTTGGCTTATAAGACCGTTTAAATAACCTGTGGCGGTCACTTCAGCTAATGTGTCGTTCGTTGCAATATAAATCATGCGCGGAACCACTCCCGACAAGCCTGCTTGGTCTACATTAACATTTAAAATTGGCATTTCTAACGCTCCTTGTTGTTATCTTCCTTAAGGCCAAACAAGTACAGGAAGGGAATTAATAAAATCTTCTTCAGAAGGTATTGGGGCTTCTTCATTTTCTATGGCATCTAAAACAGAATAGGCATAGGCATAGACATCATCTCTCCAATCAATAAATGCCTGTGCTTCTTGAGCCCACTGTGGATTTGTTGAATTTAAATAACTGGCACAAGAAATACCTGAAAAATACTCTCTTTGTTGAGCCACTTCATCGACATGGTTTTGTAAAAAAATTCGTGCGATTTTTCTAAAGTAGGTAATTTCAAATGCATTTTGATAGATAGGAATTTGAGATTTCAAATAGTCAATCGTAGGCTGATTCACATTTGGGACTTGCCATTTAGTAATAAACGCATCTTCTCCGGGATTTTGACCAAAAGCGATATTGCCATTCTCAAACTCACCGGGATATAAATAATGACAAACATCAATTAAACTCATAGTAACCATAAATATTCCTTATCTACGTCTTCTGGCATAAATACCACCACTTACACTCACCCCACCGCCGGTATAGTTTGCTCTTCCTGATAAATAAATTGTGGTAGTTCCTGATAACGAGAAACGTCTTGCCGCAACTGAAAATCCTGAACTTGTGACATTTGCTGCATTGGATAATTGTGTGATAAAGGAGGCATCTGGCGGCGTTGCTGAGGTACTGGAAATCCAACTTTGTTGTAAGGTATTTGCACTGGAAGTATTGGTGTAAAAAGTATTTCCCCATACATCCCAATCGCCAGCTGTTAAGGAAATAGAAGTAAAATTTGTATCTATAGCGCTTGTTAATGCGACCCCTGGAGCACTCACAGTGCTAGATACAAATTCCCCTACACTTCCTGCGGCAGCATTATCATTCGTTGTCGTACCAATAACACCAGACGTTGAACTAAATGCAATACTGGGTACAGTACTTATTGCCACACCTGTCATTAAAAGTGTGCCTGTTGCATCGGGAAAGGTAACAGAGCGTGTTGCAGAGGTATTAGCAAAAATAAAATTAGTGGTATGTTGCCCGCTTGTTCCATTAATTAGAATCAGTGGTGTAGTAAGATTTTCAGTTCTTAATCTAAAATTCCCTGTACCTTGCGTTTGCATACCAAAATCAACATTAGTATCAGATAGACTTCCTGATGAAAAGCCAGGGGCATTTGTCGTTGATTGATTAATTAACGTAATATAATTTACAGCACTACCAGTGGGACTTAAATTTAAAATCGTATTACCATTGGCGTCTTTTATTAGAGTAATAATTTGAGGAGAAGTAATTGCCGGTTGATTATTTCCAACAAAATTACCTGAGCCACTTTGACCTGCTAATCCTGTATTTACTGCATTATTAGTAGCCATGAATCATCCTTAATTAAACTGCGCATTTGAACTTGTAAATTGATATCCATATCAATGACGCCGTCCTTTATTTTTATGTAACTGTAATATTTCCTTGAGGGCCTGAAGCCACAGTCCATTCTGTATTAGCTGCCGTACAAATCATGTATAAAGAATCTTTTGCATTCGTTGAGGCCAATGTTCCACCTGAACTTGTAGTACTTGAGCCAAGCACAATTGTTTGCCCTCCACCACATTGAATAAGCCAGCCTCCAGCGCCTTTTCCAATGATGTCTATCTCATCACCTACAGCACTGGTTGCTGGTAAATTTAAAGTGACTAATCCTGCGTTATTTGTAATGTAACCATTGTTTACAAGCATATTTTGTGATGTGCCTGTAACCACATTCCAGCTAAATCCCGCAAGGCCCGTCCCTGAAATGGTGATACTGCCTGCGGCATTGACGATAGAAATGTTTGCCCCTGCCGTTAACGTTGCGGCTGTTGGCGTGGCACCTGTTGAGCCAATAATTAATTGCCCATTGGTCATTGAGGCGCTATAAGTTGGAGCGCCTGTACTGTTTGTCACCAAAACCGCACTGTTTTGAGTGGCAATTTGACCAAAAGTGGTTGTTCCTTGAGCGTAGAAAAGACTATTTAATGTGTAAGACGATAATCCTGTGCCACCATCTGTTTCATCCAAAGGAACTGTAAGCGTTAAACTATTAAAAGTAGGGTCTGAAGTAGGCGCAATATCTTGTGGTGTAGTTAAAGTAACAATGCCATTTTGTGCAACCCCACTGGTGCCGTTAGCTAATACTTGGTCTGCGGTCCCAATAATATTAGTGGTTACACTACTTGATGTAAATCCTAATTGACCTGCCCCATCGGTAAATAAAAAAGTGTTCGGGGCACCATCAGAGGTTGGCCATCGCAATCCGTCAAGAATTAAAGCGCCCGTTCCCACAGGATTAAACGCAACACTAATATTGGCATCAGTACCATCTGCGGTATAAATCACCGCATTGCTTGCAAAAGAATTAATAAGTTTTGGATAGTTAACGGCGGCAGCACCAACAGTCATATATTTTAAGAGATAATTACCGCTGGAATCTTTTATACCAGTACCTGGGAAGTCAAATTGATAATTTTGTGTCAAATTACTGCTGCGAAGTCCTACAGGGATATCACCCACCTGCATTTCTCCACCATCAACAAATTGAGAAAACTTTTTATCGGCCATCCCTATGCCCCTTTTTAATTATTCGTTCCTAATGCGTAAAGAACGACGCTGACATCAGTGTTTGCGGTGGCTGTATAGAAATGCAAAACATCCCCTGCCTTTACTTCGCGACAAAGTGATTTTGCATCAGTAATAAGCTCAGATGTGGTCGCTGCGAATGATGCACTGCCCGGTACTGCGGCTGTTGCATTTAAAGCGACCCAGACTAGACCGTTATTCTCAACTTTTATGACAGCCTTATATTTTCCGGCAGTTCCAGGAATGGTAAGTGTTGTATCCGTTGTTGCTGCAAGCGATGCGCTATATTTCAAATCAGCAAAACGAAAACCAAAATCATCAATTGGTTGTTGGGCGAGGTATGGCGTAATCATCATTTTCCTTAATTTAAACAACACCTAATCGAGCATCTGCAATGTAATGATATAACAAAAATGCTTCTGCATAATCTCTTGTAAACGTTGTATTTGTAAACGCAATGGGCACCGATCTATCTACAGCTAATACATTACATCCACGCTGCCCAATGTCAGCAATTGCCCAGTTGGATGCTAATACGTCCGTATTAATAACAGTAGTTCCGGCTTCAAAAGCCAATACAAGCACATTATTTACAGCACCGCTTATTGAATAGAGAGTAGGCGATACTGCAATACGTTTTGGTATATTGTATTGTATAGAAAAAGAGCGCGGTAAAACAGTATAATCTAGCACTGCAAGACGTGTTGGATACTGTTGTGCCAGTAATGGGCCTGATAAACTGCCAGAGCTTGGCACAATGCCTTGATTTGTGCTTTTTTCATAATAATACTGACATTGCCTTAATACTTCATCAAAGCTTTCAAGTTCTGGTCTTGATGGTATTTCGCTACAACAAACTGAAATTGAATCAATGGTAATTAGCGTACTTGCATCTGGCCATGCGAGTGTGACAACAATAGCAAATTTATTAGCTACCCCAATTTGTATTGGGTCTACAATTTCCCAGCCGCTAAATTGAATATCTAAATCATCATTTAAATCAGTATTGCTAACAATAAAAGGAATTTCTGCTTGTGCCACAGGAAGTCCGCCTCGAGGGATAACTGACCAATTAGCTGCAGTTAAAGTAAATTGCCCATTAGAAGCCACCGTTCCTAACATGGTAGGCAATGTAGGAAATGAACCCGCATTACCTGCAGTATACATATACACACGAAGAGTGACCGGATCTCCACTTACCTGAAAAGCACTAACATTTACAGATAATGGCGTGCCTAATACTTTCCTGGCTTCAGCGCCGCTTAGATATTGCACCATCATTAAAGAGCCGTTAGCACCTGAAGTGTTGATGGTAAAACCACCTGTTACAGGATTTCTACCAACACTTGCCGCTGAACCTTGAGCAATAGTTTGGTCCCAAATATACCCTGAGGTATTGTTAATGCTTTGATTCTCACCCAATTGCGCTGGATTTAATAAAAAATCCCATCCAGTTAAAATATTTCCAGCAGGCCTGGTTTTTAAACGAGGTATATAATAATCACCTAACAGCGCTGTTTCACGATTACTTGAATTGGTGTCATAGCCCGCAAGGTTTGCACTTGCTTGACTTGCCGTTGGAATCACTTGAACACTACTGATTCGAATGTGAGACGAAGGTATAAATGATAAATAAATATCAACAAATCCATCTGTACCTGTATCAGTATTGGTTGATAAAGGAATGGGTAAATCTGTTCCACCTAACACTTCAGAATAATCTGCATTTGTAAAACTTGCATCTAAAATTAAAACAGGTGAACCACCGCTAGATTCTTCATAATACATTTGCACACCAGAAGTGCCTGTGTTCTCATTTCTAGCAACAAGCGTCCCGCCTAAATAGATTGATTGATTATCCGTGCTTGCCCATAGGCCAGAATTTGTTGACAGCCTTTGTCTTAGTAAACAACTGGTAATACCAGAGGAAACATCGACATCTATGACATAAGGTGGACTTGTAATGACATTATCATTGCCAGCAATTGCAATACGTTGCACTGTGACTGTTCCTGTGCCACTAATCACAAATGTCCAATTAGGAGCAAACAAAAATTCTTCGTTTACAGCAGCAGTTACACTATAAGTTGTTGATATTCCTTCATTAATAAACACTTGAGTGAACTGCGGGTTAGATAATTGATTTTGTACAGGAAATGGGTCTTGCGTTGGATCTGAGCTTGCTGTGATATTAGGCCACGCTTCCCGTGTAAATTGTTCAACGCTATTTTCATTACGACAAACGACATAATATAAATCCAAATCACCATTTGCATCATAGGGAAAATAGTAGATAACTTCATTATCTCCCCCTGAATTTTGTACCGTACCTACCGAGCTTAAAGTAATTTGCGAGCCCATTGAGGTATAAGTATAATTAGGTGGTGAACCTGATAATTGAAAAACCTCTTTTGGTACGTTGCGGGCAACATCTCGGTAAAAAGTCAACGTACCATTAGCTAGGGGGAAACCACTATCTTTATCAACAAAATATTGTTCTAAGTCCGAGGCAACAATATAACGTTCGTCTAGAGCCATCGGTTAATCTCCTTATTCTTTGTAGCCAGTTCCGGCGGCTGTCGTTAATTCCAATTCAAGCGGCTTACGCTGATTATCGCTTTCCATTAATGCCGAAACAAAAGGCGCAAGATTCTTGGGCGGTTTACGCGCTTTGCTTTTAATAATTTGGTCAATGATGCGCTCACGCACGCCCTGGCTTGTTAAGGCGTTTACTATGGGTCTGGCCGCTAAACTTGGCGCAAGGGCTGAAAATATTGTGCCTGGTATGGTTCCTGTTGCAAGCGAGCCGACACCGCTCGCAATCGATGGAATTAATGCCGTTAATCCACGTTGACCTGTCTTTGGGTTAAACATGGCATTTAGAGCATTTGTATTTTTTTGCACTAACTTGCTATAATCCGAAAGATTTTTAATCATTTCAGGTGAAAAAAGGGCTTTGCGTTGTCTTTCTCCTAAGCCTTTAGTGAATAAAGTTCGCATTTTAGCGGGGTTAAGTACTCCGTTTTCCTCAACCGCATTTGAAAGGTAAGAGTATGCTAATAAATCTCGATCTGATTTTGACAGCTTTTGTGTCAGTTTGTTTAATATGTTGGCTCGATCGCCAAGTTTAGAATTGCGAATAAAGTATTGTGCTAACGTGTCCGCATCGGTTCCCTTACGGGTAAATTTTAAAATGTCAGGGTCTTCAAAAGGCAAGTATTCTTCTTTGTAGAATTTAAACGCCTCATTCCTTAATGACTTAAGATGATTATTCCCGGAATTATCAATCGCCTGGGTGATGTCTTTTTCAGCAGCTTCGCGCAACGCTTTATAAATATTGCCTAGCTCGGTATTGTCCGACATGTACGCATCATGCGCTTTGTCTCCTAATTTACTGCGCAAAAAATCTGTTTGCTTTAATGAATACCGAGGTTTGACCTTTTTGCGGCTTTCCTTGGATATATTTTGCAGCAATCTAATGGTTTTCTTATCAGCCAAACGCGCCAAGTCGGGGTCTTCTTGAATCTTTTTCAACTCCTCAAGCGCTTCATTTCGAAGGTTTGAGCGGTTGGTCAATACTCCTTCTTGTTCGGCAGCCTGGTTCAACACATCAAACTTATTATTTTTCATCGAGCGTGTTTCTGCTTCACTTTCTTTTAGCGCTTTTTGCAGGGTATAACCAATGTCTTTTCCTTCAAACTCGCCTTTTAAGCTATCCAAGAATTTATCGCCGCGTTCAATAATGGTATTGGCGGTTTGCTGCATCTTATTGTAAGCGCCAGACAAAGGCACTTCTGCCAACGTATTTTCATAACGACGTTGCAAGAATGGATTTTGAATCACATTGCCTAAGTCGGTACTGGTTCCTTTAGTCAATTGCGCCGCTTCTTCTAATTCTTCGGGGCTTAATGGAGTCTTAGGCAAATAGGTTTCACGGCGCGTTAATTTTTGAGCGCCTTTCGTCAGTCCTTCACCCGTGATGCCTAAGAGGGCAGCCGTGATGGGGTCTTGGTTTTGGCCAATAGCATAAGTACCGGCAGCGCCAGCGCGTTTTAATGTGCCGCCTATTCCTTTAGCCAATCCGCCAAGCTTGGCATAGGGCATGAAGCTTCCAATCCCTTGCAGCAACTCGTCACCTGGTTGCGCTTCACCTAACACTTTTTCCTGTAAACCGGTATCGCCGATTTTCAGAGCTTTAATAAAATTCTCAATTCCACCGCGTCCAATGTCTTTTTTGTCGAGGTATCCGGCAATATTTGCCGGTATGTTCACTGCACCTTTCAATCCTTCCAATAATCCTGCGCCTAAATTTTCAGCCGCACGGATGGGGTGGTGAATAATTTGTGAGCCTGATTCTTTTAATTGACCCGGTAAGTTTTCCAGCATGTCGCCTATTGCGCCAGGAACATTGGAAATTGCTTCGCCAATATCTGATAAAATTCCGCCAAATCCTTTGTTTTCCTCGTTTTCTTGAGCAAGGTTTGGCTGCTGTTTTAATCCTATTTTAGCGTAATAATCATTAATGGGAATGTCTGAGTAGAATTTTCGGTGCATGGCATTCGCCAAATCTTTATCGGACATGTCACCATATTGTGGGTATTGTTGTCTTATCTCGGATAAGTTCGCCATATTATCCCCTTAAACCCAATGGATCATCATTACCGCCGCCAGTCGGTGCGCTTGCGCGACTACCCGCATTTGACACAGCACGTTTGCGACGTTCTATTAAATCCGTCTTTAATGCCGCTAAGCGTTTAAGATAAGACTTGTCGCTTTCAAAAGGACGTTTACCAACAATTTTGTCAACGATATTTAAACTTTCTTTCACCTGGGGAAGCTTTAATGCACCGACCAGGGAATCCACAATAGTTCCTACTTTTGACTCATAGGTTGCTTGCGCATCAGGCTTTAAATATTTACTTAAAAGTTGGCCTGGGGCATGGTATTTTTCCAAGTCTTCAATTAATGGCAATACGTTATCAATTGCGCCAATGACCTTTTGGTTGGCGGTTACCGTCGCCGTTGTTGGCACGTCACCCGCGGCCGTTTTTGGCACGTCACCCGATCCCTTTAATTGTATTTTTTGACGATAAAGCTCTAAATCCTGAGCCATTTTTTCTTGAGGCGTTTGCGCAGGCAAACCCAACGCTTTTCGTATTAATTGGTTTCGGATGTCATTGCTTACGCCTGAATTTTCTTGAATAGTCTGATTTTGATTATCTCCACCAAAAGCATTTGCAAGTTGATTAATGTAAGCTGCTTTTTTATTTGGATCTAATTCCATTTGTAATTGCTGCATTTGCATTTGTCTTAAGGCATTAGAAAGGCCTCTTGCGCTTTGTTGAGACTTAAATTTCTGCGGCTCTTCTTCAAGAAGTAATTTAGACATTGCATTAGCAATTTCTTCTTTTTCTCGTTGTCTTTGAAATTGAGCTGGCATTTGTCCAAAAGCATAACCTTTAGCAAGATTGTCAACGAAGTTTTTCATAAACTCATTGCCCTGCGGTGCAATATTAGCAAAATTTATGGGTTGAAATGGCATTCACTTCTCCTTAAATAAATTTACTGGCTATTGCGCCACCGATTGAACCGCCACCAGGTAATGTAAACCCTGCGATACCACCCAATGCTTTAATAAGGCCGCTTAGCAAGTCGCTTTGTGATTTGTTTTGGTTTGCTTGGCCCTGGAAAGCCAGCGTGGATTGGGTGCCCAACGCATTAGAAATATCACCTGTTAAGCTCTTGGTCGCATCTAAGCCTAGGTTATATAAATTTTCTTGGCCTTGTAGGCCTGCGCCTTGAATGCCCAAAACATTAGATAGCCATTGCTGCATGTCTTCATTTAAAAGCGCATCAACAATTTTAGATTGGTTGTTAGAATCCATGGTTGTACCGCGCATGCCCCCGGCTGCTGCTGTATTACCAGCGGCTTTAAGTAACTCATCTTTTTTAAATTGAAAAGCTTTTGAAGGTTCATAACGACTCATTAAACTTTCAAGAAAAGCAGCTGGGTCTGATGACATTTGTCCTATGGTATTATTCATACCTGGATAAGCATTCAGCCCCCCTTGCACAAAGGGCGAAAAGTAAGTTTGTGCTACAGCCGGTACTTGATTGATATAGGGCATTGCAGCACTTGCGGGATTTTTACCGCCTCTAAATAAATCAGAAAAAAGACTCATAACCCCTCCTTAGGTGCTGGTAATGGTTTCAATTGTACCAGGCGCGGTTTTTACTTGCAGTTTGGCTAATGTTGTATTAAACCAAAGCGTTCCATTATCTGCGTTAGGCTCTAAAGCTGTAATTTCTGCTGTGGTTTTTTGTGGTGCCTTTAAGCCATCAATTGAAATATTTGTTGTGGTGATGGATGTGGTTAATAGCGTATTTAGTAAACTCACCACAATATTTAAAACTTGAAATGTCTGGTCATTATAGAGATAACCATCTCTACTGAGTTTGTTGTCGTCCTGAACATAGACCATATCAAAAAAAGGCGGTAGATTTTGAATCATGGTATAACCTCCAGCACCCCATTTTGTACAACAAATCTTTGGAAGCCCCAAAATCTTAATTGAATGGTAAATTCATTAGCTTGCCCCATGCGCCACCACTGAATTTGGTTTCGATATTTTCCTGCTGGATTTAAAATCTTACTGACCACATTACTAAAAGATTGATTGCCGTTTTTTGAAACAGACATATCTACCCTTGGCATCGTATCAATGGTTGGGCAAATACCATCTTGGGCTAACATATAATCACCATCTTGGGTGATGATAAAATCATTGTCTTGTGTGATAAGAAGCCCATTGCATAAAAAGGGACTGGGGTTAACAAGAAAATAATCATTAACACCCTGTTCTATCCAAAAAGTAAAACGACCTGCTCTAAATCTTGAAGTATCTTCACGGCGAACGGTTTTACAAATTCTAATTCTTGGGATTTCCTCGCCTTGCGTGTTCGGCGCAATATCATAATTGTAAGTAAAGAAATCGGTTGAGGTTTGATAAATATTTGCATCGTTTAAAGATACAAAATAACTTGCTTCATTAAAGTAAACTAATTGTCGTGCTGGATGATAATTTAAATTTTCATCACTTAAATGAAAAAACATTTGTGTATTAAAATCATAAAGTAACGTTAAATTATCTTCAGGGTTAAAAAAAGTAAGCTGATAAAATAAGTGTCCATCTAAACGATAAAAAATAGCAGTTGACTGATTAGGAAATTTAATTGTTTCCATTAAGTAATCGATGCCATCGGTAGAGATACGTCTTGTGCTTGACCCATCGGTAACCATGATGACAGGTGAATTATTTTCATTTTGAGCCAACCAGCAGACTAGTTCTTCCGAGGCTGCAATGGTTGATACAGACACTACCCCGCTATCAATATTGAATGATTGAACACGTAAATAGTTTTGCGCGCCCCCTACTTGTGTCCATATTTCTGCAACTGATGAGCCAAGCACAAGAACGTTGTTGCCTCTACCAGGTATCCTTTTTACTGCAAGTGCGTTATCTGGTTTGGTTTGTAAAGCAAATTCGCTATTGACCACAATTGTTGTATTTGATGAAAACTCAAATGCATACCAAATTTGAGGATTAATACTTAAAGGGCCGCCAGCAATAAGAAAAAAAGAATTATGATAGCTAACGTAGTTGGGGATGATGGTGTCGCCAGTCAGACTTAATAATGTTTGTTTAGTAAACGTGTTGTCATCATAATTATAAATCCAGGCGTCTTGACCATCGACTATACAAATTTGTCTGTTTAGGTTTTCATCAATAAAAACTTCACCTGTTAAAGTATCAATGTTTTGTATAAATTGTGGCGCAAGGTTTGTTCCAATTTTATAAACCGCACTTCCAAACACAGCAATAATAAAATTGCCACGGATAGAATGAAACATGCCACGTCCAACGTTGTTTGAGGCAATCTCGCAAACATTTTTATATCCTGCAAAGTTGACTAGCCATTCATCAGATACAAACATGTTGTATGTTTTTTCTAAAGATATTTTTGGATAGCGACCGAAAACGGAGCTACCGACAACATTTACAGGGATTTGCAAAGCTTTATTAACTGGCATAGTTTATCCTTAGCTTGGAGTCGTCCAGCCCTTGCCAAGATTAACGAACGCATAATTAAAGCTTCCTCTTTTTTGAAGCGTTGATACTTTTTGTAATCTTAAATCAAGAATTCTTGATTTTTTATTAATAAAAGCTTCGTATTTGCCGAGCTGTCTAACTACATTATCAGGTGTTGTGTAAGCATATTCGGCACAAATTCTATCTGCCAATGCGTAGCGAAGATAAGTAATGTAAAATTCATCAAGTGTTAAACTTAAATCTTGTCCAAGGGCTACACTTGCCAATCTAAAAATACCATGAATGGTAATGGGGTAAGCTCTATCTGGCTTGAAATAAATATATAAATTACCGCCACCGAATTGGCGCTCAAAATACCACTCAAAAGGCAATGTTTGAATGTTTTCAACACGACTCGCACCAAAATAGGCGTTACGTTTTTCATACTTCATCGCGTATCGCACTTCGTCCAAAAAGAAAACCAGGGTATCGATTTGAATTAAATTTTCAATGGGATACACTTCTTGCCCAATCACAGCATCAAACGACAAAGTACCTTCATAAGGTATCATGCCCTCATCCACATCTTTTTCTGTAATAAT
>JACCDQ012054720.1_pt1 | contig 34513 bp, 26 predicted proteins | sample 7446031 | NCBI WGS metagenome assembly JACCDQ01 (sample SAMN15323442, study PRJNA562643) | freshwater metagenome | isolation source: river surface water | place: USA:Blue River Watershed | collected 2017-08-17 | reverse complement strand
ATAGTTGATAGTTGATAGTTGATAGTTGATAGTTGATAGTTGATAGTTGATAGTTGATAGTTGATAGTTGATAGTTGATAGTTGATAGTTGATAGTTGATAGTTGATAGTAAGTAAATCCTTATTTCTTCCAATCTCTATTCACTACACGCCTCTAAATCGGCGATCGCCCTATCTAATAAATCCAAACCTTCCTGTAGAGAATTAATGCGTGATACCTGGTCGCGTAGCCCAGCCGCCCCGGCAAAACCGGTGCAGTACCAAGCCAAATGTTTACGGGATTGATAAACCCCTTTTCCGCCTTTATAGTCACACAATAGGGTTAAATGGTCTTTAGCACAGCATAATCGTTGACTAGGGGGAATCGGTGGTTGACGTTGGCCAGTTTTCAAAAAATAGTCAATTTCTCCTACTAAAAACGGATTGCCTAGGGTTCCCCGTGAACACATAACTCCATCGGCTCCCGTTTGCGCTAAACAGGCGATCGCCGCCTCCACCGAAAAAATATCCCCATTAGCAATTACCGGAATCGTCAACTGTTGCTTCACTTTTGCAATCCAATCCCAACGGGCCGAGCCTTGATAGCCCTGGGCACGAGTTCGACCGTGTAGGGTTAACATAGCCGCCCCTGCCTCTTCCAAACGTTTGGCAAACCCCAGAATTGTTATTTCTTGATCATCCCACCCCAAACGAGTTTTAACCGTAACCGGAATCTCCACTGCTTTAACGACAGCTTCCACAATTTTAACGGCGATTTCGGGTTGCCTTAAGAGAGAAGAACCCCCACCTTTTTTGGTGATTTTATTGACCGGACATCCCATATTAATATCAATCGTTTGACTTCCTTGTTCAGCCACCTTACGGGCCGCTTCTGCCATAAAATCTGGCCGACAATCAAATAATTGAATACTAATCGGCTGTTCATCGGCTGTAATTGTCATCGTTTGCCACAGTTCATGATCGGATTTTTTTTGGCCAGTACGATGATGGATCTCGGTCGCATTCACCATTTCTGTGTAGAGCATCGAATCAGGCGCGTAACGTCTCACTAAATGCCGAAAAACCCAATCACTAACTCCCGACAAAGGCGATTGAAAAACCCGACTGTGGAGTGTGATATTCCCCACCGTCAAAGGCTCCGTAAAACAAACATTAGACATACTGATCAATATCTACTATTAAAACAATGAAAGGTTATATTAAATCTGGATAAACGACCATAATTGCGATCCTTTGACTATAGAATTTTAGGATGCTTTGAGTTATGGGTAATCAAACGGATTTAACATTATACCAAATTTCAAAATAGATGACATACACGATCCCCTCACCGTAAGGCTTTGACTTAGCTGATCTATGACAAAGGTTTTGAAAAATGGTATTATCTGACTTTTCCCGTTATCTTTTTATTTGAGCGATCACTGAATTTTTCCCTATCTCAAAGCCTTATTCTCTCGTCGGCGATTGTCATTAAATCCAGCTTATTGGAAACGGCGAAGAGTTTGAAACTCTTATTCTGTCTTCGTTTTCAGACTTAAAGGGAAAAGTCAGCTGAGTAATCCCCTAATCAATTCTTTAATGAATAGCTGATCCATCATCATGTTAGATATTGCGAAATTGGCGAGCAAAATACCGGGGATGAGTCAACACTTTAAAAAAGAAGTCGCGGCCAGTCGTCAGCGTCTGGAAAAGGCCCTACAACTCCTCGAAGTTGCTCAAACCCAGCAAGCCACTTTGATTAAACGTTATCAAACCTGGCGTGATCGCCTTTTCTTTTCCGTTGCCTTACCCGTTGAACCCTTAACGACTCGTTCCCTAATTGCCTCGCCCCCCGATCGCCATAGTGTGTTTGCGACCGACGGCTCCCAAATTGCCCCTTCTCACCATGAAATTGCCTATTGTTATCTGATTAATATTGGAAGGATTATGCTCCATTATGGGCAAAATTTACATCCTTTATTAGATAGTATTCCCGAAATTTATTATCGTAAAGAAGATTTATATGGAGCGCGTCAATGGGGCATTAGAACCGAAGAATGGATGGGCTATTGTCGTAGTGTGTTAGAGGCTCAATTTTTAGCAGAAATGGCCTGTCGTTGGGTCAAGCCCCCCGGCCCCCACTCTGATCCCAACTTAGCCATGGTAGATGGTTCGTTAATCTATTGGTTTTTAGAAACCTTACCCACTGAAGCAAGGGATAAAATTTTACCGCCAATTTTATCAGCCTGGGAAGATTTACAGCAAAATCAAATTCCGTTAGTGGGTTATATTAGTGCCTCCCGCAGTGCCGAAGCGATGAACTTTTTACGCCTACAGGCTTGTAGTTATGAAACGGCAAATTGTGGGCTGAATTGTAGCGATATGGAAGATGGAACCACTCCCTGTCAAGTTTTTGAACCCTTAAGAGATGCTACCTTTTGGAGTTATCTTTTGGAACCCGGTCAACGTAGTCCCCTCTGGCAAAGTTCGGCCCGGATTTTAGACCTTTATCCCCCAGAACAACGCATTTATTTTTGTTATTTGAATGTTGGTACAGAAGTGGCTAGGGTCGAATTTCCCGCTTGGGTTGTTCATCATCCCTCCCTTTTAGAACAATCCCTGGGAATTTTATTAGCCCAGGTAAATAAAGGTTACGGTTATCCAGTAGCGATCGCCGAAGCCCATAATCAAGCGGTTGTTCGGGGGGGTGATCGGAGCCGATTTTTTGCCCTATTAGAACAACAAATGTTAAAAACGGGCTTACAGAATGTGGGAACCTCCTATAAAGAAGCCCGCAAACGGGGAAGCATTGTCTAAAGTTAGAAATTGGGAAAAATCTGCTATAATAGGATGCTAATTTTTGCCCATCCCCTATGCTCAAAGCTGGAATTGTCGGATTACCTAACGTCGGGAAATCAACTTTATTTAATGCCCTCGTGGCCAATGCCAAGGCCGAAGCGGCTAATTTTCCGTTTTGTACGATTGAACCGAATGTCGGGGTGGTTTCTGTACCGGATTCCCGCTTAGAAGTGCTGGCCAAGCTCTCCCAATCCGCCAAAATTGTGCCAACCCGTATCGAGTTTGTAGATATTGCCGGTTTGGTAAAAGGGGCCAGTCAAGGGGAGGGTCTGGGTAATCAATTTTTAGCGAATATTCGGGAAGTTGATGCGATCGTGCAGGTGGTGCGATGTTTTGAGGATGATGATATTATTCATATCTCCGGTTCTGTGGATCCGGTGCGCGATATTGAAGTGATTAATTTGGAATTAGCCCTAGCGGATTTAGCCCAAACGGAAAAACGCTTAGAACGGTGTCGCAAACAGGCTAAAGGGAATAAAGAATTTCAAGCGGAAGTGGCGGTTTTAGAAAAGATTTTAGTGGCTTTGAATGCGGGACAATCAGCCCGTCAAGTAGTCCTTAATGATGAAGAAGCATTACTGATTAAAAATTTAGGATTATTAACCCGTAAACCCATTATTTATGCCGCCAATGTTTCCGAGGAAGATTTAGCAAGCGGTAATGAGTTTGTCGAAAAAGTGAAGGCGATCGCCGCCCAGGAAAAAGCAAAAGTGGTGGTTATTTCAGCCCAGGTTGAATCCGAATTAGTCGAACTATCGGACGAAGAAAGGGTGGATTTTCTTCAATCTTTAGGGGTAGAAGAAGGCGGATTAAAGTCCCTCATTCGGGCAACCTATGAATTACTGGGTCTGAGAACCTATTTAACGACTGGCCCCCAGGAAACCAGAGCCTGGACAATTCAATCCGGAATGAAAGCCCCCCAGGCCGCCGGGGTCATTCACACTGATTTTGAACGGGGCTTTATTCGAGCCGAAACTGTTGCCTTTGAGGATTTAGTCGCCTGCGGGAGTCAACAGGCCGCCAAGGAAAAAGGCTTAGTCCGCAGTGAAGGCAAGGAATATGTGGTACAAGAAGGGGATGTTCTGCTTTTCCGTTTCAATGTTTAGACTTCAAGGAGGGAGCAATTCAATCATAATTTTCCGTTTAATTATGCCTCTTGATTTAGGGGGTTGATTCCTCAAACGATAAAATGATGACAGATCGCGATCGCCCGGATTGGCCCAGACTACAAAAAGCCCTTTCCCTGGAAGCGGAACGAGGGTTTAATGACCTCCAGGGCAATCAATACCGCTTTAGTGAATTTTTATGTCTTACCCTAGGGCAAACGCCACCGCCGGGGACTGCGGCCCATCATCGTCGTCGTTGGCAAGAATTAGCCGTTAAATTTAGCCAATATCCGCAACAAAGTTTATCGGAACGTCAAGCATTAGTTGCTACTACTCGGCAATTTTTCCATGAATTACGACAAGCCCTAGAACATCCTACCCAGGAGACAATTCCCCAACCTTCTAAGCCATTAGTGAAGGAATCCTTAGACATCCCCAAAGATATAGACATTACCTTAGAGGCTTACCTAAAAGACATCCCAGAAATTGGAAGTTATCGAAGCCGATTGTTAGCCTATTTACAACTCTATACGGTTCGGGATTTGCTGTTTTATTTTCCCAGGGATTATATTGACTACGCTCAACAAAAAAGCATTATTGAGTTAAAGGCAGGAGACACGGTTACTCTCGTCGGTCAAGTCGCCAAATTTAATATTTTTCCCAGTCCTAAAAATGCCAATCTCGTCATTTTTGAGATGATTTTAAAAGATCATACCGGGCGGATTAAAATTAATCGCTTTTTACGGGGCAATCGTTTTACCAATAAAGCCTTTCAAGAAGGTCAAAAACGGCGTTATCCTCCCGGCACGGCGATCGCGGCTTCAGGCTTAGTGAAAGAAAATAAATTTGGCTTAACCTTGGATAACCCAACCCTAGAAATTTTAGAAAATCCCACAGCTTCAGTCACAACCCTCGGCATTGGTCGCGTTTTACCCGTTTATCCCCTCACCGAAGGCGTTCCCATTGACCTGCTACGTAATGCAGTGGTAACGGCCCTGGCGGCGGTTCCCCAACTTCAAGATCCCTTGCCCCCCGTTATTCAGCAAAAGTATGATTTAATTCCCTTACAACAAGCTATTGCCCAAATCCATTTTCCGGATGATAGTGAACAATTATCCCAGGCGAGAAAACGATTAGTCTTTGAAGAATTTTTTTATTTACAACTTGGTTTTTTACAACGAAAATTAACCCAAAAAGCCAACGAAAAAAGTGTTATTTTTTCTCCTAGGGGAGAACTCATCGAAAAATTTAATCAGATTCTCCCTTTTCCCTTAACCTCCGCTCAACAGCGTGTTATTCAAGAAATTTTAGACGATTTAAAGCAGTCCAGTCCGATGAATCGTCTGGTGCAGGGAGATGTGGGTTCCGGTAAAACGGTGGTCGGAGTCTTTGCGGTTTTAGCCGCCTTACAATCCGGTTATCAAGCCGCTTTTATGGCTCCCACAGAAGTTTTAGCTGAACAACATTATCGAAAATTAGTGCAATGGTTTAATTTACTCTATCTGCCAGTCGAATTATTAACCGGTTCTACCAAAACGAAAAAACGTCGTGAAATTCATAGTCAATTAGAAACCGGTGAATTACCCCTATTGGTGGGAACCCATGCCTTAATTCAAGATAAAGTTAACTTTCATCGTTTAGGCTTAGTGGTGATTGATGAACAACATCGTTTTGGTGTACAACAACGGGCAAAGTTGCTGGCCAAAGGTGAAGCTCCCCACGTTTTAACGATGACGGCCACTCCCATTCCCCGCACCATGGCGTTAACATTACATGGGGATTTAGATGTGAGTCAAATTGATGAATTACCGCCCGGTCGTCAACCCATTCAAACGATGGTTGTAACGGCGAAAGAACGACAACAAGCCTATGATTTAATTCGGCGAGAAGTTGCTCAGAGGCGACAGGTTTATATTATTTTTCCGACCATTGAACAATCTGAAAAGTTAGATCTCAAAGCGGCGGTTGACGAACATCAACGATTATCGAACCTGGTCTTTCCTGATTTTCAAATTGGTTTATTGCATGGTCGTATGAGTTCCAGTGAAAAAGATGCGGCTTTAAATGCGTTTCGAGATAATGAAACTCAAATTATTGTTTCAACGACGGTTATTGAGGTGGGAGTAGATGTGCCGAATGCAACGGTTATGTTAATCGAAAATGCGGAACGCTTTGGGTTATCGCAACTGCACCAATTACGGGGACGAGTGGGACGGGGGCAATATCATTCCTATTGTTTGTTAATGACCAATAATCAAAATGTGGATGCACGACAACGATTAAATGTTTTGGAGCAATCCCAGGATGGTTTTTTTATCTCAGAAATGGATTTAAAATTACGGGGGCCAGGGGAGGTTTTAGGAACTCGTCAATCGGGTTTGCCAGATTTTGCTTTAGCTAGTTTGGCCGAGGATCAAGATGTGTTATTGTTGGCCAGGGAAGCCGCCGAGATGTTAATTAAGGAAGATACAACGTTGCAGAAATTTCCTTTGTTACAAGTGGAATTGCAACGGCGTTATGAAAAAATGATTGGAGCCGAAATGTTAACGTAGAGAGGTATTCAAAGAGTAACAGAAGTTAGTTGATCATGGTTGAAAAGTTATGTTAACAATAAATATGCCACTATTCCACGTCAGATAAGTGTTTCAGGAAAACCTAAAGGTCAATTAACTATTGAATGTGATGAACTTTGGTCATTTGTTTTTTCTAAAATAAACAAAGTTGATATTTGGTTGGCAATCAATAGAAAAACAAGAGAAATTGTTGATTTTTATGGGGGTGATAGAACAGCTAAATCTGCTCAAAAACGATGGGAAAGTTTGCCAGGAGTATATCGTCAATGTGCAGTTCGTCAATCGTTAAAAGAGTCGGGTTGTTAAGGGTTCAACCAGTAAGGCGACAGAGAATAAAATTTGTTTGTGGGATGGGCTTCTAGCCTGTCCAGATGATAAAAATGGGATACTCCCCTTCGCAATTAGGCCACCATTAACGGATTTAACCACCGGAGAATTTCTTGATGGAGAGTTTGCAAATCCTGAGAAAGAGAACTTTTTAGCCATTGACCGATCGCATCGAGGGGAGTAAAAACCTGACCCGCTTGCCATTGAAGGTCTTGACCCAAAGGAGTTAGATGATTCCCCGGTAATAATCGTAAAACCACCATTTCTGAAAAGCGATCGCCGAGGATCGGGTGTAACGTCAAAGTTTGGTCTAGGGTATCATTGCGAAATTTAATTAAAAGATTGCGGCGTACCGTGTAATGGTGAGAAATCAGCCGATTGGTTTCTTCTGGAGTCGGTGTAAATTCCCAATTTAAATCTACATTAATATCACGCTTAACCTCCAGTTGTTCTTTCACCGTATTGACCAACCCTTGCAAATCTAATTGGGCTAATTGTTCAGCGAGGGGAATGGCCTGTTTGACAGGATAATTATTAAAAGAAATCAGAATATTGCCTGCCCGTTCTACTTCATAGAAACTACCAATTAACAGATGAATTTTACACCCCAAACTGTGACCTAAACCATAGACCGGCAGATAACCGGCCGTTAATACTCCACGAGACTGGAGCCGTTCCACAATATTGTCAAAGCGGTTTAAGACGGTGCGGGCGATCGCCTGGTGATCCAACGTATTTAAAAAAGCGGTGGCAACAATGCCATAGCCCTGCTGGGCCAATCGTTCCAACAGCCAACGATAGGTGATATGGGGAGCCGTCCCCACAAAAGCCCCTCCTAAAAAATGAATGAGGGCGATCGGTTGGGGAGGAATTAAGACCCAACTGCCGGATAATTCTTGCCACTGCATAGGATTCATTGGTATATTAATTCGGAAGATTGGTGGAATGATTCAGAGAAAAGTTATCAACTCAATGTTAACGCAACCGCGCTGACTGAATTAATAATAACGTGCCGGCTCCTAAGCCTAATAAATTAGGTAACCAGGCGGCCATCACCGGGCTTAAAACGCCCCAAATGCCCATGGATTCACTCAGAAACGAGAGTAAATAATAGGAAAAAATTAAGCCCACACAAATCCCAAAACTAGTGGCTTTATTGGTATTTTGGGGACGAATGCCGATCGCCGCGCCCACTAAACCAAAAACAAAACACACAAAAGGTAAAGAAATTTTGGTTTGAATGCGGACTTGCAATTTGCGGACTTTTTTTTCATCACCACTTAATTTAATAATTTCTAAATACCGTTTCGCCTGAGCAATACTCATTTCCCCATCACCGCGATCGCGGCTTAAAAAGTCCAAAGGGGCGCGAGGCAACGCTAACTGTTGATGCTTAAAACGCACAATATTACGATAGGAACCATCCGGGGCAATAATATAGACCGTCCCATCATAAAAATCCCAAATATTTTGGACAATATTCCAACTTGCTGATTCGGCGGTTAATACTTGATTCACCCCGGCTTGAGAACGATCCAAAATCGTTAAACCCTTCATTTCTTTCCCGTTAAACTCTTCTGCATAAAAAAGCCGTTTTAAAATGGTTTGTTCATTGCCATCGGGTTGACGAACTTTCCCGTATTCGGGGTAAATAATATTCTGTTCCTGGGTCGGAGGCCGGTCTTTACTAACGGCTTGTTCGAGGGTCAATAGAGCTTCATAATTAGCCGCCGGTGCCACCCGATCATTAAAAATAAAGGCAACCCCCGTCACTAATAAACTAAATAAAAGGGCGGGAACCACCAGACGATAAATACCGACCCCAATACTCCGCATAGCAATGATTTCACTATCACTGGAAAGCCGACTATAGGCCATCAAACTGGATAGCAACATAGACATGGGAAAGGCCAAAACGGTAAAGGCCGGCATTTTCAGGAAAAGAATTTTTAAGGCAATGGTTAACGGCAAGCCCGATTCCGTCACCCGTCGTACCAGGTCAAATAAAGTTCCAATGGAGAGAGACAGGGAGGTAAATAAGCCCATACCAAACAGAAAGGGCAACAATAACTCCAGGAAAATATAGCGATCCATCACCGATAATTTCGGCAATCGTTGTTGAACATTTTCGAGCAGACCACTTTTCACCATGGGCTAGAGAGTTAAGAATTGATTCATTGTGTGCAGGGAATAAAACTGGATTTGCGTTCTATTAAATAGGAGACTGAATTAAGTTTATTTCATGTTTTTGATAATTAATATCCGGAATTCATAATTGGAATTTTTCTCCCAAATAATATTGCCGCACGAGGGGGTTGTTATAAAGTTCTTCAGCACTCCCTGATGCCAAAATTTGACCATCTCGCATAATATACCCCCGATTGGTAATCGCTAGGGTTTCGCGGACATTGTGATCCGTAATTAAAATGCCCATTTTTCGTTCCCGCAGTTGGGCAATCATGGCTTGGATTTCGGCAACGGCGATCGGATCAACGCCGGCAAAGGGTTCATCTAATAATAAAAATTGTGGGCCCGTCATACCCACCGCTAAAGCCCTGGCTAATTCTGTTCTGCGTCGCTCTCCCCCGGAAACCTGGGAGCCTTTCGTATCAGCGACTTTTTCGAGGCGAAATTCCTGGAGTAGTTGTTGTAGGCGGTAGCGACGCTGGGGCGGTGAAACCCCGGTTTGCTCTAGGGCTAATAAAATATTTTCCTGCACACTGAGATGACGAAAAATGCTGGATTGCTGGGTGAGATAGCCCAAGCCCAGTTTGGCCCGTTGATTGAGGGGAAAACGGGTAATTTCCTGTTGATTGAGCCAGACTCGTCCGGTATTCGGTTTAACTAATCCCGTCGCAATATAAAAGGTCGTGGTTTTACCGGCTCCATTGGGGCCCAACAATCCGACAATTTCCCCCGGTGCCACCTGAACATTTACGCGATTGACAATGGTTCGTTTGCCGTAGGATTTATGAATATTTTCAAGAACAAGGGTCACAATAAAAGGTTATTAAAAGTGAGAATAATTAATAATTGATAATTGATAGTTGATAATTAGCTAGGGAGTTGAATTTAACGGGGGTAAACTGGGTAAAGAGTCATCTGCAACAGGAGCGACCGGGCGGGGAGCCGCGTTGTTTTCTTCTGTTTCTTGGACAAGATAGATGGACTCCACCTGTTGATTGGTTTGGGGATTGGCAACAAAACGCCCTTCATCAATTAAATAAGTCATCACTTCGGCCCGCATACTGTTTCCTTGTTGCAAGACATAAACGTTACCACTTAAGACCAAACGGCGTTCGCGGCTATAGTATTGGGCCTGGGCGGCGGTAGCTTGCATTTGACGAGCGGGATAATAAACCTGCACGTTCCCCCTGGCGGTGACGACCCCAGTTTGTGAATTGGCTTCTTGAATATCGGAGCGCACGGTCATGGGACTCGCCGGAGGATTGGCCTGGGAGAGGGAGGGGGTCAGTAAAATAACACTGGCGACACTGGCGATCGCCCCCCAAACACTTCCCCAGGGGTACTGGGAAACAGATTTGAGGAAAGCAGGAAGATAAGCCACCATAACGTACAAGGAGTGAGAATACGAAATCAATATCTATTTTAGTTTAGGCAAGGTTGAGTCATCGCCCAGGGGAGACACTTTAAGTCAGAAATAAGAAGGAATGACTCTCCTAGGTTGCCGAAGACGGGGCCTTAGCGTATTATTGACCCCATAGCAATCCCCCTAGTCATTGCCCCTCGTTATTTCATGTCTAAAAATCTCACCCTACCACCGCTCAACCTTAAAGAAAAAGGACATCAGCTTCTGGCTAACCTCAAAACCTTACCTGGACAGATCGCTGAGGTTAGCAAAAAGGTTCCCATCCCCCTCTTGATTGCGACGGGATTCGCTTTTATTGGCAGTGGGTATGTGACTTTCAAATTGGGAGATGTGGCTCTTAAGGGAGTCTCTTCCCCCGAAATTAATCCCGCCCAGAAATTGATAGATAGGCCGGCCCAACAGGCCGGTGAAACCCAGCCCCTGGTAATCTTTAAGCCCGTGAGCATTGCCAAGGTGGAAAAGGAGGTCAGTAATTATATTAATTCCCAACAAAAGACGACAAAGCCCTCAAAATCGGCGGTTAAAGGCAAAGATAAACCCTCGGCCAAAGCGTCTAAAACGAATTCCGTCAACAAATCAGCCAATTAGTCGCGCTCGTTCGATGACCGTTGCCCCTTTTCCGTCCTTTATTCCGCCCTGGTATTTGCGTAATGGCTTGGCCATGACTCTGTATAGTGCCTGGGTCGCTAGTCGTTTCTGGGAAACCTGGATCAAGGAGCCAGAACCGGTCTATCAATCCCACATTTTTATCGGAGCCGAGGGAGTCCCCATCTATGGTCAATGGGCGATTCCTGATCAGCCCCAGGCAACCCTAGTAGCAACCTACGGGATTACCGGTGATTTGGATAATCAATGGTTCCTGAAAGTTCTAGCCCGCAAGGCCTATGCCCAGGGATTTGCCGTGGTCTTATTTGATTGGCGCGGCCATGGCAAAACCGGTGAATTATCCCCCACACTCACGGCAGATGGACTTTATGAAGGGGAAGATTTTATTCGTATTGCTGACCAGGCGAAAACCCTAGGGTGTCCTGTGCCTTTCTGGTTAGCGGGATATTCCCTGGGGGGACAATTAGCCCTCTGGGGAGTCCGCAAGGCCGTGACCTTGGCTGACTGGGGTAATGATTTAATTATCAAAAGTGATGACATTGGCGGGGGAGCCGTCATTTGTCCCAGTGTGGCTTCGGAGCGATCGCTGAGGTATTTGATGGCCCATCCGGTGGGTAAGTATGTGGAAAAAGCGATTACCAAAGAGTTAAATAAACTGGCTTGGAAATTACATTACCACCACCCCCAGGAGATTGACCCCCAAGCCATTGAACGGGCTACCAGTATTTGGGGATTTGACGAACATTTAGTGATTGAACGTCTAGGTTTTTCTTCTGTGTCTGATTATTATGCGGCCAGTAGTCCCTTGCCCTGGTTATCGGAATTGACCAAACCCACCCTCTGTCTCTACGCAGAGGATGATCCGTTATTTGACCCAGGATTAGTCACGGAATTACAAGAATTAGGTCATAACCATCCTTACCTAGATATACGGGTCACTGAATATGGGGGTCATGTGGGTTATCTTAGTAGTTCCGAGGGTCAACGATTAGCTCAGGATACCGATCCCTGGTGGGCGATTAATCGCCTCTTGTCCTGGTTAAGGGCCCAAACGAGGGAAAAGTCAAAGTCCTCGGCTCAAGCCCTAATCACTGCTTAACAACGATCTGCCTTATGCCTGCCTAACCATTGTCATGCCTCTTCTGGTCGGCCAACTCATCTACACGAATTTACCCAAAACCGGCTTCCAGCTATTGGCGAGTCAGCATATTCCTGGGGATGTCAAAGATAGTTTTGTTCAGAATATTGTGTATCAACTCTGGGATGCCTATAATCCCCCGCCCTTAAATTATCAAGCGGTTTTTATCCATCAGGTAACGGATCAGAAAACGCTGTTTGGTTGGCTCTACAACGATGGTCATGATGAACTAGGTCGCGCCCATATTCCCTATTTTTTGAGCTATTACCTCCCCGGTAAATTAGACCCGGATCGTTTGGTGCATCTCTGGGATTGTTTACAAGCGGGGCCAATCTACTTTTTGGAACGGCAACGGCTTTCGACGGAGTTAGCGGCGGTCATTTTGCCAGAGGCCAATCAATATCAATCTCCTCGTCCAGGCTTTCCCCTATCCGCTTCTCTGTTATCTGAGTTAAGGGTTCAATGGCAAAAGCAGAAGTTAATCCAGGGGCATTGGAGCAAACCCGTACCGGAACCGGAAGCGATCCCTTCAGTTGCTTTTACCGCTCTGGATGCCCTAGAGACCGCCACCACTGCCACTTCCCCAGCCCTAGCGGTGAGAACTTTATCCGAAGCTGAAGAAACCTCTCCCCCAGATTTTGAGGCGATCGCCGACCTGTTTGAGGAAGTCGTTAACGAATTTATTGGCATTGAAGGATTATTGTTAGTTTCGGCGACTGGACATTCCCTGACCCCGGCGATCGGGATAGGGGAAGAGACGGGCTTAATCCTCGCCGGACGGATGATCAAACTCGCACAAACCACGCAACAGGAATTAGACTGGTCGAGCTTTGAACGCATTGTGATCCATAGCGAACAGGGCCACCTCGTCCTTTCCCAATGCCTACCCGAAATTTTCCTCCTCATTAAAACGGATACGATGCTGACGGGGCTGTTAGAAATCGAAGTGAAGCGTCTGATCAAAAAAATACAAGCCCTTTACCACCACGAAGACTCTCCCATTTCCTACACGCGACTCCTCACCTTACCCCCAGAAGAAGATAACGAGACCTTTACCGATGTGATGATGTTACCGGAAGAAGCCCTGCTCTATCGAGGTCGTCGCCTGAGTAGTTAGCGCGTTAGTCCTGCGTCAGTCTGGCCCCCCAAAATCCTTCGGGATTTTGCTTGACAACGGCCACCAAAAATGAGATGTTGGGAGTTTGTGTGAACTTTAAATTTAGTAATCTGAAAAGAAAAACTCTTGGCTAACGTAATTGTAATCGGCGCTCAGTGGGGCGACGAAGGAAAAGGAAAAATTACGGATCTCTTGAGTCGGTCTGCCGATGTGGTGGTGCGTCCCCAGGGGGGCGTTAATGCTGGCCATACCATTGTTGTCAACGACCAGACTTTCAAATTGCACCTCATTCCTTCAGGTATTCTTTACCCTGAAACAGAATGTATTATTGGTGCGGGAACCGTGATCGATCCGAAAGTCCTTTTGCAGGAGATTGATCAGCTAGAGACCCTAGGGGTTTCCGTTTCCCAGTTATTTATCTCCCAGACGGCCCACGTTACCATGCCCTATCATCGTCTTCTGGATCAAGCCTCCGAGGAACGACGGGGTAAACATAAAATTGGGACAACCGGGAGAGGCATTGGCCCCACCTACGCGGATAAGTCGGAACGGACAGGTATTCGGGTGGTGGATTTGATGGATGCGGAAACCCTGCGTAAAAAGTTGACCTGGACGGTTAACTATAAAAATGTGGTCTTAGAAAAGCTCTATAACCTGTCGCCCCTTGATCCGGACGTTGTTATTCAAGAGTATTTGGGGTACGCGGAGCGTCTTCGCCCCCATGTGGTAGATAGTTCTCTCAAAATTTATGAGGCGATCCAAAAACGGAAAAATATTCTGTTCGAGGGGGCCCAGGGAACACTCCTGGATCTTGACCATGGCACCTATCCCTATGTTACGTCTTCCAGCCCAGTGGCGGGTGGAGCCTGTGTGGGGGCGGGTATTGGGCCCACGATGATTGACCGGGTGATTGGGGTGGCTAAAGCCTATACTACTCGTGTGGGGGAAGGCCCTTTTCCCACGGAATTAACGGGAGAACTCAATCAACATCTTTGCGATCGCGGAGCCGAATTTGGGACAACCACCGGTCGTCGTCGTCGTTGTGGCTGGTTTGATGGCGTAATTGGTCGTTATGCCGTGCGGATCAATGGTTTGGACTGTTTAGCGATTACCAAGTTAGACGTTTTGGATGAATTGGCTGAAATACAGGTCTGTGTTGCCTACGAGCTAGACGGTCAAACTTGCGATCATTTCCCCGGTAATGCAAGTGAGTTTGCCCGTTGTCAGCCGATCTATCAAACCCTACCGGGTTGGCAACAATCTACCGAACACTGTCGCACCCTAGAGGATTTACCCCCGCAAGCCTTGGATTACCTCAAATTCCTAGCGGAATTAATGGAGGTTCCCATTGCCATTATTTCCCTAGGAGCCAGCCGCGATCAGACCATTATTGTCGAAGATCCCATCCATGGGCCAAAACGGGCCTTATTGGATGCCAATGGTGCTCCGGTCTAAGGGTCACGGTGATTTTACTTGGGCCAGATGCCTCCTGGGTGTTGCCCAGACAGAGCGATCAAGACCCCCTTTGTTAACCCTACTTTTTTATTGAACAATGTCTATTACTATTGAATGTCAAAAACGCCCTGAAAACACTAAACCCAATGCCTTACGTCGTGAAGGGTTAATTCCAGCGACCCTGTACGGTCATCAAGGGGCCGAGTCTGTTGCATTAACGGTTTCAGCCAAAGAGGCGGCCACCCTGTTACGTCATGCCAAACCGAATCAAACTCTGGTCGAGGTCAAAATCCCGAATTTATCCTGGGAAGGTCAAGCGTTAATTCGGGAGGTACAGGCCCATCCCTGGAAGCGCACCCTTTATCATTTGAGTTTTTTCTATGTAGCTAACCCGGAAGCGGTTTAAAAAAGCCACGCTTTTAGATTTGTTCCCCCTAATGCCACCTTGGTCAGGGGGACTTGAATTTAAGTTATCGGTCTAAGGTTGACGCGATTTAATTTTTATTCATTTTTATCTTTTAGCGGTTAGGGGGATTAACGGGAGTCGAGATGACTTCTCCAGGAGATTGAGACGGCTTGTATTCCGGGACTAAGACCTTTAAAAGGTCTCGAATTTCCTGATCGTGATGGGTTTGGCTGGATAATAATAATTTTTCCAGTTGAGGGGTTAATTCTGACCAGGAAAAACGATTTTCTTGGGCGCAGAAAATACGCGGATGAAGAGTTTTTTCAGCTTTATGGGTATCAATTAATAATTCCTCGTAGAGTTTTTCGCCGGGTCGAAGTCCCGTAATTTTAATGTCAATATCTCGCCCTAACTCCAAACCACTCAAACGAATCATTTGTTGGGCTAAATCATAAATCCGAATCGGTTCTCCCATGTCGAGTAAGAAGACTTCGCCGCCCTGGGCCATGGCTCCAGCCTGGATGACCAAACGCACGGCTTCGGGAATGGACATGAAATAACGAGTGACTTCAGGATGGGTGACGGTTAAGGGTTGACCTTCAGCAATTTGACGACGAAACAGGGGAACCACAGAGCCGCTACTATCTAAGACATTGCCAAAACGGACACAGGTAAAGCAAGTATGGTGATTGTCTAAGTCAGCTAAGGCTTGAATAACTAACTCCGCAACCCGTTTACTTGCTCCCATGACATTGGTGGGTCTTACCGCTTTATCGGTAGAAATCAGTACCATATTAGCCACATCACAGGCGATCGCCGCTTGGGCCACATTGAGTGTTCCCTTGACGTTATTGTTAATGCCAAGGGTCGGATTGGCCTCGACGATCGGTACGTGCTTATAGGCCGCCGCATGGTAAATGGTTTGAATGCGATGGCGACGGAGTACCTGACGCAAATGCAACTCATCCGTAATATTGCCTAGATAAGCAAAGAGCGTTAATTGGGGGAAACGACGATGGAGTTCTTGCTCAATAGTATAAAGGGCAAACTCACTGAGTTCATAGACCACTAAGCATTGCGGTTGCAGTTGGGCAATTTGCCGACAGAGTTCCGCTCCGATGGAACCACCGCCGCCCGTTACCAAAACCGCCTTGTTGGTAATATTGGTTTGTAGGAGCCGAGGATCGGGTAACACTTCTTCCCGCCCTAATAATTCAGTAACATCAATATTGCGAAAATTACTAACGGAAAACTCCCCTGACATCAATGTTGCCAAGGTGGGGACGGTTTTCACTAGAATCGGCAAGGTTTCCAAGTGTTCGACAATGTCACGGCGACGAGCATTGCTGAGATGAGTCATCGCTAAAATTGCCATATCAAACGGATATTTTTGATAGATTAGCGATAAATCTTTGGGAGAGAACACCTTAAGACCTTGAACAAACTGATGATGTAACTCTTCATCGTCGTCCAGAAAGCCGACCAGTTCATAACGCGACTCATACAACAGCGATCGCACTAGCTGGGAACCCGCTTCTCCTGCGCCATAGATCATTAACCGTTGTTTTTCTTGACTACTAATTTTTTGGTTGAGGGCTTTAAATAAATTGCGAATCAGAATGCGAGAGGAAGCGACGAAGAAAAGGGTTAATAACGCATCTACGACTAAAACACTGCGAGGAAGTGGCCATACACCTCCTAAATATCCTAGAAAAACGATAATCGCCGCACTGATTAAAACCGCCTGTCCAATGGTCGAGACAAAATCAATACCAGTATAGCGGAGAATCGAACGATAAAGACCTTGCGCCCTAAAGACAAGTAATTTTATGCTAATCAGCAGGAGGATTGGAAGAATATAGTAATTAATATTTAGTAACAGCGATAAATCTATTAAACAGAAGGCTCCCAGTATCGAAAAAATAAAGAGAAATAAATCTAATATCCATAAAATTTTGCGCTTATAGGTACGAGCCAGGGAGTTATAAATGTCAAACAGTAGTTGGGCAGTTTTAGTCATCATGATTTTTAGTCTTTATCCCAGAAGTCTGAAGGAAATTCTGTCTCCAGAAAGAGACGATGCTTAAAAAGTCTATTAGGTTAACATCGGTATGGCAGGCTGACCTAAATTGTATCTAACAATGTCAGGGGATGTTAGCAGGAAGCAGTAAAAAAATCAAGATAAATGAAATGGGGGAATAAACAACGACAGACCTGGCGATCTAGCAACTTAAGTATTGTGGGTGGAGTAATTAGGTGACGCTAGGGTTATTTAACTAGATAGCAATTCTATTGGAGAGAAGTTGTTCAAGACTTTTAAAGAATTTTAGGGAATAGTTTGCCTCATTATGGCGGATCAATGTAGATTTTGCGAGGCATTGGATACCAATTGGGTAACTTTTCGGGATTCTGGTCGGGTTGAGGGGAGTGTTAAGCCCTGACTGAAGACTGCCGATGTTCCCAAGCTGAATTGCAGTGGAGGGAAAGCAAGCTACAGTAAAAAGAGGCCTTTATCCCTGGAGTTGCTATGTTGACTGTTGGTAACTATCTTTGCGATCACCTTGCGGCTCTAAACGTCCATCATATTTTTGGAGTGCCAGGGGACTACGTTCTGGGTTTAATGGATGTGATCCTGGATAGCCCTGTGGGTTTGGTTTGCACCTGTAATGAACTCAATGCCGGCTATGCCGCCGATGCCTATGCCAGGATAAGGGGCATGGGAGCCGTCTGTATTACCTATGGAGTAGGAGGCTTTAGTTTAATCAATGCGGTCGTGGGAGCCTATGCCGAGCGAGTGCCGTTGGTGGTAATCAGTGGTGCGCCCAGTCGAGCGATGCGCCGCAGTCATCTCTTGCTCCATCACACAACGGGGGATTTTAACCTGCAACAGGCCATGATGGAAAAGATTACGGTAGCCGCTGTGAGTTTAAGTGAACCCAGCCAAGCCGCCAGCCAGATTGATCTGGCCCTAGCCGCCTGCTTACATCACAAACGTCCCGTGTATATTGAAATACCGGCAGATTTGGTGAATCAACCCTGTGCTGAACCGATCGCCCCCGTCACCCTGGAATCCAAATTAACCGATACAGCCGCCCTCAATGAAGCGGTACAGGAGGCAGTGGAGTTATTAAACCGGGCCGAGCGACCAATTATTTTAGCCGGGGTGGAATTTAACCGGTTTGACCTAGAAGATAAATTAATTAAACTCTTAGAGATTACGGGGTATCCCATTGCCACAACTTTGCTGGGTAAGTCCTGTATTTCGGAAATGCACCCCCAATTTATTGGCAATTATGTCGGAGCCTTTAGTCGAGAATATGTTCGTGATCGCCTCGAAAGTGCCGACTGTGTTTTATGTTTAGGGGCGATTATGTCGGATATGAATTTAGGGGTTTATACGGCCAAATTGGATGATAACCGGCTGATTAATGCCAATTCCGAAAAAGTAAAAATTAAACATCATTTTTATCAACCGATTTATCTAGGGGATTTTCTGGATGGGTTACTGACTAAACTGTCTCCAAAACCCTTGTTACCGATACAACCCGCTTCAGAATTATTGGCAGAACCCTTAACTCCTCGACCCGGCCAAAAAATGACCAATGATTATTTCTATAAACGATTGAATCATTTTATTGATGACCATTCGATTGTCATTTCCGATACTGGGGATGCGATTGTCGCTACCATGGATTTAGTGATTCATAAAGATGCGGATTTTATTGGCCAAGCCTTTTATCTATCCATTGGCTATTCCCTTCCGGCGTGTTTAGGAGCCGCGATCGCCGATCCTCAGAGCCGGCCACTCGTCATTGTGGGGGATGGAGCATTTCAGATGACGGCTCAAGAATTATCTACCATTATTCGCCACCAATTAAACCCAATTATTTTCTTGATTAATAACGACGGTTATACCATTGAACGAGTCATTCATGATAATAGCTATAACGACTTACAACCATGGAAATACCATCTACTTCCCCAGGTCTTTGGTCAATGTTGGAGCATGGAAGTCCGTACCGAAGATGAGTTAGAAATTGCTCTGTTACAAGCTCAACAAAATCTAGCTTTTCCTTCCTTTATTGAAGTTCACCTTGACCGAATGGATTGTTCCAGGGGGCTAGTTCGGCTAGGACAAGCGGTAAGTTCCCTCAGCAAGAGCTAAGTTTTTGCGGTTTTGCTATCCCTAAAAACCAGACCCAACAAAAAGGTCTAACCCGCCGTTGACCGTTGTTGAGCCTTGGGGCCTTTGCCCTCATTGCCTAGGCCGCTTTTCCCATCGTTTCTAAATAACGGTAATTAGAGGCGATCGCCGACCACAACGTGGGATAAACCTTATACTCCACCCCAAATTCTTGACAAACATCCTGCAAAATCGGCTCCAACTGGGGATAATGCACATGGCAAATATTCGGGAAAAGATGATGGGTAATCTGATGATTTAACCCCCCACAAAACCAATTCCATAGCGGGCTTGTCGTGGCAAAATTAGCCGTTGTCCGAATCTGACAAATTGCCCATTCATCATCCACGTTCCCCGAAACCGGATCCGGCACCAAAAACTCCGTCACTTCTACCACATGAGCCAGCATAAAAATTGTACAAATCACCAAGCCATAGGTCATATAGGTTACAGCAACCCCGGCCAACACCGTCGGCCAGGTGAATCCCAAGGCCAAGGGCAAGCCAAAGACATAACCCAACCACAACACCTTAATGCCCAACATTAACCCCAACTCCAGGGGATCAAACGGCGGAATTTTATGCTCGTGATATTTTCCCCGACTCAGCACCAAATAAATATCGTATAAAAACCAATAAAACGGAATAAATAAATAAAAAATCCAGATATAAAACTGTTGAAAACGATAAAAAGCAAAATGAGGTTGTGCCGGCGACATTCGCACCATACCATCCCCATGGATTTCCACATCATGCCCCAAAATATTCGTGTAGGTATGATGTAAATAATTATGCCGATAACGCCATAAAAAACTGGATAAACCAATCAAATCATAAGTAATGCCCAACAAACGATTGACCCCAGGGTTGGCCGAATAGCTATTGTGATTGGCATCATGGCCCACGTTAAACGAAAAGGCCGCCAAGGCAAAAGCCAACACCACACACCCCAACAACCGCCAAGGCAACGACACCGGAGCCAATAGCACAAAACTCCACGCCCCAAACAGCCACAGCAAGATCATCACCGTCTTGAGATACATCTGGGGGTTATCTCGTTTTTCTAATCCCTTTTCTTCAAAATAAGCCTCTACCCGTTGATTGAGAACTTTGCGAAAACCCCGTTTCTGGGTAAATTGAATTTTGTCCGCTAACATTACTGATGAAAATACAGAAAATCACATTAGATTATAGCCCAGTCTGGCTTAGTGGTTTAGCGTTTCTTTCGTCATTTTTTGTTACATTGTTTAACTATCATGCAAGAAGTCTAAGGGGACGTTTGGAAAGTCAGAACCAAGGACTGAACCCCTTGTTCTCTTATGAGAGGGTAATGGCTGACAAGCTCATTCTTGCGTTAAGTTTGACCCTTTTTTAATGCTCTCTAAGGCGATCGCGAGAAACCATTCTTTGTGTCAATGCCCAATTACTGAAGGAATGCCAGAGCCAAGTCCGTCAAAACCCAAAATGATTAAATCTTTATTGCCAAAGGTGATGATTTAGTACAAAATTAAATCTTTTTTGCTAGTATTAAATGGGTAATGCAAAATGGGCACTAGAGACAGCTTATCCTTGAACAGATAACCAATAAAAGCTCTCTGCCCAAGGATTCTTTTAATCAATACCGATGTAGTTCATTAATTGAGTCTTGGGGATTAATCCTTAGAACTGTAGGGAGATTGATACTGAACAGGGGTGCCATGATTAGGCACAAAATGACAAGCCCAATAGGAATTCATAAAACTTTTCCAGATAGGTTCGTTGGAATAACGATAATAATCTCCTAGTATCGGTTTGAGCGCTTCCGTGGCTTTTTTAAGATGATAATGGGGCATATTCAGGAAAATATGATGGGCGACATGAGTCCCAATATCATGGTGAATCGGATTAATGAAACCGTAGTCCCGGTCAATGGTAGAAAGGGCCCCTTTGAGAAAATACCAATCTTCTCCTCGATACCAGGGAATATCCGCTTCCGTATGGTGGAGAAACGTCACAAGGTCTAACCACATCACAAAAATGACGTAGGGAACGAGATAAAATTTGAGTAAAAAGAGCCAACCAAATTGATAGGTTAAGAACCCTAAAAAGCCGACCATGGCCACCCAAAGAACCGAGCTAGTGATCACATCCCATTTCTCCGAGGGACGAAACAAAGGGCTATTGGGTAAAAAATGGGAACCTTCCCGATTTGGCGATCGCTTGAAGAGATAAAGCGGATAGGCTAACAGGGGTAAATAAAAGCGAAAGAGTTTTTCGTACCAGGTCATTTCCTGATATTTATTTTCCGTAACGGGATACCAACTTTCATCGGTGTCAATATTGCCGGTGTTGGCATGGTGGGTACGATGACTAATCCGCCAACCATGGTAAGGGACAAGAATTGGGATATGGGATAAATGACCGATCAGATTATTCAGCCATTTCGACTTAGAAAAAGAGCCATGGCCGCAATCGTGACCCACCACAAATAAGGCCCAAAACATAGTTCCCTGGGCTAACCAGAAAAGGGGATAAAAATACCAAGAATCGAGGTAAGCAGCGATCGCGTACAACCCGGCAATCACGCCAATATCCAAAAAAAAGTAGGCCAGAGACCGACCTACACTGGGTTCAAAACATTCAGGGGGAATGGCTGATTTTAAATCCTGAAGGTTAAAAGGTAAATCTGTACGATTTGAGGGGCTGGAGAGAGATGGGGGGGAAGCTTGAAGTTGCACGTAGGCTTGTCCAACACGATTAATCAAAACAACACCTGCAATCTTACCGTTTTTGGTTAACAAATATTTACTTTTCTTTATTTTTTCTTTACTTTTCTGCGCGATACTTTGAGAGGCTTTCGGGAGACTTACCAAACCGGATCCTCGTAGAGGCGGATACTTAAGGAGGGGCGATCGCCGGGCACACAACTCAAACAGGCGCAAATCGGAGTCCCATCCTCCAGTTCCACCTCACAAGCATGACAAGACCCCAACAAACAGCCCGTGGGAATAAACACACCGGCTCGCTCGGCAACGGTTAGTAGGGGTTCCCCGGCCTCCGCCCAGACCGTCACTTCATCGGGGAGAAAATGTACTGCTATATTCATCAGGAGTTGTTATGATTAGCATTAACTAGCTTACAATAGCCCCCGTCCCAAAAGATTTCAAGTATCGTTTTGCTGGTGGTGGTGGGATTCACCAATCCCCTGAGCCAGTTTCGACCCCTAATCCTTCCTGCTTGCTATGACTAAACTGCTTTCTTCTGCGAACGGTAAAGCCTCCTCGCCAACCGAAGATGATGGTACCCTCGCCAACGTCCAGGATAAATTATTGCCCAGTAAATCTGTCCAACTGCATAATTCAGCTTCCTTATTTGGTTCGGAACAGGCAATTATCTTAAAACAGTCTGCCACTTGGTCACGGGGTTTAGTCTGGGGGATTATCGGGGTTACCAGTATTGCGGTGATTTGGGCCAATTTTGCCACCATCGAACAGGTGGTTCCGGCCACCGGACAATTGCAACCGACGGATACGGTGAAAGAAATCCAAGCCCCAATCAATGGGGTCGTTAAGGAAGTGTTAGTCAAAAACGATGACAAAGTGAAAAAGGATCAAGTCCTGGTGGTCATGGACTCAGCGGCAACGGTGGCGGATTTAGAGTCGGCTAAAAAGATTCGTCAAGCAACGCTTCAGGAAAATGCCTTTTATCGTCTCGTCCTACAAAATGGGATTACCGCAAATCAGATTGATCTGGCCATTCTACAACTGAAGTTACCCTGGGAAGTGGTGGCTTTAGCGAAAAATCGGGTCGCTCTGCTTCAAGAAAATCAACTCTATGACGCGCTATTAGCCGGAAAAGTTAAGCCCGGTGAAGCCCTGTCCCCAGAGCAAGAAGCTCGTTTACGCATTACCCAATTTGAGTTGCGATCGCGGGAAATGGCGGCCCAAATGGAAATCCAACAACTGCAAAAACAGTTAGCCCAAACCGAGGGGCAAATTATGGCTAACCGCAAACAAATTATTGATGATCGGCTGATTCTGTCCTCCTTGGCGGATCGTAATCAAAAAGCGATCGCCGAAGCCGAAAAAAGTCTAGAAATTGAAAAAGGTATTTTAGGGAGTGTGAAACCCCTCCTAGAAGAAGGAGCCTTAGCCAAACTCCAGGTAGAAAAGCAACAACAATCCATTAATGATCGTTATCAACGTATTATTCAAGATCAACTGAATGGCAAAGTCGAATTTGATAAACAACGCCAGCAAATCCAAACCCGTGAAGCAGAAATTGCCAAATTAGAAACCGAGAAAAAACGGATTAATGCCTTAATTGATCAGGCCCAAGCCCGGTTAATCAATACCACTGCTGTCACGGAAAAAGAACTGTATGACCGCATGGCGGATAACACGAAAAAGTTGGCCGATATTGATAGTCAACTCACTAAAATTATGGTAGATAATGCCAAGAAAATTAATGAATTGAATAGTCAAATCAGTCGTTCCCAGGTCACACTAAAATATCAATATATTAAATCCCCCTTGGATGGCACAGTCTTTGACTTAAAAGCCTCTCCAGGTTACGTTCCTTCTCCTAATCAAACCGAACCCCTTTTAAAAATTGTACCGGATAATGACTTAGTGGCTGAAGTAGATGTCACCAATAAAGATATTGGGTTTGTCAAAAAGGGGATGAAAGCGGAAGTCCGGATTGATTCTTTTCCCTATAGTGAATTTGGCGATATTAAGGGTGTGGTGAATAGTATTGGATCCGATGCTTTACCGCCCGATGAAAATCATCGTTATTATCGTTTTCCTCTGCGGATTAAGTTAGCCAGCCAAGTCTTAAAAACCCAGGATCGAGAAATTCCCCTACAATCCGGGATGTCAATCACGGCGAATATCAAAGTTCGTGAAAAACGCACGGTGATGAGTTTATTTACAGAACTGTTCACCAAGAAAATTGAAAGTCTGGAAACGGTTCGTTAAGGGAGTGATTTCTCTTAGAATGATCCCCCTAAATCTCTCTTAAAAAATCAGGAAAAATTTAGACCAGAGCCGTTAAGCCCATTAAACTTGCTTGGATGTGATCTCGGTCTAAGGCGCGTCCGATAAAGACTAAACGGGTTAACGGGAGATCGGTGGGTTGCCAAGGACGGTCATAGAAATGATCCAGGCGATCGCCTACCCCTTGCACCACTAAGCGCATGGATTTTTGGGGAACCTGCACAAAACCCTTGACCCGATAAATTTCCTGGGTTTGTAATAACCGTTGTAATTGCGGCATTAATTGGGCGGGAAGTAGCGATGCGTCCGTTGTCCAACAAAAACTCTCGATTTCGTCATCGTGGTCGTGGTCTTCCTCCTGGTCGTGATGACTAGGGCGATCGCCGAGATGATCCTCCACCGCCGCATTAAAACCCAGCAACAGTTCAGGTCGCACTTCTCCCTGTCGGCCAGTAATCACCTTCACCCCAGGACGTAACTCCGACGCTAACCAATCCGTCACCTTGGCTAACTCCGGCGGGGAAATTAAATCCGTCTTACTTAAGAGTACTAAATCCGCACAGGCTAATTGATCTTCAAAAAGTTCCTCCAGAGGCGTTTCATGCTCCAGACTTTGATCCTGAAGGCGTTGCTCGGCGATCGCCGACAAATCTCCCACCAATTGCCCCTGGGCCAACGCATAACCATCCACCACGGTAATCACCCCATCTACCGTCGCCCCTTGACGAATGGTGGGCCAACGAAAAGCCTGAACTAAAGGCTTAGGCAGAGCCAAACCAGACGTTTCAATCACAATCTGATCTAAACCGTCCCGACGTTGTAATAACGTTTCCATCATCGGTAAAAACTCTTCCTGAACCGTGCAACAAAGACACCCATTCGTTAATTCTAGAATGGGAACCCGTTCTTCGCCATTAACCTCACAGACTTGACAATCTTTTAATAACTCACCGTCAATACCCACATCGCCAAATTCATTCACCAGCACTGCAATTCGGCGACCCCGGGGATTCTGTAATAAATGACGAATTAAGGTCGTTTTACCCGCCCCTAAAAAGCCCGTAATGACTGTCACTGGAATTTTGTGCATACTGAAAAATCTATCCTGAAAATTGATCCTAAAAATTTTAATCCTGAAAAATCAAAAACATTTCGGGGGAAAGCCCCCAACCAACAAGTTCACCGAATAATCATAAGCGATGGCTTAGACAGAGGCTAACGAGCTAACGCAAAACTCAACGCCACGACCACTTGCTTTTCGGGGGTAAACTCCAGCCGCAGAGTGCCATCATTTAACTCTACGAGAGCTTTGGCAATTTCTAAGCCAAGACCAATCCCATTCTCCGTAAATTTACCTATGGGCTTATGGGAGGAATTAACATAGTCTAAAATCGCTGGTGTAATTTGTGCGCTTTGGTTACGAATCAGGAGATTAAACCGAGTATCTGTTATTTCACTGCTAATCTCCACACTCGAATTGTCAGGAGAATATAAAAACGCATTGTCAATTAGCTCTTCGGTGATCTTCTTAAAGTTAGTGGAAGAGATAATAATTTTGGTATCCTGTAACGTTAACTTGACATCCTTCAGACGTTGATATTTTAAGGATTGATTGGTTGCGACCTGATTCAGAAGAGCACTCGGCATACTTACCCCCCGTTTGGCTCGATAGGCTTCCCTCGCTTTCGGATTATTCATAATCATTTCTAGCTGGGAATAAAGGGAAAAGTTAATCCAAAGCCGTTGTAATTGACTGCTATTGTCTTCAATTTTATCCGCTAATTCCTCTACTTCCTGGGGAGAAAGATGATCCCCCATTTGCTTCAGTGTGGCCGCTACCTGTTGCAATTGATGAGTGAAGCTGCTAACTTTCTGCGGCAGCGATCGCGTCAAATGATAACGAAATTCATTTAACTCTAATTGAGCCTCTTCCAATAAACTGGCTTTTTTCTCCAAACGATTATGAATGGAATTTAGGAGAGAATCAATATCATAGGGTTTGGTAATATAATCATCGGCCCCCAATTTCATTCCACTCCGCAAGGAAACCATATCCGATTTTGCAGTCAATAAAATAAAGGGAATATTGCGCGTTTTGGGGTCTTTTTTGAGAGCTTCTAATACCCCATAGCCATCTAAAATGGGCATCATGAGATCACATAAAACCAAATCAGGGGCGTAAATGTGAACCGCCTCTAACCCTTCTTTCCCATCCTTCGCCGTGAACATCTGAAAACCCTCTAGTTCCAGAATTTCTTGGAGGTTTTCTCGAACTAATGGTTCGTCTTCAATAATTAAAATTTTGGTCATTGCTAGTCGCTGGAGATAAATTTATCTCGTAAAAGCTGAAACTACCCCTTTTAAGTGGGTTTTGCTGAGATTATATCAGTTTTTGGCCGTTTTTTCCTGATCTTTCCCTGAATCTCCACCGATAGAAAGGATGAGCTAAAACTTCTAGGGTTGGTATAGACTGGGCTTTTGTACTATCACCGAGTTGTTTATCATAAACCGGCCCGGTCAAAGCTTTACAGTGAGCGGATTGAGTCTGTGATCTATTTTGAAACTTGGTATTCATCCGTAGCCAATTGACGTAAGAACAACAATAGCCTTTGGTGACTCACGGAAATACGCTATGGTAAGATAGTATTGACTTGTAAATCGGAATTTCTTGAAGCCATCTTTATATTTGGCATATTTGGCGGCTTCACGCCCTTCTTGTATGGTGAAGTCTGTATGCTTTTTTAAGAAGAATCCAACATTATGTTACAAAAAAGTTATAAAGCCTCAACAAGAAAGAATTCTGTCTTAAGCTATCTAGCAAAAGTTATTGGATAGGATTTACAATGGTCTCGACGAAAGTTCCCTTTTCCCGTAGCGATCGCGATCGCACTAGCAATCTCGTTAAATTAGCCGGATTTTTGGTTGCACTATATGTACAACGTCGCTTTTTCCCGACTAAAAAATATGAATATAACGATGATTATTTGCCCCCTTTAGCATTGACAAATGTACCGGAGAGTCGTTTTTTTGAGAAGGTTTTTGGTATTGCTTTGCCGAATTTACCGGAGGGAGCTTTCCCCAGTTTTATTTGGGTCATTAAAGTTATTTTACGTTTGGTTATTCTTACCATTAATAATTATTTAATTCAACAGAATACCGTCCATCGAACTTCTCCTAGTTTGCAAACCCTGCAACAGAACTTAGATGAGATGAAAAATCAGGCAAAGGGGTTAACCGGGAATCTAGAAGATCTGGGAAATCAAGAAAATTTGACGATTTTAGTTGAGCAGTTAGAGACAACCTTAGCTGGTATTGTTAAAGAATTAGATCTGGATAGTCAGCTACGTCTCGCCCGTAAAGCCCAACCCTCTGAGGAAGAAAATCCCTGCTTTGAAAAGTTAATTAAACAGGCTTTTTTAGAAGGAGAAAATTGGCTCAATCAATATCTCTCGGATTACAAATTTGCTAAAAATCAAGAAAATATTTTTCAAGAATCGGTGTTAATTCGGAGTTTGCAAAAAACCATTGGCTATGCGGCTAAATTGGCGGAATTGACGGACTTACAGCCGGAGGCAGTGGCCGAGCAGACTCCCACTTTAGATGACTATAATCATCTTTATCAAATTATTCGCAAGCCGGCGGTTGCTAATGTTTTTCAAGAGGATTTAATTTTTGCTTATCTTCAGGTAGCGGGAGCTAATCCTTTGGTGCTAGAAGCCTATACCAAAAATCTGACTCGTTTACCCATTTCTGAAGAACAATACCAGGCGATCGCCGCTAAATATGGTGTCACGGATAGTTTCTCACAAGCCTTGAGGGAAGGACGATTATTTATTGCCGATTATCAAGTATTAGAAGGGTTAGTGAGTGGTAACTACGTCAGCCAAGAAGTCACGCAACAAAAATATGTCACTGCCCCTCTTGCTCTCTTTGCGGTTCCCCCAAAAACCTCTGCAAATCGTTCGCTGTTTCCTGTGGCGATTAGTTATCGTTCATCGGCGATGAGTGATCATGATTGTTTAGTGACTCCCTTAGAGAGTAATGAACAGGGAGAACCCTGGATGACAGCCAAGAATATTGTTCAAATGGCTGATTGTAATTATCACGAATTGATTTCCCATCTGGGACGCACCCACTTAATTGTCGAAGTGTTTATTGTGCCCACCTATCATTTGCCGGTGGGTCATCCGGTCCGGACTTTGTTAATTCCCCATTTTGAAGGAACGGTGTTAATTAATTATGGAGCCCATGCCTTTTTAGTCGCTCCTGGGGGTTCAGTAGATTCGCTTTTAGCCGCTAGTGTGGGAGCCGATCAATCCCTCGCCGCCTGGGGAACGCAAAGTTATCTGTTTGATTTTAATGCGATTCAGTTTCCCAAAACCTTACGGAATCGTGGGGTTAATGACCCGGCGACTTTACCGATTTATCCCTATCGAGATGATGGGCAGTTAATTTGGGATGCCATTCATACCTGGGTGACGGATTATATCCATATTTACTATCGGGATGATCAAGCGGTGGCGATGGATTCATCCTTACAAACCTGGGGAGAAACCCTGGTTTCGTTGCAGGGAGGACGTTTACAAAATTTTGGTGAAAATGAGCAAGGTGCGATCCTGACCAAAGCCTATTTAGTCGAAGTTCTTGCTACAGTAATTTTTACCGCGAGTGCTCAACACGCCGCCGTTAATTTTGCTCAAAAAGCCTTGATGATGTATGTCCCTGGTTTTCCTTTAGCGCGTTATCAAAAACCACCGGCCCCACCTCAACCAACGGATGATTTTATGGCAGGACTTCCTTCCCTTAGCCAAGCTCAAAATCAGATTAATATTCTCTATCTTTTGGGTTCAGTGTATTTCACGACCCTGGGGGATTATCCGGCGGATACCTTCCCCGCCAATGCTCAATTAAACAACGCTTTACACCAGTTCCAAGCCAATTTACAAGCCGCAACAGCAACCATTACGGTACGGAATCAAAGCCGCGATCGCCTCTTACCCTACGAATTTTTGTTACCCCCGAATATTCCCCAAAGTATCAACATTTAGAGGAACCGGGAGAAAAAGAGACACTCAAAAACTGGCCTATTCTTCTCCCAGCCAAAAATTTGTTTGCCCCAACCTCAACCCTTAAGGAGGGTCAAGAGAGTTGCTATTGAACTTTAAACCGCACCGATTAAGTGATAGGGCTTGGTTAAACGGTCAAGCTGTTGTACCAGTAAGCTGAGGAATAACCCCACATCGGTCACAACGCCAACAGATTCCACAGAGCCGCGATCGCTGAGTTTTGTCACAACGGCGGGATTAATATCCACACAAACCATTTTTACGCCGGCCGGGGTCATGTTTCCCACCCCAATGGAATGGAGCATACTGGACAGCATCAAAACCATATCGGAGCCTTGGATGAGTTCAGCGTATTGGGCCTGAGCTTTCAGCAGATTCATTTCCGTATCGGGTAAGGGGCCATCATCACGGATTGAACCCGCCAACACAAAGGGAACGTTATTTTGCACGCATTCGTACATTACCCCTTTGCTAATTAGCCCCGTTTCTACCGCCTGACGAATACCGCCCTGACGACGAATGGTATTGATGACCTTGAGGTGATGACGATGGCCGCCTCGAACGGGAATACCCCGTTGCATATCTACCCCCAAAGAAGTTCCCATCATCGCTTGCTCCATATCGTGAACGGCGATCGCATTGCCCCCCAGCAGAGCATGAACATAGCCGTCTCGGATTAACCGTGAGAGATGTTGCGCTCCTCCCGTATGGATCACCACAGGGCCCGCCGTCACCACAATTTTGCCGCCCTGATCCCGAATTTGGCGCATTTCCCAGGCAATCTGTTCCACGAGTAATTCCACCCGTCGCTCACTGGAAACCCCTGCTCCCATAAAGGAAAATTCCTTGGTTTCCTTGCGGCTATTTTCGTGGGAATCCAATTTTTTAACGGTACGAATCCCTTCCACACCGACCATCACGCGATCGCCGACCTGAAGATCCCGCAACAGTACACAATGGGCCGTCGGGCCGTCCGGGGTAACCTGGGTCACAATGGCCGCATCCATCCGTTGATTTTGCACCCGCACCCATTCACAATTAACCCGTACTTCTGTCGGATAAATGGTACTTACATAGAAGTCGTCGGGAGCAACACCCGCTTGGATCACCACTTCCGTATTCACATCGCAGAGTTCCTGGGGCGGCGGCACGGCTCCGAGATCAATCAACTCGGTCATGATCTCTTCCATGATGTCGTGGGAAGGCGCGGAAATTCGTACCTCAGCCGTTGAAGTACTGTTCCGTTCTACTCCTAAATTGAAATTTAAAACGCGGAAACTACCGCTATTTTCTACCACTAAATCTAGGGCTTGATTTAATAGCCCCGCATCGAGTAAATGGCCTTCCATGCGAATCACCCGACTTTCGATTGACACATTGGCATGGACAGTTTCCAGAATCGGTTCTGTGACCCGTAGGGTTAAACATTTCGCGGCTCCCCCCGCCTTTAAAAATTCACTCAGGGGCGTTTCCACCACTTCAAAGCCCGCTTTCCCCAAAGCTTGTTTCAGGCGATCGCTGACCTGATTCATCACAATGGTTTGGTTCACATTGACCGCATTACACGCAAAACAAACCGCATCTGGCTCTTCCACAACAATCCGTTTTTCGGCAGGAACCCGCAGTTCAATCACCCGATTGGAATAGGAATCAAAGGCCGGCGGATAATACAATAAATATCCCCCTGCCAAAGGACAAAAACAAGTATCCAAATGATAGAAACGCTCATCAATTAAGCGCAGAGAAACTACTTCCGTATCCAACCATTCGGCAATGTAGGGGTGAGAATCTAACTCCGAGCGAAAACCATAGCCCGCCCATAACCAACGTCCTTCCCGATCAAACAGCGCATCGCCCGCCCCTTCAAAGGGTAAATCCTTGGGCAATTCATAGACCGTAAACCCATTTTCCTCAAACCAAGCCTTAAAATAGGGTTCTTCCCCCTGACGTTCCTTGTGGAAAAAGCGACTCAAAACCACATTATCGCCTAACACTAACCCCGCATTCGCCGTGAACACCATGTCAGGCCAACCCTTAGCCGGGGTCACTAAATCCACTAACGCCCGATCTTTCAAAACATGGTACAATTTTTGCCATTGTTCCACCGCGCGATCGCGGGATGATTTATGGATATTGCCTTCCATCCAGGGATTAATCACATAATCCACATCGTAGTAGTCAGGCGGACACATGAGGATACGAATAGCGTCAGTCATAGAAGTTCAGGTTAATAATGGATAGCAGACGATAAAAAGCCCTAGGCTTCCTTAATCGCGGTGAGGATTTTCCCTAACGGGCCAACAAACCAACGCATCATCTTAACACAAATTGTTTTTAGACCAGTCTCAGACGTTACAAATTCTTTTTTTGCATTATTTTGTTGCGATTATTGCAGCTATCATATGTTCTGATTTGTATTGCGAAGAACTGCGGAACAAGTAGCTATTAATTACTCAAATGATTTCATTTCGACAATGGGCATCGGTAACGGCAAGATTCTCAAGATCAGTTCTGTAACTATCAATAAATTTAATAACTTTATCTAAAACTTCGTCCGCATACTGATAGTTTTGAATATCTAAACCGCCATGGGCAATGCTACAACGGTTTTTCACTAATTCATCAATAAAAGGTTTTTGGCTCAACCAATAAAAAGAAGAGTTTATGCCAATTGATTGGTATATATTCTCGAAATTTTCATAATTTAAATTTGAATTCGTTTCAATCATGGTTTTGGGACTTAAACTGACTATACTACCAGCCAGATTAATAACTTCAATGTAAGGTAAAATTTTTCGAGGAAGAGATCCCACTTCAAACATCTTTTTCTTATAGGCTAGAGCTTGAAAATGAGTTGCTAATTGTTCAAAAACTAATTTCCTTGATTCAACATATTCGACATAAGCGATTGACGAATCTTTGACAAAACCTTCCCAGTGAGCATAAGCCATCACAATCGCTAACCGACAGAAAACCTCCTGCTCATGGTTCTTTTTACTCTTTATTGCTTGCCTTAGGCTAATTAATTCATGTTTGCGCCGCCCGCTATTCTCCGCAAGTAGATTAATTAGCTGTTCTTGAGTTTTTATACCCATTGTTCAAACCATTTTCGCCCATATTTTACTGTTTTAGGAATTCGTGTACGAAAATTTGAGCCACGACCAGAATCACTAATATTTAAATCACGGTTAAGCCTTGGATCACTCAAAATAGACTTATGTTTTTCTTTAAAAGAGTTAGAATCAGGTAGTCCATAGCCGTTTAAGAGACGATAACCTAAACCTACTGCAACAATTTCAAATAAGGGCATAAGAATCGGCCCGCTATATTTTCTGGAAGAGGGATTATATTTTTTAAAACTATCCTCTTCTAATGTTTCGCTCAAAAAATCAAATGTTTTCTTAAAAGCAACTTGTAGAGATTGTTTATCAAAATTTGTATTATTAGCAATTTTTTGAATTTCATCTGTTAAAAAAGAATCAAGTTCTTCCATTTTTTGTAAGTGGTCAACTTGGGAAGTTACCATTACAATAAAACGTGTTAAGAGTTCCAAATCAAAAGCTTCATTTTCTTTTTTATCGCTCAAAATAAGACAATTTTTGAAATTAGGATAGTCTCCTAATTCCTTGAACCAGTTAAAGAAGATTTCACTTGTCATCAGCAAAACACAATTTCTAACCTCTTGAGGAGTCGCTAAAGAGCCACCTGTATTAAGGCGTTGGAAAATTTCATACTTTGCCATTTTATCGCTAGAAGCTTTAACGATATTTACATCGAATCTAGCTCGCTTAATTTCAATCTTAGCTGACACAGGTAACTCTGATTCAGGATCTTCTGGTTTTTCCCATGCTTTATCTTTAAGTGACTTTAGATATTTGGTTTGTGTCAAAATTAAAGGTTCAATTTTCTCTTCTTTTTCATTTTTTAATTGACCCATCAATTGAAGAATAGTTGAAAGCCGTTGCAGACCATCAATGACATCCCATTTTCCATTATCTCGTTGAGAAACAAAAATTGGAGGAACAGGAATACCGAGTAATAGAGATTCAATAAACCTTGATTTTTGTTCATCTGTCCACCGAAAAAAACGCTGAAATTCAGGATGCAAATTAAGTTCACCATCCTTATACATAGAAGCAAGCTCTCCTACAGACATTGAATAAGAAACACTTGAGACAAGAGTAGAATATTGTTTTATTTCTTCTTCAAGAGTAATTGCATCTTTTGTAAGATTTTCTTGAGCTTGTTTTTTGTCAAGGGTAGTCTTCATATAATTCATTAAGCCTAGAAGGGGTAAGAAAGTAACAATGCTCTCATTAATTAGAACCAGAGTTTAGACTAATTTGCTCTGTTAAGTCATCAAGTCATTATCTAGAAGTGGTTCTAACATTGGGTATTCTACAACATAGCATAAACTATTAAACCTTTGCTACACTAAGCCGATCACACCTAAATCCAATATCTATAACCTTAGTTACAATATAACCCACATTCCGTTCTTGCAACATAAAACATATAATTTAGTAAAATACTATGCTACAGAAGGAGTCGTGATTGTGAGCAACACACTATTGGTGGCCAACTCAAAACATTATCCACGTAGTACATCAATTGGTTTTCATGATCTACGCCGGTATTCGTCATTTTTGTATAAATAGGGAGTGATAGCTAAACCCCTTGCCATACAAGACTTTCGACCATTCAAATTAATTCATATTATTTTTTGCTCTAATATTTAGTACAAAATGTGGGGTTTGTGAAAAGTTCTATGATATTTCCTGACAACCTTTCATTCATTGTATTCATCTCATCTGATCGTCTTTCATCGAAAAAAAGGGTCTGAAACCCCGTCCCTTCGGCAGGTACTTCGACAAGCTCAGTATGGCACTCAGGACAAGCCTTTAGGACGGCTTTGGATTAGAATTAAGACACCAGACACGAAAACCAAGTGGTTGGTATCGCACCTTGAAAACTAGGCTTAGGGGGTTCTTGCCAGGAACGCTTGGTAAGGTAAAAAGTCTAAGCACCAAGCACTAGAAGCATTTTGCGGAAACCGTACCGTGGGACACACGGGATCGGGCTTCTGAAATGGAGCGAAAGTCTGTGGACTCTGT
>JACCDQ011439454.1_pt1 | contig 34529 bp, 31 predicted proteins | sample 7446031 | NCBI WGS metagenome assembly JACCDQ01 (sample SAMN15323442, study PRJNA562643) | freshwater metagenome | isolation source: river surface water | place: USA:Blue River Watershed | collected 2017-08-17 | reverse complement strand
TAGAACTAGCTTCTTTATTATGAATTGAATCAAATTTCACACCAGACTCTCTATCTATCTTATCATAAAGAGAAGATTTAACTTCTTGTTCAACAATTGTACCAGACTTATGGTTTTGCTCATTATTTAATTTATTATATAAATTAGAAATACTATCTTGCTTTGTTACATTATCTATGTTATTTATTTTATCATATAAACTAGAATTATGAATTTCCTTATGAGCAATTGATTCCATTTTGTCAGTATTTGAATAAATATTTTTTTCTGTATCAATTGATTTTATAAAATCATTTTTTACTTCATTTTGATAACTAGGTTTTTCATTTGTTGTATTAAATAATGAACTTATTTGAGATTCAGGTTGTTTAGAACTTATAGAATCATATATTGAAGTATGTTTTGTTGATTCAGTATATATAGAAGGATTATCATTTGATAATATTCCATTACTATTTTTATCTTTAGCGTAAGAACCTAAAAGATCTGTTTCTTCATTAGTTGTTTTTTGCATATAAATACTTTCAAAATCAGACATATTATCCTCCAAGAATTAATTAGATATTAGGCGGTTAAAAACCACCTAATTCTTCTTCAATTTTTTTTATTTTTTCAAATTCACCTTTATCTGTTAAATAAATTCTTAATTTAGGAAACAAATATCTTGAAAATGCTTCATAATCAGATTTTAAATAATCAAGTTCTCTTTTTGCAGCTGGATCATTGCTTAATTTGACAATATTCTCTCTAACTTTTTTATGTTCTGAAATAAGATAAGTTGTAAAATCAAGTTTTAAAACTTCGAAAATAAAAGGCCATTGCTCAGGTATAAATGCTGAACTATTAACAATCATTGGATTTAACTCATTAACATATTTTACAGAACCATTTTTCAATGCTTCAATACAGTAATAAGAAATAGCTACTTTTTTAGAAAAAGCAGGTCTATATTTTTCTTCTGTTGTTACAGCCCAATTAAACCAATTAATGTTAGGAGTTGGTTTTCCTTTATTTAAATAAGTTCCAATAACTAAAGTAGATAATTTTTCATTTTTAGGTAAAGCATTACCATAATTTAAAATATCTTCATGCATTATTTTATAACTTAAATCAAATAATTCTTCAATTGAAGATACTAATTTTTCTTCAAAAATAAATTTAAAGAAATACATTAGGACCACAATATCAGATAAAGCTGTGTGTGCTTGTAATTTTTCAATATTAAATGATTTAACAAAATCTGCAAAATCTGGCCTACTATCAAAATCATAGAAATATCTAATATATTGTAAGCCTCTAGATTCTAATTCTGTATTATCAACATAAACATTTCTAGCTACTCTTAAAGTATCATAAATTTTATTTAAAGGCCAAATTAAACCTTCTTTTGATAGCATTTTTATATCAAATGGAGAATTATGAGCAACATAACCTGCACCATTAGCACATAAAAATTCCAATTCTGCTTTAGATTGAGATTCTTCCCAAGGTTTAGCACCAATAAGATCTTCTTTCCAAATACCATGAACAACAGCTGCTCCAGGTTTAATTGGCAGTGGAGGCATAATATATTCTTCAATATAATGTTTTACCTCAATAGAGTTGTCTTCTTTATTAAATAAAGCAACAGCATGAGCATTTTGAATTATTCTATCTTCTTCAGTTGCACCAGTTGTTTCTGTATCACCAAAAACAATTACTTGTAAATTTTTCTTTTTAGCCTCTTTTAAAAGCTTTTCTAATATTTTTACTGACATTTTTTATCCTTTGTTATTTTAAATTATTCAATATAGAATTATGTGTTATATTATGATTTAATATAAAAAAAGATAGATAATACATGGCACGAGACCATGTATTAATGTTTTTCAGCTGCTAATAAGTTTCCAATAGCATTTAAATATTCAGGGTTTTCAGGAATAATAAAAGATCTTAATGGTGCTCCTGTTACATTTGAACATTCATTTAAATCAATATAATATGCTCCACCACCAACTATAAAAATTTTTTTATATTTTTTAAATACATTAGATAGTGTTTGATTTAGTTTTGTCATTAAAAATGTTGTATAAGATTTTTTTAATAAACTAATTTTTGCACTTAAATCATGATCTTCACCATAAGAAGTATATATACCAGTTCTTAAAATTTCTTGAACCTCTTTTATAGATAATACGTCACCAAATTGCTCTGGAGAAGCAATATATTCTTGTAATTCTTGAATTATTTTTATAATCCCGTCATGAGAAGAACCTTTTGCATTTTCTCTTCTAACACCACCATTTACGACTGTGATATTATCAACTGTTAATTGACCAATATCTATAATTGCATAATTAGCAGTAGCAATTTCTTCAGGAGAAAAATAATAATGATCAATAGCATATTTAGCACCAATTGCTTGAGGAACTAAAACTATTTTATCTTTAAAATCATATTTTTCACCGTTAACAGAAAATTTAGAAATTCTATTAACAAAATCTTTTGCATAATCTTTTTGAGCTAAAGATAATCCAACACCTAATTTATTTATTTGACTAGGTTTAATTTTATTTTCGTCAAGAACATGCCAAATAGATAATGGAACATAAGTCTCATGCTCTTTATAATCAATAATATTTTTAATATTAGAAGAATCTTCCATTAATGCAATATCTCCTAAATAATATCTTCTATTTTCAAATAGAGGCATATCCTCAGCGTCCATTGGAGCTTCAGCTATAGCTGAAGAAATTTTTCCAAAAACTATATTTCCATTCGAATCTCTTCTTGCGTGTTTATCAACACCAAATCCATTATCAATTCCTATATTCATAATAAACACTCCTTATTTACAATCTTTAACTTCAATTTTTTTAATAATTGTTGATTTTGATACTTCTGAAGATTTTTTATCAGAAACGTCAATTGGATTTACTTGTGGATATAATAAATATCCTTTTACCCAACCTTTATCAACAAAATGTACCCAACCACCTGCAGTGTACATATCAGCATTATATTTCTCACCTTTCATAACTTTTTCACTTGTAGGTTGCACTTCAACTAAAGGGTATTCATATAGATCTGCATTATTAATACTAGATACTGTAAATTGTTTTGGTTCTTTATATTTAAAATAAGAATGAGCTAATTCTTCTTTATCAATATCTAAAACAGTAGTTGTTTTACAGCTAGGTGCATTAACCTTTTCAGGAGCAATATCTATAATTGGTTTAGCAACTTCTTTTTTCTCTTTCTTAACTTCAGGTATAACAACTGGTTTTAATGCAGGAGCTGCTTGATTACTTAATTTGTTAATAGCACTATTTAAGTTTAATAAATCAGTTCTGAATTTTTCATTTTCTAATTTTAAAATTTCATTAGCTTTAGATACATTATCTATTTGACTTTTAAGAAATTTTATTTCATTAGTTAGTTCATTATTTGATTTACTATCTGTAGTTTCACTTAATCTAATTAATTTAACAACAGCAGCCTTTAAATTTCCTATTTGATTACATTGAGATTCTATTTTATTTATTCTCTCTTGTTCTTTCAAAGAAAATTCTAATTTTTTATCTAAATATTGTTTATATTCTAACTCACTAGATAGTATTTCAGCCCCACCTTTTGAATCAACATTGATAAAAAGTTTTTTATCAATATCGTCACTAGCACTTACAGAGCTTATTAACATACTTGATAAAATAAACGATAGAACACATAGTTTTTTCATTTTATTCCTCCAATTGGTTTCTATTTTTGACAATCATAACATATATAATATTTTTAATCTTCAAAACCTACGAAAAGACTTTCACTTTCAGATAATTTTTTATTAGTTGAAACCTTTGGTTTATATGGTTTTTTATTTTCTATTTTTTTTATCTCAACTTTTACGTTTAATTTTGAAATTATTTCGTCTAATTCTTTTTCATTTAAAAATAAAGACAATTCTTTTACAAAAGAGCCATTATCAATACTTTTTGCTATTATTGCATTAAGTATTGAAAATCTATATCTCTTAGGTATCATTTCTGCTAATTCTTTATTTCTATCTGTTAATGTTAAATTATTCATAAAACTCTCATATTGTATATTTTTGTAAAAATATTATACAACACAATCTAAAACTAATTTAGTTTAGAAAAAAATTTTAAAAAAATAAGGATAGAAAATGAATGAAAATAATTTAACAGAAAATAATACAAACAAAGGAAGAATTTTCTTTAAAAAAGAAGTTAAGTGGGATACGGCATATAAAGTTGAAGACAATAAGTCTATTATAAATGGTTTTTTATATAATAAATTAACTGATTTTGGATTTATATCTAGCATTGAAGCTATTGATTTAGATTTAGAAAAAAAATCGAAAATTAAAGTTGTTAACACTGAATTACCACATGCGGTAAGATATGCTGTTGTAGGAAATGTTGCTGGTGTATTCGAAATGCATAAAGCTAAAATGATTGAGTCATTATCTCAAGGGAAAGACATTTGGGTTTCAATTACGCTATTACAAGAATTCTTGAAATTAATTAAAAAAGAAGAATTTTTTGAAGGTGTGGAAATTGTTATTGAAGATAAATTTAACAAAGATATGATTCTTCAACCAACAAATAAATCTATATCAATTTTACTTGGATTATTCGGTAAATTCTATGGTAAAAAAATGGATAGAAGAGATTCTAAACTTGTTGGAACATTAGAGGAGGATATTATGAATAAAAAATTAACTATTCAAGAAATTGATTCTTTAATAAGTATTGTTGTTTCTCAAGAAGAAAAAAATACAATGCCTTTACCTCAAGTGAATTTATTCTCAAAACTAAAAGAAGCTTTAATTGAATTTAAAGCTTTAACTATAAGATAGATTTTTTCTATCTCATAGATTTTTAATCTGTAAATTAGATAAAAACTCTTATATATGTTAACATTATATCAATTTATAAAATGGGTGTAATAATGAAAAACATTTCTTTTCTATCAAAACTAAATCGTTTTGATTTTGTAACAATTTTTATTTTTCTTTTAGGATTTTTATTTTCTATTTTAGATCTAAAAATGCTTTATGTTATTCAATCAATAGTTGAAACTTTTAATAATTATATATTTGCAATATCTTATATATTAGCTTTTCTATTTTTATTATTAACAGTTAAAGGATTTATCAAAAATGGTTCTTTATTAAGATTGTTAATAGAAGATAATTTTAAACAAAGATCAATTAAGTGTTTACAATTATTTTTATTGGGTTATTATATGGGTTTTGTAGTTAATATCTCAAATGCATTTATAATTGTTTTATTTAATAAATTTATTTTTTAAAAGGAGGTCAAATGTATGATTTTTAAAACTTTATTTAAAAAAGAAGCTGTTAAAGAGAATGTTAAAGATTCAAATATAAAAGATTTTGATATTGATATCAAAAGAGGTTTGTATGTTGGTTCTGGATTAAAATTGGTTGGTACTGATAAAGAAAAATATGAAGTACAACCAATGTTTATTCAATGGAGTGATTTAGCAGGACATTTAGCAGTTTATGGTACAACTAGGGTTGGAAAAACAAGATTAATGGTTTCTTTAATAAGACAATGTATTCTTAGAGGAATGGATATTCTTGTTGTAGAACCAAAAGGAGCTGTTGGTAATAAAAAAACAGAAACAGGTGAAGACGCTGGAGCTGGACAAGAAACCATGGCTTGGATAACAGAATTTGCAGAAGAGGCTGGTAGATTAAGAGATATAAAATATATTTCACCTAAATTTCCAGATTTTTCTGTAGCATTCAATCCTTTATTTGGATTATCAAACGAAGAAATAGCTTCTTTGGTGGCAACTATTATTCCTGCAAAAGAAGAATTCTTTACTGCAATGGGTTACCAAATTACAATGTGTGTTTTATTGGGATTAGAATTTTTAGAGAAAGCTGAAGGTAAAGAAGAAGTTGAAAGATTAATTGAAGCTGAATATAAAAGAGTTTATACAGGTAATTCAAATATTATTGACGAATTAGCTAATGTTTCAGATCCAGACTTAGCAACAAGAGTTACAAATCCTTCAGCACAAAATCAATCTTTAGCAGAAGTAGATCCTCCTTATAGAAGTTTAATGACTTTTGCTGAAATTGCAACTTATGCTACACAAGAAGGAGTTATAGCTATTTTAGAACATGTTAATAGAGTAACACCTGATCAATTTAATGTTACAAGTGAATCAGAAAGAGAAGAACTTGAATTATTAAGAAGAGAGGCAGTAAGAGCATTAACTGAAATGGCTGAAAAAGATAAACAATACTTCTCTAAAGTATCTTCTTCTTTTAACTTAATTATGTCTCAGTTATCAACAGGAGCTTTAGGAAAAGTATTGTGTACAACAAAAATAAATCCTATACTTGACGGATTTATGAATGAAAGACAAGGTCAAATATTAATCATTCAACCATTTCCTTTGATATTTAAAAAAGCCTCTGACGCATTCGTTAGGGTATTCTTTTCTATATTAAGTTCATTTTATGGAAATATTGGAGCAGCTGGTAGATCTTCACCAAGAGAGATAGCTTTATTTGTTGACGAAGGTGGGGCTGTATTATATGCTGGAGTTGAACATTTATTTAATAAAGCTGGAGGTTTAGGTTTAAGGATTTTTATTTTCACCCAATCATTTGCCGATTATGACGCAGAGTTGGGACCTGAAATTTCAAAAATCGTAAGTGATAATACCAATATAAAAATATATATGAGAATGAACGATTCTAGTTCTAGAGAACTAGTTTCTGAATCATTTGGACAATATAGATCAAATGAGGTTAAATATATGGGTTCAAAACTTGATATTAGGGTTTCTACTGGTCAAGAAGAAAGATATTTGTTATTACCTGCTCATATGGGAGATATGCAAAAACAAGAGTTTTTATTACAATTTGGAGAGGGTAGATATTATTGTTGTGCACCTTTTCAACCAGATCCTGGATTCTTATTTAGAATGCCTGGTGTTGAAATGGAAAATGTATTTAGAAATATGGCTAATAAATTCATATCTGAAGTTCAAGACGACGCACCAAAAGAAGAAGTTGAACTATCATTTTTAAAATAAACATATAAGAGGTATAAAACATGGAAATATTATTTTACTTATTGATTACAACATGGATAATTGTTGTAACTCATTTTATCTATGTATTTGTTAAATCTGATATGGATTTTGACTTAACAATAGAAGCTTATAAAAATATATTGAATAAATTTAGGAAAATAAAAAATAAGGAATTAGTTAATGAAGAAAAAACTATAGAAATAAGACCTATTTCTAAAGAAGATATAGAAAATAATATAAAAGAATTAGAAGAAATTAAAATAAATAAAACAAAAGATTTATCTATAGATAAAGAAACTAATTTAAATAAACCTAATGGATTTCCTATTGATTTAACTTTAACAAAAGATTTATCTGAAGAAGAAAAAATTGTTAGAGATAGAGTTCTTAAAAAAATTAAAACTGAACCAACATTTTTTTATGAAGGTGGAAGAAAAAAAATGGTTTTACCTTTAGAAGCTATTTTATTTTTAAATAGAGGTTATAATCCTTTAGTTAATGAGAATGGTGAAATTATTATCTCTATAAAAGAACAAAAAATAATGGAAGAATTAAAAGAAATTATTATGTCTTTAAAAAGTAATGGTGAAGTTATTTATAAAAGTGACGAAGAAATTATATCTAGTATGAAGGTTTTAATTGATTTGTCTAGACATTTTGAAAAACCAATTGAAGAATTGGGAAAAATTTTTATCGAAAAATTAACTGATAAAATAAATAATGATCCTAATTTAAATTTGCAAAGTGAAAATGTAGATCAAAAAACTGTATCTAAAGTAGAACCAATAATTACTCAACAAAATAATGAAAAACAAAAAATTATATTAGAAGAGCCAGAAATTTCAGAAGAAGAATTATTAGCTTTATCTGGTGGTAAATTAAATAAAGAAGAAATTAAAATTGAATCTAAATCTGAATTACCTAAAAAAGAAAAAATTCAAGAAACTAAATCTGAAATAAAAGTTAATGAAGTTAAAAAAGAATCTTCTGTTAATGAAATGGGTTTAACTGAAGAAGAAATGAATGCAATGTTAAATCCAGTTTCAGTTCCTCAAGAAGAAAACTTTTCTTTAGCTAGTCCAGAAGATTTATTGTTAGCTGAAATGAATTCTTTTAAATCAGAAGTTAAAGAAGTTAAAACAACAGTTATTGATTCTAATGATAAAAATATAAAAGGATTTTTACAATCTGTAAAATGGTCTTCAGGAAATAATGTTTCAATGGATTGGAAAAATATAGAATCTTGTATTATGAATATACTATCAGATAATCATAATTACACTTCTTTTTTAAGAAATATAATTAAACAACAACCGTTAGTATTCAATGATAGTAAGACAGTTGTATTTATTGAAATACAAATTATATATGTAGCTTTTGCTAAGTTATTTGGAATTGATTATGATACAATTGTAGGTAAGTTTAAAAAAATGCCAGCTAGAATTTTTAATGAATTCAAAGAAGGTATGGCAAAAGCTTTTGGTGATCATGTAAGTGATTTAATAACAAGTGAAAAAAACATATCTGTAAATTATTTTTATGAAGGAAATACATTCTATAGGGGAACAGGTATCTGGTTAGAGTTAGACGTATTTAAAATGTGTTTAACAGACGAAGAATTTGATTTTTTTAGAAGTTATCCGTATAATGATAAAATTAAATTAGGTACAAAGAATGGAAATTCGATACCTTTAATTAATGATATAGAATCTACAGAAATTTAAAAAAGGAGTTTTTATGAAGAATATAGAGTTCACTAACCTAGTATTAAAAAATACTATAATTGATTTAGTTCCAATGGAAAATGAAGTTGGAGCTTTATTTGGAGTTAATATTAAATTTAACAAGATATCTCAAGAAGAAATATATCAAACTTCAGAGGGAATGATTGTTCAAAAGTATCCTGAATTTTTAGGCAAAGAAGGGTTTAAATTAGATTTAAAATCATTTCTTGAATTAAATAGTGCTTTAGCTAATACTATTTCAACTTATTTATTTGAATTAAGAAAACCTTTAAATCAAGGTGAACTTAATTTAACTATAAGAAGTTCTTTTGAGCCAGAAAAATATTTAAAAGTAAATGTTTCAAAACATTTCTTTAGAGAAAAAACAAAAGGTAGATTTAAAATTAATTTATCAGTTATGGTTGAAGACGCAGACTTTGGTTCTTATGAAGTGATTATGTTTTCTTTCACTAAAAAAGACGTTCAATTATTATTTTCTATGTTTAAAACAATTGTTAGTTCATATCATAGAAGTAGAACTACTTTTATAAATGGTAGTAGAATTGATTATGAAACTGGTGAATTAATAGAAGAAGTAACTGTTCCTATTGTTAAGATAGATAATTCTATTGTTATAGATAGTATTTGGTTACATGGACAAGAAATACTAAATCTTATGTATTTAGTTGATAAATTAATGTATAAAATGCATATAGAAAAAGATCTTGATTCATTAAATACTTATTATAGACAAATCCAATTTACAAATGAAAATGGAATCATGTATCTTACGTTAAAGAAAATGAATAGAGAACATAATGAAGAACCTATCAAATCTTCAACAGGTATTGAATGTAAATTAAAAATACCTATTTCTTCTATATTATTAGGTCTTTTACATAGTTTTTTAAGTGTAGAGGTGTTAAGACATGCTGATATAGATTTTGAATATGATTCAAAAACAGAAATATTAGGTAGTCAAGATCCATTTCTTACTATAAAAGGAATGAAATATCATATTTCATTAAGAGAAAGTTTTTTAGGTTTAGCTGTTCATACAAGAGAGAAAGATCAAAAGCAAGTTATTTCTTTTGTAGGTAGAGTAAAAGAAGGTGCTTATGTGCATTCAACTGAAAATGGTGAGATTTTAAATTCAGTTTTTGAAAAAAAAGGTGAAATTTTAAATGTATTAAATGACTTTAAAATAGATTTAAAAGATCAATGGCCTAAGTTACTGAAAGCATTATCTTTAGCTTATACTGAAGAATATAAAACAGAAGAAAAAGACTTTAATTTAAGTAAATTCTATGTCATTAATGTTGGAGCTGAAGGTAAATTTAAATATGCATTTTCTGTTTTATCAAATAAAGATAATAAAGCTTCTGCTGTTTTAAATATAGATAAAATTCAAATTAAAAATAAAGAAGAAAAATTAATTGCTAGTTATAGACAACCTCTTTTTGATAGATATGTTTTCCAGTTAATTGTTGTTTTAATGGCAGCTTCAGAATTTATGCCTGATTTGGAATTTATTGAAAAAGTTGATAAAAAAGATTTAATTAAATATAGATATAAATCAATGAAACAAGTTATTAAACTTTCTAAAAAAGAAGAGGTTGAGTATGGATTAAAAAAAATTCAAGGTTTAACTTACTGGGGGATATTTTCTGATAACAATAGAATGTTTACTGAACTAAGTGATCAAGATCAATACTTATTAAATCAAAGTGCTTATTTTAGATTATTAAGAGGTAATTGGCAACCATTTGTTGGTGAATTAATTGCTATTGGACCAGATAGATATCTAACTGATACTTTTGGTGAAGTTAATTTAGAAGAACAAGGTTTTGATTCAGGTTTACAATGGGCAACAAAAATATTTTATGGTACAACAAAATAAAAGGATTTTTAAATGACAGTTAATGATAAGGACAGGGTTAATGCATTTAGGAGAATTATAATAAATTCTCCTACTAATGAAAGTTTATATAAATTAAATGACTTATCTGATAATGATTTATTAATTGTTTTAGATTCAACTATTTTACCTAATGCAATATCAACAAATAATTTAAAATACACTTTATTATTTACACAAATATTTTCTTTAGGTAAAACAGAAAGAAATAAAATTTTTGATTCTATAGATAAAGTTAAAGAATTATTCGATTTGCTTTCAAAATCAGAAAAAGATCTTTTAAAGTTTGGTTTTTTTTATGGGTTTGATATTTTTAATTGGCAAAAACAAATGAATAGATTTATTCAAACTTCAACCAATCCTGAAGTTGGTGAGTTAAAAATGAAAAAAACCATAACTTCATATACATTTCAAAGAATATTTCCATTTATATATACATTAGTTAAAAGAGGTGAAAAAAATGAACAATTCCCAAGAATATAGTAATAAGAAAAAAATATTACCTATAAAAACTGTTGAGCAATTAGCAGCTTCTTATTTAGTTGCTGAAATTATTGTTGATATGAGAAAAGAACTTGAAATTGAATTAGAAGATAAAGCAATTGAATCTATACCTAAACTAGAAAGAAAAGTACCTCCTTTATTAGAAGAACTATATATTAGTGCTGCCAAATTAGTTAAATTTAAACCACATTTAGTTTTTTTAATGAAATTTGCTATTGAAGATATGGTTAATTATGCATTTGCTCAAGATCCTTCAGTTATTGTTGCTGCAACAAATGATACTAGTCACTTAAATGTTTCTTTTGGTCCAACATATACTAATTTAGCAAAAATAAATTTAATGGATCATACAATAAATGTATTTAATGAAGCAATTACAAAAGCTAAAAGTAAAGGTAGAGCTTCTAGTATTATATTACCTATGATAGCGGCTCTTTTACATGACTTTGGTAAGTCTTCTGGTATAAGACAAGAATTAGTTGGTGAAGCAGGTGCTAGAGGTTATAAAGCACATGCAGAAGTATCTGGAACATATATAAGAGAAATACTTTCTATTAAACTTTATAATAAGTTTAATGAAATTCAATCAGAAACAATTGACGTTTTAACAAAATTAGTTAAAGAACACCACCCAGCTAATTTAAAATCAAAAGTTGATCCAGGTGTTGCATTTGTTATTGAATCTGACCATGCAGCTAGACAAAAAGAATATAAACAATTAATCCAATCTAAAGCACAAGATAGATAATTTTTGTTTTTTAATATATAATCTTCAAATTAACTTAATTAAGAAGGTTTAAAATGAATAAAAAAGAAAAGGTTATGGAAAATATATTTTTAGTTAGGAAATATTCAAATCAAAAAATTGAAAAACCTACAATTTTGTTACAAGTCACAAATCCACAAGCTTTTATTAGAGCAAAGGAATTTGAAATAGATTGTCGTAATAATCCAGGGCTAGAAGGAAAGGTTATGAAACATAAACATTATATAAAAAAAGCTATTAGTTTAATTTAAAAAAGGAGAATATTATGGGTTTTAAAAGAGAAGAATTTCAAGCATTATTAGAAAGAGAAGGTTTAGGTGATTTTTTATGGACTAGATCATTTAAAGATATTGAAGGAACAAATATTGGTTTATATGAAATGGCTAACGATCGTTGGGGTTGCATATTCCAAATATTCCCACCTGTTTATGCTGGTCCAGAAGTTGAAAGAAGATTAGCAGCATTTTTTAATGGTGTTGAATTACCAGATAGATCAAGTATTCAAGTGTTTTCTTTTGCTTCAAGAAATCTTACAGGTTTTAGAGACGCTTACATTACAAATCATAGTAATGCTAATTATGGTATTGAATATCCAGAAGTATTACATGAGTTAATGATTAATAGAGAAGAATGGATTAAAGTTCATTCTAATAAAAATATTTTTGCAAAAGGTAATGACTTAAGATTAAGAAATTTTGTTAACTTAGTTTGTGTTACTCTACCAAGAAGAAAAAAAGAAGGTGTTTTATTTACTGAATCAGAATTAGTATCTTATTTTTCTAAAGTAGAACAAGGGCTTAATGACTTTAAACCTAGAAAATTTACTAGTAGAGAATGGGTTTCTATTATGAGAGAAATTCTTATTCCTGATAATCCTATGTGGTATCCTCCTTTTGATAAATTAAATACTTTAAATTCTCAATGTGTAGATAATAATAGTGTTTTAGTATTAGAAGACGATAGTCATACAATTGGATTAGGAACTATGATTTCTAAAAATAAATATGATTCTCTTCAACCAGCTACAGACAATACAGTAAAAGAAGAAGAAAAAGGATTTTTTGCTAGTTTATTCTCTAGTAATAAAAAAGAAGAAGAAGAGAGAGAAGCTTATACAGAATGGCATGCAAAAGTATTTACTACAAAAATGTTTCCTAATCAAGTTTCTTTATTTAGTATGTCAGAGAAATTTTATGATTTCTTAGGTGATAAAATGAGTCCTAACATTCCTTGTCCATTTATGTTAAGTTTAACTGTTTATTATGAAAACAGAGAAAAAATTAGAATGGAAGTTGGTGAAAAAGTAAAATGGAATTTATGGCAAACTCAATCATTGGGACAAGCTGCTAGATTCTTTCCTCAAATTTTAGAGAGAGCTAAAGAAGCTGAAGTTATTAATGAAATGTTAAATGACGGTGAATCACCAGTATTTGCTTCTTGGTCTTGTACTTTAATGGATAGTGATTTATTAAAAGTAAATGAATATGGAGAAATTCTAAAAAAAGAATTTTTAAGAGATAACTGGATTTTACAGGAAGAAACATTAATTCCTCATTGGATATTCTTATATAATTTACCTTTAAATTTTGAACCATATGTATTAAAAGATTTAGCAAAAAGAATGAATACTTTATTTACAGCTAATGCTGCGTCTATAACTCCAATATTAACTGGTGAAAAAGGTTATGGAGATCCAGTATTAACATATATAGATAGAGGTGGTCAAGTAGCTGGTGTTGATATTTTTAGTTCACCAACAAACTATAACTTTATTGTTGTTGGTTCTTCTGGTTCTGGTAAATCATATACAATGGCAGATTTCTTTACAAATTATTTAATGAAAGGTGCTAAAGTAAGAGTTATAGACGTTGGTAGATCATATTTTGAGCTTTGTGAATTAGTTGGTGGACAATACATTGAATTCTCAGAAGAAGCTTCTATGTGTTTAAATTTCTTTACTAATATTCAATTAGATAAGACAGGGAAAATACATGAAGACGAAATTCAAACTATTGTTCCTTTAATTGCTTTAATGGCAATGCAATCTGTTTCTCCAGAGGACGTTACAGATATCAAATCTTCTGTTTTAGTTGGATATTTATCTCAATCTATTACTATGGCTTATGAAGCAAGACAAAGAAGTGCTGGTATGCAAGATATTGTTGAATCATTAGAACAAATTCAAATTAAACAAAAAAATGATTCTGGTGAAACAGATCCATTATTAGGAGATATTATAAATTCATTATATCCATTTGGTAATCCAGACGGAGAATATTTTAAATACTTTAATGGTGAAAATAACCTTAAATTTAAAAGTGACTTTGTTGTTTTAGAGTTAGAGGAAATTGATAGTAAAGAACAATTAAAATCTGTTGTTTTAGCAGCTATTGCACATGCTATTAATACAGAATTTTTCTTAGGTTCTAGAGAACAACAAAAAATATTAGCAATTGACGAGGCATGGTCTATTATGGATAACAAAGTTGTTGTTAGATTCTTAGAAACTATGGCAAGAAGAGTTAGAAAGTACAATGGTGCTTCAGGTATTATCACACAAACTATAGGAGACTTTTATAAAAATAAAGCAACAAGAGCTATCTTTGACTCTTCTGCATGGAAATTCTTTTTACAACAATCTAAAGAATCTATTCAAGCTGCTCAAAATAAAGGTGAATTAACATTAGACGCAGGATTAATAGCATTATTAACAACTGTAAAAACAAAAACACCTTTCTATTCTGAGATTTTAGTAAAACAAGATAGTGGAGCTTATTTTATTGGTAGATTGATTACAGATAAAGTTGCTCACTGGGTTTATACAAACTCACCAAAAGATATGAAAGTTATTTATGATATTTGTAAAACATTTGGTATTTCTAAATTAGACGCAAAAATTATAAAAGGTTATTCTTCAAAAAATGGTACAACTATTGAAGCTGAATATAAAACTAGATTAGAGGAAGGTAAATTATTATCAACAAAAGTAGCTTCTTAATTTAAGCTACTTTTTATTTTATTTTTATGTTAAAATGGATTTATTTTAACAATTTTTGCAAAAGGAGTATATATGTCAAATATTGAAGTTATAGTTAAAGACGAAAATAGTATATCTAATGATACGAGATTAAGTTTAAAAAATATTTTATATGATAATGCTGTAGATATACTTGTATCAACATTAGATACAGAGTTAGTTGATAATAGAGAAAAAATACAGGATTTAAATTTACAGGTAATTGAATTTTTAGGGCAAAGTATGTCATTAAATGCAGTTACTCCCTTAAATTATGAATCATTTAAATCTGAGCGTAATTTATTAACAAGATATAATTATGGTTTTCCTTCTTTTATTAATTTAGGTACACTAAAAAACTGGCATACAACGCCTTCTAAAATATTAAATGAAAAATCTTATGATTCAAAAATTCCTTTTTTATTACCTATAGGTTGTAATGGTGTAGGTTTTTTTATGAATCAAAAATTTAAAAAAGAAATCACTTCTGTTTTAGAATTAATGGCTGTTAAATTATTAGCTTCTTTGCCAGACGGTTTAGCTAGAATTACTATCATAGATAAAAATGGTACAGGACAAAGTTTTCCTACTTTATTAACTCTTAATGAAAAATTAACTGACGGAAAAATTCTATCAGAAGATCATGAAATAGAAAGAGAATTACTAGAATTAAAACATTCTATGTCAACAGTTACGCAAAGTATTACAGCTAATGGTTTCTCTAGTATAGAAGATTATAATAAGAATACAGACGAAGTTCCACAAAGCTATAAATTTGTTTTTATAGCCAACTTTCCAAGTGGTTTCTCTAAGAAAGCTTCAGAGGCTTTAGTTGCATTAATGGAATCAGGATATAATGCTGGTATATATGTTTTTATAACATTTACTTCAGATCCTAAATATGGTTTAAATCAATTAATAACAGGTATTCCGTTATCTGAATTTTTAAAAAACATAACTTTATTTGAATTTCAAAATAAACCACATGATTATACAAGAAGAGGATTATTAAAAAACAATGTTAATGTATTTAATAGCCCTATGGTAAAAGATCAAGAATTTAGAAAATTTATGAATAACACATTTAAAATTGATTTTGAAATACCTGAAACTTCTATTGTAACAGAAATTATTAATGAATTAAATGACAGAATTCAACATATGAATTTAAGACCTATTATTGATATTACAAAAACAATACCTACTGAATTCTGGACTGGGAATGCAGGTAAAGGAGTTTGTGCTCAATTTGCAAAAAGTGGTATAGAAAATATTTATTTATCATTAGGTGTTAATCAATATGGAGAAGACGAATCAACTCACCACGGTTTAATTGGAGGAGCAACTGGTTCTGGTAAAACAGTTACTTTACATGATATGATCCTTCATTTATGTATGAAATATTCACCAAAAGAATTACAATTTTGGTTACTAGATTATAAAGAAGGTACAGAATTTGCTATTTATAAAGATTTTCCATATATTCAAATTTTAAGTATGGAATCAGAAGTTGAATTTGGTCAAGAAGTTTTACAAAAAGCAAGTGATTTAATGGAAGAAAGAGGAGAATTATTTAAATCTGTTGGAGCAGCTAATTTATTTTCTTATAATGGAAAAGTAAGTGAAGAGAAAAAATTACCAAGAATAGTTTTAATCATAGACGAGTTTCAAGCTTTATTTCCAAGAAAAGCTCAAGTAACAGCAATTACAAACGAGAGAATTGATAGAATTTTAAGATTAGGAAGATCTTTTGGAGTTAACTTATTATTATCAACTCAAACATTAAAAGGTATAGATATGGATCCTCAATTACTATCTAATATGCCTTTAAGAATTGGTTTAAAAATGGACGAAAAAGACTGTGTTAAATTATTTGGTGACGACAACTCAGCTCCTAAATTTTTACAATTTCCTGGAGAAGGAATTTACAATAAATCTTATGGAAATTCAACGGCTAATGTTCATTTTCAAGCATATCTAGCTTTGGGACCAGCTGTACAAGATATTTCAGCAAAAATTGTTAATCATATTGAAAATGTATATGATATAGACGACATAAATGCTTTATATGAAAAAAGATTTGTATATAACGGTGAATTAGAAGCTGATTTATCAACTAATTTAAAATTAAATGAAATTATTAATAATGGGTTAACATTAGATAAATATAAGTTTTATCTAGGAGAACCAGCAGGTTTAAGTAAAGAACATTCATTTTTACAATTTAAAAGAGATTTTGCAGATAATTTAGCAGTTATTGGAATGGATTTAAAAAAAGCTGCTTCGACTTTTTATTATATGATAGATCAATTAGCTATATCTGATAAAAAAGCAAATATATATTTTGGTAATTATAATAGTAGTTTAAGAACTGATTATACAAATTTAGTTAATAAATTAAAAAATCAAGGTAATTCTATTGAATATTTTGAAAATCAAAATACTGAAGAATATATAGATATTATATATAATGAATTTGAAGAAAGAAGAAATCTGAGTGAAGAAGTTTTAAAACAAAAAGAAGATATTTTCTTTATGCACTTCTTTATAGAAAATTCTAAGGTCTTTGCAACGTCTTCATTCCAAAAAGATAGTCCAATGGCTAAAATTAAAAAGTTGATATATGAGGGACCTGAATTTGGTATTCATATTTGTTTTTATGCAACAAGTTTTAGTACATTAACTTCTGTTGATTTAGCTAGAGATTTAGAAAAATTTAGAAAGAAAATTCTATTTAGAGGTGGTAATTCATTAAAAGCTCTTAATGAAGATAGTTTAGATACTGAATTTTCAAATTCACCACATGTTGCAATTGCAAGTTCAGGTAAAATTGGTGATAAGCCATTTAAATTTAAACCATATATAAATAGTTCTTTAAATATTGATTAAGAGAGGAGTTAAAAATGTTACCAGCACATGAAATAAATAGAATTGTTGATTTTTACATAGAAAATAACACTAACTTAATTAAAGATAAAATAAACTATCTAGAAGAATTTAGAACTCAAGAAATAAAATTAAAAGATTATGTTGAAGTTCTTAATGAATTAGAAAAAAAACAACATAAAATTAATTTAAAAGAATTTAATGGATTAAAAAATAAAACAATTGAAATATTAAAAGAATTTAATCCAAAAGACATAAATTCTAATATAAAGCGTTTAGAAGATATGATTGTATTTTTTGAACAAATAGAATTAGATTTAATTGAAGTATCAGAATCTTTAGTTTCTTTAAAAAGAATATGGTCTTCATTTTTAAAAAGAAACGAAGAATTTAGAATATCTGTTTTTAATAATTATGTAGAAAATAAATTTATAGCATTAAAGAAAACTATAGAAGGTATAACTCCTCAAGATATTGGTTTATTAAATTCTGATATTGAAAATGAAAAACAAGACATAGAAAAGATAATTATTTTAATAGAAAGATTAAAAGAATATAAAAATTTAAATATATTTATAGGTAAAGAGAATAAAGAAATAGAAAAAGATCTTAGTTTATTAATTAATACTATGAATGATATCTCTATACATGATTTTATTGAAAAGGCTAAAGATTGTTTATCTTTAATTGACAAAGAAAAGAAAAATTGTATTTATGGTAGAAAAAAAGTTAAAGTATTTAAATTTTCGAATAAAGGAGATTCTAGTATTTATAAATATACAGTTAGGTTTGGTGATTATTTTGTTAGATATGAATCATTTTTTGATTCAAGAAATTTAATATCAGAAGATACAGGACAATACATTTATTTAGAAGATTATCCTTTAAAAGGAATTTTTTCAGGACAAGAAGTAGTTGAAAAATTAATGATAGATAATGATTATTTAAATGCTGTAGAAATGTTAAATAAAAAAAGTCAATTAACATTCTCATTACTAGGATTATTTATATTAACTACAACAACTATAACAGCTTTTTTAAATGAATTTATAATTATTGCAAATCTAATAATTTCATTATTGATTTTAGTATCATTTAATCCTATAATGAAAAGATTGAAAGCTAAAATAGAAGATTTATTTAATTTAGAAAAAATATTTGTTTTCACTAAATTAAATTATTTTGTAGTATCTGAAGGTGACGATTTAAATATAAAAGATATTTTAATTGGAACTATTCAAAATTTCGATAACACAATTTTAAATGAAGAGGAATTAAAAAATGGATAAAAGAATATCAATAAGTCAAGACGCAGTAAATGAAATTTTAAAAAGAATGAATATTCTTGTTGAAGAAGGACAAATGCTATTAAATACGACAAATAAATCTGTTTTAAATGCTGAAATGCAAGGTTGGAATGATTTAAACTTTATAAGATTTAAAGATAATTTCGATATTGCTGAAAGAACATTAAAAGACGGATTTAAACAATTTGAAGAGGGTTTAATACCTGAATTAAAAAAACTTCTAAATGCAATAGAAGATTTTTCTTAAAAAAAAATATATCATTATAAAATTAAATTAAGTTTACTTTAATTTTAAGTATAAAGAGGTGAAAAGAAATGGCTGCAGATAAGAATTATCAATATTTTTTTCCAAGATTTATTGATAGACCAAGATTAATTGGTATTTTCGAAATAGACGAATTCTTTTTAGCTTTTTTTATAATGGCTTCTATATTAGCTATGTCTCTTGCATTTCCAAAAGTAGGATCTTTAACAGTTATGTTAACAGCTATATTTTTGGGTGTAGGTTGTGCTGTTTTATATTCTAAATTTAAAAGAAATAGACCAGACGGGTTTACAATTCAAAAGCTTTATAGAGCTGGAATTTATTCGCCAAGAGACGATAAAAAGGCTATTATTTTACACCCTTATTTAAGAAATATGGGTAATGTAGTTCCTTATGGATTTACAAAAGAACTTTATAACTAGGAGTTAAAAAATGGGATATTTTGAAAAACAGGAGAGTTTAAAAGGGTTTATTAAAATTTTAGTATCAATAATTGTTGCTTTACTTTTAATAAATCTTTTAATTGTGAAGTCTTTAATAAGTGTTGCTTCTAATAAAACGATAAACATTCAAGTTCCTCAATTCATGGAAACTGGTGAGTATGTTATTGGAAATACATTTGCTAATGACAATGTATATAAAATGTGGACTAGAGTTTGGGTTGAAGATATTGCTTCATTCTCATATAAAGATTTAAGAGATAGATATAATACTTTATATCCATTTTTAGATCCTGAAACTGCATTTAAAAGTAAATCTGAAACAATGAAATTTATTGAATTCGTTGAAACTAATTTTGTTACTCAACAATTTGATTTAAAAGATATGAATATCAAAAAACAACCTAATGGTCATGTTAAAATTGTTGCTTATGGTTCAATTAAAAGAAGTATTGGAAAAGAAAAAGATAATCTTAGTGGTATGAGATATGCTTATGAATTTGATACTTATGTTAGAAATGGACAAATTTATATTAATTCAATTAGTAGTTCATTCTATGGTTTAGTTGACGTTCAAGAAAAAGCAAAATTAAAAGCGAATAAATTCGTTAACTTTGAAGAAGTTATTCAATAAGGAGAATAAAATGAATTTCATAAAAAAATTATTAATAATTGGTGCTATCTTACCGTTAGCACTATTCTCTTCTACTATTAATTTAGATAAAGAAAATATTCGTGTTGAATTAAAAAACAATGCTTTAAATTTATTAAATTTCCCATTTATTATTCATGAAGCAAAATTATCAACTGAATCTCCAGACGATTTTCAAGTTACTTCAAAAAATACTTCTATTATAATTTTACCAACAGCTAGTATTGAAGCTCAAGAAGCAGATCTATTAGTTTGGTCTGTTACTGGTGACGCTTATTTAATTAAGATTAATGCAAAAGGTAAAGAACAAAAATTTGCTTTTTCTACAAATGCTGGTGATACAATTGTACCTATGTCTGCTAAAAAATTTGAAACTGGTCAAATTGAAAAAGACGTTAAACATTTAATGAAAAAAGTTGTTGGTGGTGAAGAAATTCCTGGTTATAAAAAAGTTGATATAAAAAGAGGATTTACTACTCCTGATTTAAATATGCAAAAAGAATATTATTATGACGGTGGAAAGTATAGAGTTGAAAGTTGGTATTTATCTAATAGAACTGCTGATAATTTAACACTTGATTATGAAAATTTTTATACTAATGGTATTTTAGCTATTGCTTTTGAAAAGAAAACTATAGAACCTGGTCAAGTAACAAAAATGTGGTTAATTATTAATAAATCAACTGTTGCAGATAGAATTAAAAAAGAAAAACAATAATACAAGGAGTATGACATGGCTAAAGATAAAATAAATGTTAGTAATTTAGATACTCTAGATATTAAAGCTAAAAAAAAGAAAAACTTTATAATAGTTTCTATTATTGTGGTAATCGTAACAATGTTATTTATTTCTATTGGTTCAGCATTTTTAAAAGTTGATAAAACTAAAATGTATAAAGAAAGAGAGAAAGCTGAAGCAGCTAAAGATTTGAAAGTTATTCAAAACCCTGAGTTTAAAGAAAACTGGGCTATTTCTATAGAAAACAGAATGGAGTCTCAAGAGAAAAAAACTCAAGAAGTAATAGCTGAAATAGCTGGTAAACAAGATAGAGTTCTTGACGAATTAAAAGGAATTATTAAAGAAAATTCTCAAAAAAGTTCTAATGAAATTCAAGAATTATCAACTTCTTTTGATACAAAAATTAATTCTTTAAGAAATGAATTATTTGAGCAAATTGAAGGTCAAAATCAAAAAATTGAACAAGTTTCTGTATTAGCTCAATCAAGTAAATCTTCTTCTCCAAATTCAGGAGATATTATGATTGGTTCTGATTTAACTCCAAAAAACAATGTTGGTGCTACTGATCAAAATGGATTAACTATTGTTGTTGCAGAAGGTGATAAAAAAGATAAAGAGAAAAAAGAAGCTGATTCTAAAGAATTAGAAAAAGCTGCTAATGAAGCTGCTAAAAATGCTCAAGGAACAACAATAGTTCCTAATGCTATAGAAGAAACAGTTATTACACCAAATCAAAGTAAAAAGAAATCTATTAAAATGGTAGATATTGATACTTCATTTAATGCTAATATTGTTGCAGCAGCAGCTCAAATTGAAGACGACGCTAAAGATAAAGATCCTAAAAAAGAAGCTGATAAAAATTATCACTTAAGTACAGGATTAAGTCAAGCCTATATGATTACTGGTGCTTACGCTCCTGCATTCCAAGAAGGTGAAGCAGAACCTTTACCTGTATTATTTGAAGCAGAAGGCCAAATTATTCAACCTAATGATCATTTAGCTAGTGTTGATAAATGTTTCTTACTAGGTAGTGCTAAAGGAAATATGAATAGTCAAACAGCTAATATTAAATTAGTTTCAATTAGTTGTATTCTAAATGAAGGTGAATATAGAATTGAAGGTGCTATTAGTGGTTGGGTTATTGGAGAAAATGGTATTCCTGGTGTTCATGGAGAACTTATTCACAAAAATGGTGCTTGGTTAGCTAGAACATTCGTTTCTGGTTTCTTAGAAACATTTGCTAATGCTATTGGTGGTGGAAATACTTCTACTATTAATTTAGGAACAGATACAACAACTAATGGTTCTTCTAGTAATTCTAGAAATCAAGTTGGAACAGGTACTTCTATTAACAACAATTTAGCAACAGCTGGTGCACAAGGTATTTCAACTGTATTTAATAAATTAGGTGATTATTACTTAAAAATGGCAGAACAAATTTTCCCTGTTATTGAAGTAAGAGGGGGAAGAACTGTTGACTTATTATTAATTGGTGGTGAAGATTTAACTATAGTTGAAAATAACAAAGTTGATTTAGCTAATATAAATGATCATTTATCTGAATTGAGCTTGAAAAAAGATAAAGAAGAGGATAAAATAACAAATACTAATCCTTTTACAAAATCAATTTTAAAAGATTCTGGTAAAGGTCAGGCTTCTACTTCTGAAAATGAAGTTCCTGGACCAATGAAAAAATAAGGGAGACAACAAATGAATTTAGGAAAAAATATATTAAAAACAACAATTATGGCTTCTTCTGTAGCCATATTGTTATCAGGGTGTTCATTAAAGAATCCTTTTGGTATAGGTTATGATACTAGTGTTAGTGAAGAAACAAAAGATTTTGGTGTTTCTGGTTCACCTAAAGATATCTATAAATATAGAGATCAAATTAGACAAGTTCAAAAAGATTATCTTAATTCAGGTTTAGAAACTGAATTATTTTTTGCTATAGACAAAGAAGGTAATATTATGGTTAAAGAAGATAGAGACGGAACTTGGGAAAGATATGATATTTCAAAATGGAAAGAAATTATTGACGCTGATTTAAAAGACAGACAAGCTAAAATTGACGCTCTTAAAAAAGATAAATCAAAATCAAAAAAAGGAACTTCTGATTCTGGTTTAGAAAGAAGTGCTAATTTTAGTAATGTTGAATCAGATTTACCTGTAACAGAAGAAACGGATTTATCTATAAGATATCAATCACAAGGGCCTTTATTAGTTACTAGAACTAAAGTTGGAGATATCATTAGAGATAATGGATTAATTCAACAAGTTTTTGTTGCTAATTATGTTGATAATTCTGGAGATTTAGTTTCTTCACATGAATTATTTGTTGTTGTAAAAGATCCAGAATGGATTGTTGGTGAAAAAACACCAAAAAGTAGTAAAATTGACGATCTTCCTACACCTATATCTAAAGAACTTTTAGATAAAGAACAAAGAAGTAGTGCTTATGAAGAAAGAGTTGTTACTAAATATAATATTGAAGACAAAGCTGGAGTTGTTGACGCTGTAGCTAATGATCCAATTAAACAAAACAAACAAAATAAACAAGATATGGATTTAATAAATTCATTCATTAAATAATCAAAAATAGGAGAAATATATCATGAAAAAAACATTTTTATCTTTAGTAGTTGCAGGAGCTTTATTAGGTGGAGCAACAAATCTTATGGCGTCAGATACTGACGCTTTAACAAAAGCAACTGTAAAATTAATTAAATCTTATAGTGATTTAGAGGCTCAAGTTAATGGTATGAATAGTAACAATTCTATTACTTCAGAACAAATTAGTAAAACAAATTCTGATTTATCTAAAATTGAATCTAATTTAAATTCTACTAATGATCAATTAAGTAAAACAAATTACAAAGTTTTAACAAATGAAAAAAACATTCAAAGTTTAAATAACACAATATCTAAAATTGAAGCAAAAGCTGATTCTGCTGTAGACGTTTCAAATGAAACAAAAAATATGGTTTTAGAAATGAGAGGTTTAAGTAAAGACTTTAAAGATCAATCTGGTCAAGTTGTTTCTTCTGCTCAAACAGCTTATGCAAAAGCTAATATTGTTGAAGCAAAAACAAAAACAATGGAAGAAGCAGTTGGTTCTACTTCTGCTGAAACAAAAAATAATGCTTTAAAAATTCAAAATTTAGAAGCTAGATTAAATAAATTATCTGCTGATTATGAACAATATGTAATTTTAAATAACAAAGACAAAGAGAATTTAAAATCTCAACTTGATAGCCAAAAAGTTCAATTTGAATCTGAAGTTCAAATCTTAAAAACTAAGCTAGATAGAGCAAAACCTGTTTATGTTATGGATAAACAAGAAAAAGTGTCTGATTGCTCTAATGGTAACTGTAAAGGAAATAAAGAAGTAGACGACGTTATTAGTAACTTCATTAAATAATATTTAGGAGTCTATTATGAACAGAAGAACATTTTTTAAATCAATTGTAGCTTCAGGCTTAATGTTTGCTACAACTTCTGTTTTAACGGGTTGTAGTGTAACTAATAATTTACTTTCTACTCAAGAAACAGTTGACAAAAAAGCTAATAGAATTGCTACTATTGAATTTATTCAAATACAATATAAAAAAGGTTTGTATGTAATGGAGGAATTAAACTTTAGAACAAGAACTGAAGATAGCTATTCTTTTGATACTAACTTTACTTTACCTTGGTATGTTGGTTCTAAAATTAATGTAGTTCAAAATGATTATTTATTAGCTACTTATTCAGCAACTCCTCTATTGGAATCAGGTTATGGTATAGGTAATAAAATAGAACCTATGTATAGAACTAATTCAGCTGCAACTCCAGCTAAATTAAATGCTTTAGGATTTAGAACTACTAAAGAACTTTATTCATTTGTATTTGATAGATTAACTTCTTATTCTTCAAGTGAAGTTTATTCATTCTTAAAAGCTTATGACTCAGAGGGTGTTATTAGCTTATCTAATATTTTAGATTTAGAATATTTACAAGAGGAAAATGATAAATTTGTTGCTAATGAATTTAGAAAATACACTGAATTCGAAAAAGCGTACGAAGCAACTCAAACTGATAAAAAGAAAGTTGAGAGTGAACTTCCATTAGATAAATGGTATTTCTATTCTGCTAACAATAAACAAGTACACTTCTTAAAAGAAGATTATCTTATTTATACAATGACTAAACTTATTGTTGACGGCTTATTAGAAAAATCTTCAAAAGGTTTTAAAGCAAATGTTTGAGAATAATAATAATTTAGTTACATTTAATAGACCTTTTATAACTGCTTTAATTAAGTTAGATAGTAAGACTGCTATAAAATCAAAACTATCTGACTATGCAAAGAAAAATAATGCTTCTTTAGAAGAAACAATTTATTTCTTTGTTAAAAATTTATTATTAGCTAATCTGTTTTTTAAAATGAATAGAGATATTGCAAATGATTTATTTTTTGAAGCAGCTTATTGGGCTTCAATGCAAGAACATAAACAAAAAACTAGGCCGAAAAATTTTAATGATATTCAAGATAAAAAGAATCAAAAATATTTTACAAAATTAAATCAAATCGTTATTGTTGCTCTTACAGAAGAATTCTTTATCCCTTCAAAAAAAGACGACGAATCTAAAGAAGATAATTTCAATTATAAAATAGAATTAAATAAATATATTGAAGTTCTATATGAAATTTCTTGTATAAAAAGAAATAGAAAAACTAACTAAAAGTGTATATTTTAATTAATATACACCCTCTTCCCAATATTTATTACAATTAAAGCATTATTACATTAAAATAAATTTATATTTCGAAAGGAGTCTATATGACAAAATTAGAAAGATACAAAGCTTTTAAGGATCAATTTTCTACAGCTGAAGAATCTTTTGCTTGGTATGAAGCTAATGCTTCAAGACCTGAATTAGGTATCTATAATCTAGAAAAAGGAAGTCGAAAGATTTCATTAAGGGTTTATGACGATACACCTTCAGTAGCTATATATGATAGATTATCATATGTGGATTTCGGTGGTGACGGAACTCAAAAAGATCCGTTATTTAGAGTTATGGAAGTAACAAAGAAACCATTTGCTCAAGCATTAGATTTAATTTTATCTTGGGAAGGTGGTTGTTCTACTGAGTTTACTCCAAAGGCAAGAAATTGTCAAAAAGAAGAACAAAGATCTGCTTTTTCTAATAATTATATTAGAGAAATGGTAATTAATAGATCTAAGTTAAATGATAAATATTTAACTTTAGTTCCAGGATTATTTAGATCTTGTTCAAAGCAAGAGATTGCTAATGCTGAAAAATTATTTAGTATTGGTTTTTCTCCTAAGTCTGAATATGAATCGGAAGATAGAATATTTATTCCAGAATTTGACTCAGGTGGTATAGCTTGGGGTTGTTATAAATATAATAGATCTTCTGGAAAAAAAGGTCTTTTAAGAAAAAATTCAAAAAGAGTTATTTTTGGAAGTCACCTTTTAAAGAAATTCAAAAATGATATCATATTATCTGAAGGTCATACAGACGTTATAGTTAATGTAGCTAAAAATTTAGCTTCTGTAACAACTGGAAGTTCAACTAAAAAATTCAATGAAAATATTGAAATATTAGCTGGTAAAACTTTACATGATTTTCCTGATTTAGATATTGCTGGAATGCTTGGTGCTATTAATAGAGGTTTAGAAATTGAAGCCTTTAATAAAGCTAATCCTGATAAAAAAATTACTCATATCGTTTATTGGTGGGCTCAATGGTTTTTTGACGAAAAACTAGCGATAAAACTAAGAGACGAAAATGGAGTTGCTCCTTCTGAGTTATTTTATTTTATCAAAGATCAAATACCAATTAAAAAAGACAGAGCATTTTTCAATATTGATATATTAGCTATTTTACAAGAAGCTTATATAGAAAAAAAGAAAATTGTTTTACCAGATTATTTAAGAATTCATAATTGGAAAATTATGTCTAAAGGTTCTAAAAAAGCTGGTTATGATTGGATTGATTTTCATACAGAAAACGGTTTTAATGAAAAATATGAATCGTTTATAGAAAAGTTCAGGTTTTAAACCCTGAACCTTCTTTTTTAAGAAATTTTTAAGCTTAAACTATTTTTATTACATTTTTTTTGATATTATTTTCTCAAATATATTAGAAAGGTGTTTCTTGTTTTGAAAAAATTAAAAGATAAAATCAAAATTTTCCTATTGTTAATGAAAAATCCTTACTTAAGATTAGCTTTTATAATTGATTTAGCTTTTTATTCATATTCTTTTATAGGATTTATAGCTGCAATAAACATAGGTGTTTATTATAACTTACCTATCTTATATGTTTCATTAGGTTGGTCTATATTATTTGTTCCAATTATTATTCTTAAATTTTATAAGGAAATAAAGAAAGAAAAATTTAATAGGACTATTAATGAATAAAATAGTTGCTTTTGACACAGAATATAATAAAAACAAAGAAATTCTTTCTTTAGGTTTAGCTACTAACAATTCTTTACAAGAACTTTATTTTAAAAATAATGTTGATAAGTATTCATATCAAATACATAATTTGGCACATTCTTTTTTAAATAAAGAAGGTTTGGATTTTAAGGTAGAAAAACATAAAATACATTCTAAAATTTTATCGTTTCAATATATAGTTGGTTTTAATATAGAAGAGGATTTACATGTATTAAAATTTAAGCAATTAAGTATTCTTTTTGCTAACAATAATTTCATAGATTTGAAAATATTATTTGATTTAATAGGATTCTCAGCCTCTTTAGTTAAGATAGGTAATATATTTGATTTAAATAAAGAATTATTAAAGGATTTATCACCACATAATGCTTCTTATGATTCAAAATTAACTTTATTAATATTAAATGAAATAATAAGATTATCAAAAGAAGCTAGGGTAAGTGAACAAGAATTGCTTTCTGATTTAAAAGAATTAACTAAATTGAAACATTTTAAGTATAGTCATGAATTAGATTCTTATGCAAATAAATTTAAATGGTTAAAAATAAAAATTGAAAAACAATTAAAAATAAAATCTATATCATTGAAAAATAATATACATTTTAATGAAAATCTAAAATATTTCTTTTTAGATAAATCAAATATTTATATATTAAATAACAATAATGAAATATGTTATAAAATGCCTTTATCGTATATTGATTTAAATAAGTTAATAGATTTAGAAAAAAATCAAAATTTTAGTGTAAAATATAATGAAATAGGATATAGATTTAATCAAAAATTTATTTCAAAACAAACTGTTTTATTTAAATTTTGTTAATAAGGAGGATTTAAATGGCTGATATATTTGACGATATGACCATGGATAGTGATAAAGCCCAGAAAGTAAAATCCAATGAAATTTCAGGCGATAGGTTTCAGTTTCACTCTTTACCAAAAGAGTTTCAAGATTGGCACAATGTTTATTTTATGTTGGAAAAAGACGGTCAAGGTGCTTTAGATAAAAATGCTGTTTCAAAAGCTATTTTAAATGGTTATATGTGGAAAACAATTGGTGACGGTTCAGCTTATGGTATTGCAGCAGCATTAACTTCAATGAGTTCAGCTATTAAATGGAAAATGACTTCTGGAATATTAGGCTTTCTTTTTTCTTTTGCATTGTTTTTGCCTATAATGATTTTTATTGCATATCACTTTATATTTTATGCAATTATTAGAGCTCAAGTAGTTGGACCAGTAACAAAACAAGCAGCTAATGCAACAACTTATACATTTTATGCAACATTCTTTGGTGTTTATTTATCATTAATGGCTGCTTTTGTATTTATAATAGCAATTTCTAAAGATTTATTAGTTTTATTATTTATGCTTATTCATGATATGCATAAAAGTAATCCTACTGGATATATGGCTAGTTTTGAAAATGGTATGGTTTGGTTACACAATAAAGTAGTTGATCTATTTATTACTAGTGGACCTTTATATGATAATATTTATGTATTAACTTTTGCTGTAGTTGCTTTTAGTGTTATTTTATTATATTGGTTTGAATTAAAGCATTATAATCCAAATAAAGTTGATATATCAAATGAAATGTTAAAAACTAAAAACAAACAAGCTTATCCAATAGAAACAGCTCAAAGAATAATGTCTGAATGGAGAAAAAGAAATGGAATGTAAAAAATATACAATAATAGAATCTTATCCGTCTATATTAAATCATAATATATTCGTAATTTTCTTTTTTATAGCTATAGTTTATGGATTTTTATTGTTTATAGAATTAATTAAACTTTTATTTATTTCTTTTACAAAATCTTTTTCAAATGGTTTGTTTTTCTTAAAATATTTATTTGTTTTAAGAAAAGAAGAAACTATTGAAGGAGCTTCTTCTTTTAAAGATTTTACTGTTAATTCTACAAATATAAATAATTCTAAGGAGTCAAAATTTAATTCAGTTAAGAATAAAATAAAAGAAACTAATATAAAGTTTTACTCAGGGCTAGAAGCATTAAATATAGTTCATTCTTTAAATAAAGATTTTGCTTTAGAAATGAATCTTCACGATTTAACTAAAACAAATTTTATTTTAAAAGAAGAAACTTTTTTAATTGATTCTTTAGAATTAAATGAAAAAGACTTTATTTTAACTAAAGGCTATAATAAAGCGGCTATTAATACATATAATTTATTTAAAAAAATTTTAATCAAACAATAAGGAGTTTACAATGAACATTAAATTAATATCTGGTCCAGAAATAGATCCTCTAGTATTATCTGTAGGTAGTGCTAGAACTTGTTATTCAAAAACATTAAAAAAACCTGTTGACGTTGAAAATTGGGATAAAAAAATTGAGTTAGCAAATGATTTATTAACTTCAGGACACCATACAACTTTACAACATGCAAATTTTACATTTACTTTTGAAGGTGTATCAAGATTAGCTATATGGAGATTTTTTCATTCACATAGATTTTATAATTCAGATCAAATTAGTCAAAGATATGCAGTTATTGATTCAGCTAATTTTTATTTAGGAAAATATGAATCAGATTTAAAAGTTGTTGAATACCACAAAAATATAGTTGCTAAATATTTTGAATTAACAGCATTACTAGAAGAAGATTATAAACAATCTAAAAATAAAGTTGAAGTTAAGAGTGCAAATAAAAAAGCAATGGAGAATGCAAGATATATATTACCTCAATCTATATTTGCTAATATGTACCATACTATAAATCTAAGTGTTTTATTTAGATATTATGCTTCATGTAAAGCAATATGTAATGCAACTAGTGAAATAACAGAAATAGTTAATTTAATGGTTAAAGAAGTATTAATTAAATATCCTGAATTAAAAACTCTTTTTGATAGTATAGATCAATTAAAAACATTACCTGTTGTAAATAAAGAAGTTTTTTCTGAAATATCTGATTTTTCAGAAATAGTTTCTTTTACAAATAATTTTGAAATAGCTGGTGATTATAATTTCTATGCGAATCCTACTGGTGTTTATTCTTTATTTCATACACCAGAATCAAATAATACATTTACAGCTAAGTTAAACTTATCTTTAAGTGCTGACGCTCAAAATCAAAGACATAGAACAGCTGTTGGACTAAGACCTGATTTAAATACTGAATTTGAAAAAGTTAATTCATTTGAAGAATTTATAAGTAAACAATATATTCCAGAAGCATTTAATAAAAATGAAAAAGCTCTTTACATATTTATTGAAGCAATGAAATTAACTTATGAAATGTTGAATTATGTAGATATAGATTATAAACCTTATTTATTACCAAATGCATTTAGAATTATAATTTTAGAAACTAATAGTGTTTCAGACTTTATTCATAAATCAAAAATGAGACTTTGTTTAACAGCTCAAGAAGAGATTAGATATATTACAGAAAATATGGTAAGATATTTAAAATTAAAAGGATTTAATGGAAAACTATTTGTACCACCTTGTGTTTCTAGATTTAATGCGGGTATTAAACCTACTTGTTCTGAAGGATCTAGATTCTGTGGTATAAGAGAGTGGCAAAAAGAAAAGTATAAAACGCTTTAATTGCTCACTTATTAAATTCTTTTTTTTATATTGTAAAATATCAAATAAAAAATAAGAATGGAGCTATTAAATGAAACAAATATCAAAACTGACATTATCATTAATAGCTTCTTTTTCTGTTTTAAGTAGTAGTATCATAGCTGCTGAACCTCTTGGTAAATCAAGTGGTGTAAGTGGTGAATTAGGTGTTTCTAATGGTAATGAAGCATTTGAATATGACGCTGCTAATGGTTGGTGGTGGTATAAACAAAAAACTACTGACAATACAGGAAAAGAAGTTGAAACTAAAGTAAAAATGACTCCTAAAGAGAAAATGGATTATGACAGAGAAACTCAAGTCATTAAATTATTACAATCTCAAAATGCTAAATTAGAAAAAGTTCAAGATAGATTAGAATATGCTTATCCAAATATTACACCTTTAAGTACAACTAATTCTAAAACAGGAAAAGAGTGTGTAACTAATTCTAGTGACGATTGTTTTGTTTTCCCTTTGCAAGCAGAGGCTCAACATGTACCTGTTCTAGCTAATTGGTTAGCTGATCCAAATCCTACCAATTCTAAAAATTGGTTACGTTGGCAAGCTAAATATTTTAATCATTTACAAAAAATTTCAGTAGGATTAAGATTTTCATTCTTAAGTGAAGGTCCAAATGCTTATCCAACAAATACTACATTTGTTTATAATGATAATATGGCAATGCCTATATCAGAAAGAATTGCTGAAAATAGAGAAATGGAAATTATAAAATCAGTAAAAGATAAATTAGGTATTATGGTTTTCTTAGGTGGAAATACATTATTAGAAAACAGTTTAGAAGCTTATGTAAAAGTTGCTGATTTTGGTAATGATTCTTGGAAAGAAATTAATTTAGTTGTAGTTGTTCCTTCTGAAGAAGCGAAACAATTACTTTTATCTAAAGTTAAAACAGAATATCAAAAAAATGTAACTGAATTTTGGAAAAAAGCAAATATAATTGTAAATCAAGAATTATTTAAAAAATTCAATGTTTTAGTAACACCAAGTGTTGTAGTTACTTATAAAACAGATAAATTAAATGAAAAAGGTAAACCAAATATTATTTGGCAAAATATTAGTACAGGAACAGCAAGTGGTTCTTTTGCTTCAAAAGGAATTATTCAATTTTTAACATATAATGAAATTATAAATCCAGGTGATATGGCTACAGCTATAAATGCAGCTCAAATTCAAAAAAATATGGAAGCTCCAAAAGCTAAAGTAAGTGAAGATAAAATATATAAAGATAATAAAACTTTAGAATCAATTGATAATTCTAAACCAAAACAAGAGGTTAAAAAAAATGAAAGTAAGTAATTCTCTAAAAAAAACATTTAATGTTGGATTGGCTGGATTAATAGGTTTACAAGCTACAGCTTTATCTGCTGCAAGTGGTTCACCTGCTAATTATTGGGACGATATATTAGATAATTCATTAATGAATGTTACACCAGGTGGTATTATTACTGAAAAAGACGCTAGTGGAAATGTTATGAATACAACTTTTCATACAGGTTCTTTTTCATTTAAATTTGGTGGAGCTTTTAATTATCCAGAACCTATTATTAATTTAAGCCCTCCTAAATTATCAGCTGGTTGTGGTGGATTAAGTGTAAAAGGAATGTTTGCTTCAGTTATAGGTCTTGATAGATTTGAAGAAATGTTAAAAAATGCAGGAGCTTCATTAGCTTGGGGTATTGCAGTTGGTTTAATATATTCATTACCAGGTATTGGAGCTGCATTTAGAATGATTGAAAGCTGGGCTTCAAAAATTCAACAATTATTAGCAAATGCTTGTCAATCAGGAATGGCTATTGGAAAAATGATTTCTGAAGAATCAGGATTTAAAGATAATGCATTATCAAAAGGATTAGCTGAAACAGATAAAGCTGTTGCAAAGCTAGACGGTATGGTAAAAGATAAATTAAATGATTATGGTATTTCTAAATATTTTGACGATAATATGGTTTTTTCAGGTAGTTCAGCTTCAAGTTCAACTGCTCCTACACAAGAAAATATTAATGATAAATGGAGAACTTTTTTAACTAGTGGTTTATTATTTTATTCTGTATCAACAAACTCATTAATGGCTTATTTAAAAATGTTAAGTTTAACAGAATTTAATGATTGGCAAAAAAAAGTTACAGGGAAGGATTTTAATGATTCAGCTTTAGCATTTAAGCATTTTAAATTTTATATAACACTAGATAATAATAATGGTGGTTCAGGAACTACTGCTTCAGGAGAGAAGATCTTTACTTTAAATGATTTATTAACTGGTTCTAGTAGCACAAGTACATTATCTTTAAATGAGAAAGAAACAGTTTCAAGATTATTTACAGCTTCTGCAATTGTTAGACATAGTGGAACAGACCTTATTATGTTAAATAATCAAAATCTAAAATCATTATTAGATAATGTTAGTTGTATAGGTAATACAGCTTTATCAGCTGATCAAAAAAAAGCTTGTGAAGCATTGTTAATACCTATAGTTCAAGGTGAGAATGCTCCTATACAAAAAGCTACATTTGACGATAAAGGAACAGATATAACTATGTTATCAACTGCATTAGTTAATTATCTTTATTTTGGTAATACTCAAGGTAATAAACCTACTGAAACTAAAACAACAGACGCTGCAGGTAATGTTACAACAACTGTAACACCTGGTGCTGGAACTAGAGATTTACCTGTTACTGCATTAGGATATAATATGGTTATATTACCAGGAGGTATGGAGGATAATCAAGCTAATTCTAAAATTTTTATTTTTTATCCAACTAGTAAAAAAGATAATAAAGATAATTTAAAATATTATAATAAAACAAGTAATGAAGCAGGTGCTAAAGAAAGATCTTTAAAAATAATGAGAAAAGTAATTAAAGACGGTAATTTTTCAACTATAAATGACGATATTCCATTTTTAGTTCCTGGTATTATTGATAAAATGAAAATTATTCAACAATCGTTAGATAATGAGCAAGACGATTTAATTGATTTATTAGCTCAATACAATTCATATCAAATCGTTAGAACTTCAATTATTAATTTAGTTGAAAGCAATGCTATTAAAGAAACTTTAACACCAGCTTTAGTTGCTAAAGTTGGTGTAGGTGTTAAAATTCTTGAAAAAGATATAAAAATGGATAAAGATATAAGACC
>JACCDQ011164382.1_pt1 | contig 34540 bp, 32 predicted proteins | sample 7446031 | NCBI WGS metagenome assembly JACCDQ01 (sample SAMN15323442, study PRJNA562643) | freshwater metagenome | isolation source: river surface water | place: USA:Blue River Watershed | collected 2017-08-17 | reverse complement strand
GTGCCATTTTCTACTCCGCCTCTGCCTATTAGGCCTTAATGGAATTAATCAAAATCTCAGTAAAGTTCTGACGATGTCCTTGACGCTTTTGATAGTGCTTGCGTCGACGCATCTTAAAAATCTTCACTTTGTCATGACGACCCTGAGAAATAACAGTGGCTTTAACAGTTGCACCACTCACCAATGGCTCACCAAACTTCAGTGATTCGCCTTCGCCTACGGCGAGAACTTGGTCAATAGTGATTTCACTGCCTACATCCGCTGGTATCTGTTCTATTTTCAATTTTTCACCAGCAGCAACTTTGTATTGTTTGCCACCGGTTTTTATGACCGCGTACATATTGAAATCTTTCTATAAATATCCACACGACCCCGTGCCGTGTAGAGCCCTAAATTATATCCTCTAGCTATATTTCTAGTCAAAAAGTAAAATTCAAGAGAAACTAAGAGACATTCTCATGTTTTTTATAATAAAACTTAAATAATTCAATGAGTTAAACTAATAAGAATCAAAAACAGGGAAATATCATTAGTTAATGAGCACTAACTTACAGACAATTTTAAGTCCTATTTCAGCAGATATGCAGTCGCTGAACGATGTTATTCGCTCTCGCCTCAGCTCTGAGGTCGCCCTGATCAATCAAATTTCTGCCTACATCATTGAAGCTGGCGGCAAAAGAATACGCCCAGCCCTGCTACTTTTAACTGGTCAGGCCATCTCAAACGGCGCCCCTCTGAAGCATCATTTGGACATGGCAGCCGTGGTTGAATTCATTCACACAGCGACTTTGTTGCACGACGATGTGGTTGATGAGTCTCATTTACGTCGCGGTAGAGCCACTGCAAATGCCGCATTCGGTAATGCTGCCAGTGTTCTAGTGGGCGATTTTTTGTACTCAAGAGCATTTCAAATGATGGTCGCACCCAATGACATCAGAATCATGGAAATACTCGCTGATGCCACGAATACGATTGCTGAAGGTGAAGTGTTGCAGTTAATGAACATGCATGACCCTGATGTCAATGAAGCACGCTATATGCAAGTGATTCATTTCAAAACCGGCAAATTATTTGAAGCTTCTTCTGCCCTTGGCGCCCTTTTGGCAAAAGCCACTCCGGAACAATATGCGGCTGCTCAGGCTTACGGTAAGCACATTGGCGCCACATTCCAATTAGTTGATGACATCCTTGATTACACCGCCAGTGCAGAACAGATGGGCAAAAATGCAGGTGATGATTTGCGCGAAGGAAAGCCAACTTTGCCGTTGATTTATCTTCTTGATCACGGCACCCCTGCACAAAAGTCTCTGATCAGATCTGCCATTGAACAAGCCGAAGAATTGCCAGAGGATCTCTTTCAACAGGTCTACCAGGCCATCATCAACTCTGATGCGATCAAGTACACAGAGGCAGCAGCATTACGTGAGGCTCAACTAGCCAGAGAATCTTTGAACTGCTTTCCCAAAAATGCTGCGACACAAAGCTTGATTGATCTTTGTGATTACTCACTGAAACGCTCAAGCTAAAGAATTCTTGAGATTTTTTCTTGTCAGAAAGATCTGACAAGAAAATCAGAATGTCACACCCCTATTTGTAAGGCTTTAACAATACAAAACAAGCTTAGTTTGCTATAGTCACTCTCATGTTCTTTGCTTAAGAAAGCATTCATGGATTCGTGGCTCAATGATTGGCCTTGGTGGGCGCAAGTTGGTTTAGTAGTTTTACTTTTAGCAATTTCTGCTTTTTTCTCTATCACTGAGACCAGCATGATGGCAGCCAATCGTCACAGGATTCGGCATTTGGCTAATCGCGGCAACCGCGGCGCAAAAAATACACAAAATCTACTTTCAAGAACAGAAGAACTATTGTCAGTTATTTTGATTGGCAATAACGTCGTCAATACCATTCTTCCGGTTTTATTAACGGCTATTGCAATGCATGCTTTTGGTAATAATGCATCTGTTCTATCTATCAGCACTGGTATTGCGGCCGTTTTAATCATTATTTTTTGTGAAATCACTCCAAAGGTAGTTGGCGCGACTTATCCAGAAAGATTTGCCATTTTCACAAGCTGGGTAATCAGGCCTTTGATTGTGATCCTAAAACCAGCCATGTGGTTAATCAATGTATTTGTATCTGGTCTTCTCAAGTTGCTAAGAGTGGACACAAAAGCAAATCAAGGCACTCAGATGACAGCGGAAGAATTACGTTCAGTGGTTCTTGAATCAACACACTTCATTCCTAACAAGCACAGAAGCATCTTGGTCAATCTGTTCAATCTTGAAAGTATCAAGGTCGATGATGTCATGACGCCAAGATCACGCATGGAAGTCTTGGATTTTTCAAAGCCCATCGAAGATGTGATTCATCAACTTGAAACTTGCTATCACAACAAGCTACCTGTCTGCGACGAAGACTCTGACCGCGTGATTGGCATCTTGGCCGTTAGAAAGGCTTTGAGCTTATTAGGTGATGAAGATCTTCAGCATCATCATTTCAAAGAGTTATTGAGTGAACCTTATTTCATTCCAAGTGGCACGCCTGTTCTTCAACAACTTCAGTTCTTCCAAGAAAATCAAGAACGCATTGGTCTTGTAGTGGATGAGTACGGAATTGTTCAAGGACTTGTGACCATCGAAGATATCTTAGAAGAGCTGATTGGCGAATTCACAACCTCTCTTCCAGATCTTGCCATCAAAACAAAATGGTCCAATGACGATACCTACATTGCAGATGGCACAGCCAGCTTGCGTGATTTGAATCGTCTTTTAAATCTTGATCTTCCTACCGATGGACCTAAAACCTTGAATGGTCTATTGATTGAGACACTTGAAGATATTCCAGACAATAACGTCAGCGTCAAAATAGGTAAGGTGGTCATGGAAATCATCCAGGTGGATGAACAGATCATCAAGACGGTCCGCATTTATCAGCCGAATGACTGAAGAAGATGATGTCATCATTCATTTCTGGCAAGACATTGTTGATCAAGCACTCCTGGCAAAAGCCAGCGATATTCACATTGAGCCAGAAAACGGAGTAAGCCATGTACGCTTGCGCGTTGATGGCTGCCTGAGTCATTTAACCAGTTCACCAGTACATTGGCATGACCGACTATCAAGTCGAGTCAAAATTTTGGCGCGCTTGGATATTTCAGAAAAGCGCTTACCTCAAGACGGTCAAATGTTACTGAATAGCTCTAAAGAATCAAACAGCGCCAACCTCAATAACATTGATTGCCGTGTCTCAACTTTGCCCACGTTGCACGGTGAAAAAATTGTTTTGAGGGTCTTAAATAAACAAGATGATGATCTTGATATCAACAAAATTGGCCTTGATCAAACTCAAAGAGAAAATTTACTGCACTGCCTTGAACAGGCTCAGGGCATGATTTTGGTCACTGGCCCAACGGGTAGTGGCAAAACTCAAACTCTTTATAGCTGCTTAAAGTATTTGATGGATGGCAGTCGAAATATCACCAGCATTGAAGATCCTGTGGAAATTCAACTAAAGGGTGTTAATCAAGTACCGATCAATGAAAAAGCAGGGCTACGCTTTGATGTAGCTCTGAGGGCATTGATGCGACAAGATCCTGATGTCATCATGGTTGGTGAAATCAGAGATGCCGTGACAGCAAAAATTGCATTACAAGCCGCTGAGACAGGTCATTTGGTTTTAGCCACTCTTCATGCCAACGATGCCCCCAGCGCAATCTTCAGATTAAAACAATTGGGATGTTTGCACAGCGACATTGCTAACAATGTCAGCTGCATCACAGCACAGCGCTTAGTGCGGATTTTCTGTAAAGCTTGCACAGACAATCAAATAAACAATCAAACTGAGGTATGCACCATCTGTAATGGCACGGGCTTTCATGGTCGAAGAGCGGTTCATCAAGTGATGCGCTTATCCGATCAATTAAGACAGCTGATTGAGTGTGAGGCACCCTTGAGTGCCATTCAAACTCAATGCCAAATTGAAAAAATATCTACTCTGAAAGAATCTGCGCAAACTCTTCTTCTTGAAGGGCTGAGCTCTGAAAATGAAATCAGGCGTCACATCTCATGAAAGAAATAGCTCAACTTCACTTGATTCGACAACTCCATTCTCTTTTGAAATCAGGGTTATCTTTGCTGGATGCCATTCAAATGATGGGGATGACTGAGATTCAAAAATCTTTGGCCAATGGCAACAGTCTTTCTTATGCATTAACCAAGATGGAATTTCATCCATTTTGTGTCAGCTTGATTCAAACGGGTGAAGCAACTGGCAATCTTGTGGACAGTCTTTCGCAAGCCGTCATTTACCTTGATAAACAAATCAAACTGCAAAAGAAAATTAAAAAAGCTCTGAGCTATCCATGCATCGTTTTATTTGTATCAGCCCTTGTTTTGATCGCGATGTTTCAATGGGTGATTCCAAGCTTTGAGAGTATGTTTGCCAACTTTCAAGCAGAGCTGCCCTGGCCAACAAGACTTTTGATTCAAGGTTCGCACTGGGTACAAAATTATTTTCTTATTGTGGCCATCGGACTTTTAGGCTTGGCAGCACTCTTTAGAGTTATCTGGAAACACCATACTCCAACACAAGAGATGATTGACCATCTATTACTCAAACTTCCTATTTTTGGACGAATTCGACAAAGCTCTTTACTGATTCAATGGAGTCGGAATATTTCATTACTGACTTCTCGAGGCGTGCCGATTCTAGAGGCTTTAAAACAAACAGCACTTCACTCAAATGACTGGATCAGTTTTAAATTCTGCGCTCGAATCAATGTTTCTTTGACCCAAGGTTGGTCATTCTCAGAAGCAATTGCACAAGCATCAGGGCAATCTTTGTTAACCCAGAAAGAACAAATTCAGTTAATCAAAGTGAGTGAGGTTTCTGGAGAGTTACCTCAAATGCTTGCCAATATCGCCAATCAAGAAGAAGATCACTTAGATCATATGATTGACCAATTGGCTCAAAGCATTGAGCCGTGCTTGATTGTCATCATGGGGCTTATCATTGGGTGCTTGGTCGTTTCTTTGTATTTACCTATTTTTGAAATGGGACAGATTCTTTGATGCAAAGTTTTTCCATTCTTATCGTTATAGGCGTTCTACTGATACTGTCTTGGATAGATTTCAAGACTTTTCTTTTGCCTGACTATCTGACTTATGGATTAATTGCCTACGGCTTGCTGGCCAACATTTTCTTTGGACTTGGCTGGGCAAGTGTCGAATCATCCATCTTGGGCACGCTGTTTGGATTTTTGAGTCTATATATCCTGAATCAACTGTATTTAAAAATCAGGGGGCAACATGGCATTGGTATGGGGGACGCCAAACTCTTGGCCGGTCTTGGCGCTTGTTTAGGTCTTCAAAGCCTCCCCTATATTCTTTTAATTGCTTCCGCCTCTGGTTTGATCGGCGGTTATATTTGGTTAAAAATTCATCAAAAAGATCACAAACATGCATTTCCTTTTGGCCCTTTTATTGCATTTGGTGGCATCATTGTTTTGTTATGGCAGATTTAAAAACCAAGCATTCAAACAGTTCTGATCATCCATCTCATCTTTTGAGGGTCGGATTGACAGGAGGTATTGGCAGTGGAAAAAGTGCAGTAGCCACAGAATTAGAAAAATGTGGCGCCGCCATCATTGATACCGATCTGATTGCCCATGACATCACAAAAGCAAATGGCTTGGCCATGAAAGCTATTGAGCAATGTTTTGGTCCTGAGTTTTTACTTGAAGACGGCTCTTTGAATAGACAAAAGATGAGGGAACTTGTTTTTGCCGACCCAAAAGCCAAAGAAAAACTTGAGAAAATCACCCATCCTTTGATTTATCAAGAAACCAAGCGCTTGAGCTCACAAAGCCTTGCCAATAACCCTGCCTACCTTGTTTATGTGGTGCCCTTATTGGTCGAATCTAGCTTTTGGATCAATCAATCTCCCCAAGCCCTGGATTGCATTGTGGTGGTTGATTGCCCCGAACCCCAACAAATTGCTAGGGTTCAGAAGAGAAATGGTCTTGAAGTCGCCATGATTCAAAAGATCATTGCCAGCCAGGCCAGCCGTCATGACAGATTGGTAGTTGCTGATTATGTGATTGAAAACAATCAAGGGATTGAAGATCTAAGAATTGAAGCCCAACGACTTCATCAGATACTTTTGAGACATAAAAGTACTTAAAAACCCTCTTTTTTTGCCAAAAATCACATAAATTCAGTCTAGAATATGAAGCTGTGATTATTTACGAATACCCCTTCAACGAACTGGTACGCAGTCTTTTAAGACTGGAGTACCTCTTTGACCGTTTCGAATACTTCGTAGAAAAAGATGACGCAAGAGATCAGCATCAAGCCATCTCAATTTTGTTTGATTTAGGTGAGATCACTGCACGCGCAGATTTGAAATCAAGTCTCATGAAAGAACTTGATCGCCAGAAAAATAGTTTGTTGTCTCTCAAGAACTCCAGCAACATTGATCAAGATGCTTTGCTCAACACGCTTGAAGAAATGAACATCATATGGGGCAAGATCAATCAAACAGGTAAAACCAATGCACAGATTTTAGAAAGTGAATGGTTGAATTTGATTCGTTCACGCTTAAGCATTCCTGGTGGAACTAGTCCAGTAGATTTGCCAGCGTATTACGCATGGCAATTCACGGACGCAAATATTCGTCGTGCGAATTTAAAGAAATTCGTGGAACCATTGATGTCATGGAAATATGCCAGCCAGTTATTTTTAAAATTACTGAGGGGTTCAGGCAAACCCGCTGAGATGCTGGCGCCTAAAGGCTCATACCAACAAATGCTTTCTGGAAAAACTTATCAGTTGATGCGCGTTGGCATTCAACATGCTCACCTGATTCCTGAAATCAGCGCTAACAAGTACATGCTTTGGACTCGCTTCATGACTTGTGATGGCGAAGCCAAGCCACGCGCTTTTGCAGAAGATGTTTCTTTCGAACTATCTCTTTGCAACTTCTGATGTAACTTCTAAAAAACTTCTAAAGTTTTTAGCTTTTCTAAGATAGGTAGTGTGGCCGGTAAGACAGGATCAAATCCTGCAATACTAAGACGATCAATGTCTTTGATATTCAACCAGCCCAAGGCTTGATTTTCCAAACCACGAGGCAGACCCTGCCAAGACTTCACCAAACAAATATGTAAGCGCACATAGGCGTGGGGATAGTCATGTTCTAAAACCATGAACTCCTCTGCATCATCAATGCGCACATCAATTTCTTCTTGAAGCTCTCGAAAAAGAGCAGCGAAGAGAGTTTCACCTGACTCTACTTTTCCACCAGGAAACTCCCAGTAGCCAGCATAAGGTTTGCCAAGAGGGCGCTGACCGAGCAATACCGCTCCAGCACCATCCAACAAAACGCCAACAGCAACCTCTACAACTGGTCTAGTCGATGAAGACTCTTGCTCAACGGCCAAAGGATTAATCCTGTTGTCCAGCCCAATGGCGGGCAAATTGCCAAGCCACTCGGCCTGATCTTGAACCTCTTTCCAAAGCCCAAATCAAAGCCTCAGGTTTTGCAGCTGTAATTTTTTCTTGGTTTAAGCCGAAATGCTTTAACCAATGTGCAACGATATCAAGATACTCATCTTGTTTTGGAGGGTAAAAAGAAATCCACAATCCGAATCTCTCAGACAAAGAGATCTTTTCTTCAACCACTTCACCAGGATGCAACTCTCCATCAGCGTCATGTCGGTATGACTCATTGTCTGACATGTATTCAGGCAACAAATGGCGACGATTAGAAGTGGCGTAAATCAAAATATTATCAACTTGTGCAGAGATAGAGCCATCCAAGGCAGACTTCAAAGATTTATAACCTGACTCACCATCTTCAAACGATAAGTCATCACAAAAGATGATGAACTTTTCAGGTCGCGCTGCTAATAAATCAGTGATGTCACCAAGATCTGTCAAATGCTCTTTATCTACCTCGACCAAACGCAGGCCCTTTGCAGCAAATTCATTCAAAGAAGCTTTGATCAAAGATGATTTACCAGTTCCTCTGGCACCTGTTAACAAAACATTATTAGCGGGTTTTCCTTCAACAAAATGCTTGGTATTTTTAAAGATAAGGTCTGTTTGACGCTCAATATGCTGCAGATCTTTGAATGTGATGGCAGAGATATGATGAACTGGTTGAAGATATCCTAACTTACCCAAAAGCGTGTCTTTACGGCGCCATCTAAAAGCCACGGCAGAGGTCCAATCTTTGTCTGTCAAAGACTTAGGCATCCACTCATCAAGTCTTTGTAAAAGATTATCTAAACGGTCAAACTTATCAGACATGACTTTCCTAAGATGTTTGTATATTCAGCGGTGTCGCTTTAAGAGCGATAGTCCGCATTGATCGAAACATATTCATGAGACAGATCGCAAGTCCAGACAGTCTGTGTAGCCTGACCTCGACCTAAGTGAGCGCGAACCGTGATTTCGGCTTGCTTCATCACGCGCTGCCCATCTGCTTCTTGATAATCAGGATGACGACCGCCATCCTTGGCCACCCAAACATCATCCAGCCATAATTGCACACGACCAACATCAAGATCTGTGATGCCTGCATAACCAATGGCTGCCAAGATACGGCCTAAATTAGGATCGCTGGCAAAAAAAGCTGTTTTCACCAAGGGTGAATGTGCAATTGCTTCGGCCACCAATTTACATTCAGCATCAGTCTTACCGCCTTCAATCTGAATCGTGATGAATTTAGTAGCACCCTCACCATCTCGCACAATCATTTGGGCTAATTTTTGACAGACTTCAATCAATGCTTGACGGAAGATGTCATGAGCCTGACCTGAAGCCGGAATCTCTACCTGACTGGCGCCACTGGCCATGACAATGAAAGAATCATTGGTAGATGTATCACCATCAATCGTGATGGCATTAAAAGATAAATCAGCAGCAGCCGTGGTCAATTCCTGCAACAAAGCCGGTGAGACTTTCGCATCGGTTGCGACATAGCCCAACATCGTGGCCATGTTCGGATGAATCATGCCAGCGCCTTTACTGATACCAGTCAAGGTGATGGTTTGACCATTGATCTGAACTTGCTTTGAATAAGCTTTTGCCTGAGTGTCCGTGGTCATGATGGCGTGAGCCGCATTGAACCAGTTATCAGCATTTAAATGACTGATTGCCTGCGGCATACCAGCAATGACTTTTTCTACCGGCAAAGGCTCAAGGATAACTCCAGTTGAAAAAGGCAAAATTTGCTCTTTTTTCAAACCCATCAACTTTGCTAATTCTTCACAAGTGCGCATCGCATTGTTATAACCAGGCTCACCTGTACCCGCATTGGCATTACCTGTATTGATGATCAATGCTCGAATATCCAAACCATTTTTTGCTGATGCTAATAAATGCTCTCTACAGATTTGTACAGGCGCAGCACAAAAACGATTTTTGGTAAAAACACCAGCAACACTAGAACCCTCATCGAGTTCAATGATCAAAACGTCTTTGCGGCCTGGTCTTTTGATGCCAGCTTCAGCATGACCTAAACGGACGCCCTTCACAGGGCTTAATTCACTGGCAATCGGTAATGGCGAATTTACTGGCATGGTGTTTTATCTCTAATGATCAATGATTTAATCAATATTTAATTAACTGAGCTGACCATGACAGTGCTTGTATTTTTTTCCACTGCCACAAGGACATGGATCATTGCGACCTACTTTAGGACCAGCTTGAACAGGCTGAGGCGCAGCAGCGCGTGCAGGCGGCTCATTATCTGATTGATCAGCACTCGCATGTTGATACTGCACACCCTTCACATCCGCCAAATCTTCTTGAATCGACTCTGAGGCACGCTCTAATTCTTCAGCAGTTTCAATTCTGACCACCATGATGGTGCGAGTTACTTCTAACTTAACTGTATCTAGTAAGCGAGCAAACAATTCAAATGCTTCACGACGATATTCTTGCTTAGGATCTTTTTGCGCATAGCCACGCAAATGAATACCTTGACGCAAATGATCTAAAGCCGCTAAATGCTCTCTCCATGCTGTATCTAGTGCATACAAAATGACTGAGCATTCAAACTTGGCAAAAGACTCTCTGCCAACTAATTCAACTTTTGCATCATAGAGACTCTTGGCACTCTCCAATACCTTGGCAAGCAAATCTTCTGGCTCGATGGTGTCTGCTGCATCAATGGTAGCTTGCAAATCAACTGATAAACCCCAGTCGTTTGATAGCACTTGCTGCAATCCAGGAACGTCCCACTGCTCAATCACAGATTCAGCAGGGATGTGATCATGGAACAGGTCTGTGAAATAAGATTCACGCAAATTGGCAACAAAATCACCAACATCTTTTGATTCCAATACTTCATTGCGCAATCGATAAACTTCTTTACGCTGGTCATTGGCCACATCGTCGTATTGCAATAACTGCTTACGAATATCAAAGTTTCTGGCTTCAACCTTGCGCTGAGCAGACTCAATAGAGCGAGTCACCATGCCGGCTTCAATTGGCTCACCCTCAGGCATGCGCAAACGATCCATGATTGACTTTAGACGCTCACCCGCAAAAATACGCAATAAAGCATCATCCAAGGACAAATAGAATCTTGATGAACCTGGGTCACCTTGACGGGCAGCTCGACCTCTTAATTGATTATCAACACGACGGCTTTCATGGCGCTCAGTACCAATGATGTGTAAGCCACCCGCACTGACTACGTGATCATGCAAGCCCTGCCATTCATCATGTAATTTCTTGATGCGCGCCGCTTTATCTTGCTCAGAAATCGCAGCATCTTGCTCAATCAAGCCAGCTTGCTTTTCAACGTTACCACCCAAAACAATGTCTGTTCCACGACCAGCCATATTCGTTGCGATGGTGATCATTTTTGGACGACCAGCTTGCGCAATGATTTCGGCTTCTTTGGCATGTTGCTTTGCGTTCAATACTTGATGAGGCAACTTTGCCTTATCCAATAATGATGAAATCAATTCTGAGTTTTCAATCGATGTTGTACCAACCAGTACTGGTTGACCACGCTCGTAACAGTCTTGGATATCTTTGATAACAGCGTTGTAACGCTCCATCGACGTACGGTAGATTTGATCTTGTCTATCAATTCTGGCATTGCTGCGATTCGGAGGAATAATCACTGTTTCCAAGCCATAGATCTCTTGGAACTCATACGCTTCTGTATCAGCTGTACCGGTCATACCAGCGAGCTTGCTGTACATGCGGAAATAGTTTTGGAATGTGATCGTCGCCAATGTGCGATTTTCATGCTGAATCGCCACACCTTCTTTTGCCTCAACGGCCTGATGCAAACCATCGGACCAACGACGACCTTGCATGAGTCGTCCAGTGAATTCATCAACGATGATGACTTCACCATTTTGCACAACGTAATGCTGATCTTTATTGAATAGAGTATGCGCTCTCAAAGCAGCGTACACATGGTGCATCAAGGTGATGTTTTGAGGGGCATACAAAGACTCCCCTTCTTTGATCAAACCAATTTGAGCCAAAGCAAGTTCAGCTTTTTCATGACCCACTTCAGTTAAGAATACTTGATGAGATTTCTCATCAACGATGTAATCACCTGGGGTGATTACACCAGAGCCGTCTGCCTTTTCTTCACCGTACTGACGCGTTAGATATTGTGGCAAAGCATTCATTGCCACATAAATTTCAGTATGGTCTTCTGCTTGACCAGAAATGATCAAAGGCGTGCGTGCCTCGTCAATCAAAATTGAGTCAACTTCGTCAACGATGGCGTATGCCAAACCACGCTGAACACGCTGATCCAATTCTTGAATCATGTTGTCGCGTAAATAGTCAAAACCAAATTCGTTATTTGTTCCGTAGGTAATGTCTGAGCTATAAGCTTTTTTCTTGGCTTCATGCTCCATTTGTGACAAATTGATACCAACAGTCAGGCCCAAGAAGTTGTAAAGCTTTGACATCCATTCAGCATCACGCTCTGCCAAGTAATCGTTGACGGTCACAACGTGAACGCCCTTACCTGTTAAAGCATTCAAATACACCGGCAGAGTTGCGGTCAAGGTTTTACCTTCACCAGTTCTCATTTCTGCAATTTTTCCTTGATGAAGCGCCAAACCACCAATCATCTGAACATCAAAGTGACGCATGTTCATGACACGCTTGCTGGCCTCACGAACTACCGCAAAAGCTTCAGGCAAGATATCGTCAATTGTTTGGCCTGCGGCTAACTTAGACTTGAACTCAGCTGTCTTTGCTTGCAATGCAGCATCGTCAAGCGAGGCCATGCTCTGCTCCAGACTATTAATCTGAGCGACAATGCGCTTATATTGTTTCAAGAGTCGATCATTTCGACTACCAAATATTTTCTTAAGAAGACCAGTAACCATGACTTTTGCGAGGAAATTTAAGCCTCAAAGTTTAGCACCCAGACGGACATCTGCGAATGCCCGTGACGCATTAGCTTGCATTGAAAAAAATACCCCTCTGGGAGACCTGCTTCAAAGGGCAGAAAGCAATCTTTTGCTACAGCAAGCAATTGACCTGAGCCTCAATCAAAATGGGCTTCAGAAGGCAATTGGCTTGATTAAAGCAGGTGGTTTTTCAGAAGAAACTGGACAGCTGACCCTCTTGGTGGCCAATGCAGCAATTGCAACCCGTATCAGTCAAAAGTCACCCTCAATACTCTTAAAACTCCAGGAACAAGGTTACTCAGTGAGATCTTTGGGGATTAAACAGGCCCCTGGGGGCCTAGGAATACCAACCCCAAACAAAGTAGAAAGTACTGAAAAACCACCAATTTTTCCCTCAAGTGCAGAAAAATCCTGGTCTCAATTGATGAATCAACTGGATAACAACTCGCCATTGCGAACTGCCGTTGAAAAACTCTTAAAAAATCGTAAAAAAGGCTGAAAAAGCCAAAAAGTCATTGGTTTGCCTAATTTTTAGGCAAATTTTTAAGCAAATAGGGGCTTATTTTTTAATTGATAGGCTTTGGGAGCATCGGCCTCATCAAAGCCTTTGATTTCATAACTGCTTGGGTCTGCGAACAAAGCTCTAAGCAATGCATTGTTTAAAGCATGGCCTGATTTCTCAGCAATGTATGTACCTACGATTGGATGACCAGCCAGATATAAATCACCAATGGCATCCAGAATCTTATGACGCACAAATTCATCGTCATAGCGTAATTCTTCGTTATTTAAAATTCGGTGCTCATCCAACACAATCGCATTATCTAAACTACCTCCGCGAGCCAAACCCATTTCGCGCAGAGCTTCTACTTCATGAGCAAAACCAAATGTTCTGGCTCGTCCAATTTCTCTTGCATACGTACTGTCTGCAAAATCAATCACATGTCTTTGTCCAGTTTTATCAACCGCAGGATGTTTGAAATCAATGGTGAAATCTAACTTGAATCCATCGAAAGGTTCTAAGCGAGCCAACTTGCCAGCTTCTCTTATTTCAACTGGCTTCTTAATCACTATGAACTGACGAGGAGCATCTTGCTCTTGAAGACCCGCTGATTCGATTAAGAACAAAAATGAAGCGGCGCTGCCATCCATGATGGGCACTTCTTCACAATCTAATTCAATGATCAAGTTATCAATGCCAAGGCCTGCGCACCCAGATAACAAATGTTCCACAGTGGAAACTCTGGTATCACCGTTTTGTAAAACAGTGGCCAAACGTGTGTCTGTCACCAAGTGGGCATCAGCTTTGATACCTGGTGCATTGGGAAGATCTACACGATGAAAAATAATGCCCGTATTAATTGGGGCAGGAATTAACTTGAGCGTCACCTTGCGGCCCGTGTGTAATCCAATACCAACGGTCTTAACAGGAGCTGCAATGGTGCGCTGTTTCAACATAATTTATCTAAAAATTAAAGTGCTTTTAGTGCAGAAGCTGCATCACTCACTTCAAATTTACCAGCTGCTTCAACAGCCAAATGCTTGACCACACCGTTATCAACGATCATCAAATAACGTTGTGAGCGAATACCCATACCGCGAGCTGTTAAATCAAATTCCAAACCAAGTTTCTTGGTCAACTCAGCTGCGCCATCAGCCATCATGCGCACTTTGCCGTTCACTTTTTGATCTTTACCCCAAGCACCCATCACAAATGCGTCATTGACTGACAAGCACCAAATCTCATCAACACCTTTGGCTTTGATCGCATCGTAGTGAGCAACATAACCTGGAACGTGCTGAGCTGAACATGTTGGCGTGAATGCACCTGGCAAGCCAAAAATAACAATCTTTTTACCTGCTGTTAATTTGCTCACTTCAAAAGCGTTTGGTCCTACAGAACAACCCTCTGTAGCAACTTCCAAAAATTCATGAATTGTGGCGTTTGGTAACTGTTGTCCTACTGCAATCATTGTCATCTCCATTCAATAAGGGTCTTTAAATTAACTAATTTATATAGCTATTTTTGTTTATAACTATTGGCAATTATTTTTGCCAGAACACCGATGGTATCGCATGCGTCGTCATTTCGCAGGAGGCGCGTTACCATCGGCATCTGTATGCCATTGTTTTTTATACTTATTTCTAATTACAACTAATTCTTAATCAGCTTGCTTACGTAAAAAAGCTGGAATATCGTAGTAATCAGCACCCTTATCCATCATTGCTTGTGCTTCCGGTGAACTATTTGCGCCCAAACGCGGCTCATTTGATTCACGATTGCTGCGAAACACTTTTGGCACATCATATTTAGCGTAATCACCAGCTGATCCCATTGGCATTGCTGGCTCAGTCGCACCCATAGCGCTGACATTGCTAGCTGTATTTGCCATGGCAACAGTAGCAGTTGCACTTTGCGGAGCAAAAGAACTTAAATTGGCCATCATTGGAGCGCCATCATAAGTACCAGTTGCTTGTGTATTACGCCAAATAACTTCCGGCTGCTTTTCCTTGCGCTTGCCACCATTCAAACCAGTAGCAACAACAGTTACGCGCAAGGCATCACCCAAGCTCTCATCGTAGACCGTACCAAAGATCACAGTTGCATCTTCAGCAGCGTATCCACGAATAGCACCCATCACTTCACGAGTCTCAGACAACTTCAATGAACGACTTGCAGTGATGTTCACCAACACACCACGTGCGCCTGAAAGATCAACACCTTCAAGCAATGGTGATGCAACAGCAGCTTCAGCAGCTAAGCGAGCACGATCCATACCAGAAACAGTGGCTGTTCCCATCATGGCTTTACCTTGCTCACTCATCACTGTCTTAACGTCTTCAAAGTCAACGTTAATCAAACCTTGCTCGTTGATGATTTCAGCGATACCGGCAACCGCGTTGTGCAATACATCATCTGCACAACCAAAGGCCTTATCCATCTCGGCATCTTCACCCATGACTTCAAATAGTTTTTCATTAAGAACCACAATTAATGAGTCAACGTAGTTTTCAATTTCATGAGCACCAGCTTCAGCCACTTTGCCACGCTTAGCACCTTCAAAATCAAATGGCTTGCTGATCACGCCAACAGTCAAGATACCCATTTCTTTAGCAACTTGAGCGACGATTGGACCTGCGCCTGTACCTGTACCACCACCCATACCAGCAGTGATAAATACCATGTGAGCGCCTTGTAATGCATCAGCAATGCGCGCCTTAGCTTCAATCGCAGAAGATGCGCCTACTTCTGGTTTAGCACCAGCACCTAAACCTGTTGCACCCAACTGAATATTGACACTTGCTTTGGAACGTTGAAGTGCACCTGCATCTGTATTCATGCAAATGAACTCAACACCTTGTACACCACGACGAATCATGTGCTGCACAGCATTACCGCCTGCACCGCCCACACCGACCACCTTGATAATGGTCTTACCCGCCGGTTCTGCATCTAACATTTCAAATTCCATACTACCTCCTTATAACTACGGTTGACGACGACAAAAATAAAACTAAAAATCTTTTAATACTGTTTGCTTCTTAAAAATTCCCCATGAACCACTCGCGCATGCGCGCCACAATGTTTTGTAAAGTTCCAGACTGAGCAACACGGCGACCACGCACCAACTGCACGCGACCCTCCATTAACAAACCTAAGCCTGTTGAATAACGCGGACTTCTTAAAATTTCACTCAAGTGCCCCTTGTACTCAGGGAAGCCAACGCGCGCCGGCTTAGCAAAAACTTCTTCTGCTAACTCAACCACTCCTGGCATCAAGGCTGTACCACCAGTTAAAACAACCCCAGAGGAAACCAAATCTTCCATGCCTGATTCGCGCACCACTTGACGAACCAAACTCAATAACTCTTCAACGCGCGGCTCAATCACTGCGGCCAGAGCTTGACGTGACATCGAGCGAGCTTCACGATCACCAACACCTGGGACTTCAATGGTTTCATTCGGATTGGCCATACTTTGACGAGCAATACCAAAATGAATCTTTAAATCTTCCGCATCAATCGTTGGGGTGCGCAAAGCCATCGCAATGTCATTGGTGATTTGATCACCAGCAATTGGAATCACCGCGGTGTGACGAATGGCGCCCTGACTAAAAATAGCGATATCGGTTGTTCCGCCACCAATGTCTACCAATACAACCCCTAATTCTTTTTCATCTTCAGTTAAGACGGCGACACTCGAGGCCAATGGCTGCAAAATCAAATCATTTACCTCTAAGCCACAACGGCGCACACATTTCACAATGTTCTGTGCAGCACTCACGGCACCAGTAACAATGTGCACTTTGACTTCGAGACGAATACCGCTCATGCCGATTGGTTCCCGCACATCCTCTTGTCCATCAATGATGAATTCTTGAGTGAGAATATGAAGAATTTGTTGATCGGTTGGAATATTGATAGCCTTAGCTGTCTCAATCACTCGCTCAACGTCACCAGGCGAAACTTCTTTATCACGGATAGCAACCATGCCAGTTGAGTTAAAGCTATGAATGTGGTTTCCAGCAATACCTGTGAATACCTGTGCAATGCGACGATCAGCCATCACTTCAGCTTCTTCAAGAGCTTTTTGAATAGACTGAACAGTGGCTTCAATATTGACGACCACACCTTTTTTCAATCCTTTAGAACTGACCTGACCAAGACCCACAACATTGAATTGACCATCTGGATTTAACTCAGCCACCAAAGCAACCACTTTGGATGTACCAATATCCAAACCTACAATTAAATCTTTAGTGTCTTTACTGATAACGCTCACAGTTTTTTCCCTATATTGATGGCATAGCCATTGGCATAACGAAGGTCAATTGAATCCACTCGCTGACCCCATTTCTCTTGAACCTGTGGCCAACTTTTAATCAAACGTTCAACGCTCAACTGAATTTGTTTTGAATCACGCTCGTCTAACTCTCGACCCAACTCAATGTTCAAGTTATTGCTTAACTTGACTCTCCAGGCATAACGAGATGAAAGCTCAAGGCTTTTCACGCTGGCTTGCCATGGCTCAAACCAAAGATTCAATTGTTGATATTTTCTAAAGACATCTTTATTGCTTCCCTCAGGGCCGCTGAATCTCAACAATGAAGCGCTGTCTTCTGCTTCGGCCATGTTCGCAATAAATACCTCTCCATAGGTATTGATCAATCTTGGTGTCTCGCCAACCCACACCCCTAAAGCTTGATGCTCTTCAATCGCCACCACAATGCCATTCGGCCATTCACGACGTACGCTTGCTCGACGAACCCAAGGCATGGTTTCGAAAGCTTGTCTGGCTTGATCTAATCTAATCGTGAAAAAATTACCTTTCACTTGATCCAAGGCGCGCGTTTTAATGGTTGGCAAATTCACATGCTTGAGTTCACGACCATCCAATGACTCAATGGTCAAGTGGTTCAAGGTGAACACTGGCTTTTGACCTAACCAGAACAGAAGCCAGCCACATGTCACCAACAAAGCAATCAACAACAAAAAATTAGCCATCGCACGCATCATCTTGGCGTGATTCCAGATTGGGCCAAACACAGTGGCACTCATAGAACCTAAAAAGCCGAAGAAGATGCGCAAGAATTTCATGACTGAACACCTGCCTTGCTCAATAACCACAAGACCAAATCAGCGTATTCAACCCCAGCAGCTTTGGCAGCCATTGGCACCAAAGAATGACCAGTCATACCAGGGGCTGTGTTCATTTCCAATAAATAGGGCTGATTGGTCCGACGATCAATCATCACATCTGCACGACCCCAACCTTTACAACCCAAAGCACGGTAAGCACTCAAGGCAAGCTCTTGAACTTTTGTCTCAAGGGCTAGATCTAATCCAGTCGGACATAGATACTTGGTATCGTCTGAAAAATACTTATTGTGATAATCGTAATTAGAGTCTGGAGCCACAATTCTGATGACAGGCAGTGCTCTGGCGTTTTCGCCATCACCCACGATTGGACAAGTTAACTCCTCACCGATGATGCATTGCTCTGCCATCACATCACGATCAAGCTTAGCTGCCAATGCATACGCTGATGGCAAATCTTCTAATTTTGTGACTTTGCTCAAACCAAGAGATGAACCCTCCCTGGCAGGCTTAACAATGATGGGCAAGCCCAGCTCTTGAACAATTTTTTGCCAATCACTATTGGCATTCAACATCGCAAACCGGGGTGTGGCTAAATTAAAGCTGGACCATAAGCGCTTGGTGGCTTGTTTATCAATCGCTAGCGCAGAAGCTAAAACACCACTACCCGTATAAGGCAAGTTCATTTGCTCCAACAGACCTTGCATCGTGCCGTCTTCACCATAACGACCATGTAGAGCAATGAAAACTCGATCGAATTTTTGAGCGGCTAACTCTGTGATTGATTGTTGGCCGGGGTCAAAGGAATGAGCATTCACACCCTTTGAGATCAAAGCATCTAAAACGCCCTTACCTGACATCAAAGAAATATCTCTTTCGCCAGATTTACCACCCAGTAATACTCCAACCTTACCCAATGCAGTCACATTCACTTGTGACAAATCTTTTTGCACTTCGGAGCTCCAACTATTTATCAGATCAGGCATTTGAGGCCCCCACTAACTTTCCAGGAACTGCAGAGATTGATCCTGCCCCCATGGTGATGATCACATCACCATCACGTGCCATGCTCATCACTAAATTTGGTAATTCATTCACATCTTTGACAAATTTGGTATTGGCAACATCCAATAAGCGATCAGCTTCTTTAGCCTTTGCCAAAGTTTTGATCAAGGCTTCACCATCAGCACCTTGTATTCGAGCTTCACCCGCTGGATAAACTTCCGTTAAAGCCAATGCATCAACCCCTTGAAGAACTCTCACGAATTCACCAAAACAGTCACGTGTTCTGGTGTAACGATGAGGCTGGAACGCTAGCAATAATCGACGGCCTGGGAAAGCTCCTCTGGTAGCAGCAAGTGTTGCAGCCATTTCTACTGGGTGATGACCATAATCATCAATCACCGTGCATGTTCCACCCTGAGGCAACTTCACTTCACCATAACGCTGAAAACGACGACCAACACCGTGGAATTCTTTTAAAGCCTTCACGATTGCCGCATCACTCACACCCAACTCAGTGGCTATTGCAATCGCTGCCAATGCGTTACGCACATTGTGTAAGCCTGGTAAATTCAATGTGACTTTCAATGGTCCCGGAGTGTCGCCATGACGGCGCACGGTGTGTCGTAAAGCCGTGAAATGCATTTGAGGGCCGTCGGCAACAACATCAATCGCGCGAACGTCGGCATCTTCAGACAAGCCATAGCCAAGGATTGGCTGTGAGACAAACGGTAAAATATCACGCACGTTTTGATCATCGACACACAGCACTGCCACACCATAAAACGGCATGCGTTGCGTGAACTGCACAAAGGCTTGTTTTAACTTGGCCATGTCATGCTGATAAGTGTCCATGTGATCAGCATCGATGTTGGTGATCACTTCAATCACTGGTAACAAGTTCAAGAAGGATGCGTCTGACTCATCCGCTTCAGCCACAATAAAATCACCTGTGCCCAAGCGTGCATTTGCACCAGCAGAAGTTAACTTACCGCCAATCACAAACGTTGGGTCCAATCCACCCTCGGCCAAAACTGATGCCAACAAACTGGTTGTGGTTGTTTTGCCATGAGTACCTGCAATAGCAATACCCTGCTTTAAGCGCATCAACTCACCAAGCATCACAGCTCTTGGGACAATTGGAATACGAGCTGCGCGTGCTGCCAAGACTTCTGGGTTATCTCCAGTAACAGCCGTTGAAATAACCACCGCTTCTGCACTGCCGACATTCTTGGCATGATGGCCAATACTGATGTCAGCACCACACTCGCGCAAGCGCTTGGTGGTTGCACTTTCAGCCATATCTGAACCACTCACCTTGTAACCAAGATTAAGTAATACCTCGGCAATACCGCTCATGCCGGCACCGCCGATGCCTACAAAATGAATTTGATGAAGAATGTGCTTCATGGCTGAACCGCTCTCTTAGATAATATTTGACATACTTCTGCAACATCTTTGGTTGCATTTGGCTTGGCTTGACTTAAGGCGCGTTCAGCCATTTTTGATAACTCTGTACGATCAATTGTTTGTAAATAGCTAGCCAATGAAGCCGCTGTCATATCAACCTGAGGCATCAACACGGCTGCTCCTGCATCTGAAAGAAATTTTGCATTGGAGGTTTGATGGTCATCCACAGCAAATGGAAAAGGCACCAAATAAGATGCGACACCAACTGCTGAAATTTCTGCAACTGTCATTGCACCAGCTCGGCAAATCACTAAATCTGCTTTAGCGTAAGCAGTCACCATGTCATCAATGAATGGCACAACTTCTGCCTCTACATTCAAGCTGGCGTATTTTTGGCGCAATTGGTCCAAATGTTTCTCGCCTGCTTGATGAATGACTGAGGGTCTGGATTCAGCTGGAATTTTTGCAAGGGCTTCGGGCACTACTTCATTCAAGGCTGCAGCACCCAAGCTGCCACCCACCACCAAAATCTGTAAACGACCAGATCTTGCAGAGTAACGAACTTGAGGAGATTCAATTTGACTCATGCCGGCACGCAATGGATTACCCAACCAAACTGCCCCAGGCAATGCGTTTGGAAATGCGCACAATGTTTTATCCGCAACTTTGGCCAATACTTTATTGGCTAAACCAGCGATTGAATTTTGCTCATGCAAAACCAATGGCTTACCCAATAAAACACTCATCATTCCAGCTGGGAATGTGACGTAACCACCCATGCCCAATACAACATCTGGTTTTACGCGACGCAAGACCTGAATGCTTTGCCAAAAAGCTCGCAATAAATTAAATGGCAATAACACCAGCGTTTTAATTCCCTTACCTCTTAAACCACCAAACTGAATGGATTCAAATGCAAACCCTCGAGGCGGTACCAAGCGATATTCCATGCCCTTGGCATTACCCAACCAAGAAACATTCCAGCCACGCTCACGCAAATATTCGGCCACAGCCAAGCCCGGGAAGATATGTCCCCCAGTGCCACCAGCCATGACCAATAAAGTGGGTGAGTGGGTCATAACTTGCCACCTCTCATCAACACTCTGTTTTCCACATCAATCTTTAACAAGATGGCAATCGCCACCGCATTCATCATCAAACCTGACCCACCAAAACTCACAAACGGCAAGGTCAAGCCTTTGGTTGGTAAGAGTCCCAAGTTAACGCCCATATTGATGAATGCTTGCCAGCCAATCCAAATAGCAATGCCTTTTGCAACCAAGCCCGCAAAACTTCTGTCCAATTGCAAGGCGGTTCGACCAATCAAGAAAGCGCGTAGAATGATCCTATAGAAAATGCCGATGACAACGGCCACACCAACGAATCCCAACTCTTCACCAATCACCGCCAAAATAAAATCTGTGTGAGCCTCTGGTAAGTAGTGGAGTTTTTCAATACTCCCCCCCAAACCAACACCGAACCACTCACCACGACCAAATGCCATGAGTGAATGAGTTAATTGATACGCTTTACCAGCTGCAAATTCTTCATTCCAAGGATCTAGGTAAGCAAAAATACGCTGTCTTCTAAATTCAGAAAAAATGATGATGGATGCAAAGCTGGCAATCGCCAAAGCTGTCAGCGCACCAAATAACTTAGCGTTGATGCCGCCTAGGAATAGCAGACCCATGGCAATCACAGCAATCACCATGAACGCACCCATATCAGGCTGCCACAACAACAACACACCCACTGCAATCACCGCGGCGCCCATTGGTAATAAGCCTTTAACGAATGTGTGTAAATATTCTTGACGCTGAACGGTGTACCAAGCCGCAAATAACACAACGGCTAGCTTCATCAGTTCTGATGGTTGGAAGTTTGTGATACCCAATGGTATCCAGCGCTTCGCGCCATTCACTCCCTTACCAACGCCTGGGATCAACACAAAGATCAGCATGATGAATGCCAATGCAAAGATGGCAGGCGCTAAACGATCCCAAACTTTGAGAGGAACCTTAAATGCAAAAATTCCGATTGTGAAAGCAATCGCAATAGAAATCCCATGTCTGACCAAGAAGTGACTGCTGCTGTATTTGGCATATTTAGGACCATCTGGCAAAGCAATGGATGCCGAATAGACCATCACAAGACCCAATGTCACAAGAATCAAAACAGCCCATAACAAAGGTTGATCGTATTCCATCATGCGTGAGCGAGTCGGACGAACCACTGTGGTGGCGTCACGCAATCCCAAGCGAAAATCTTCAAATCCCTCTTTGACACCACTGATGCCATTGGCACTGAAACGTTTGAAGAATTGAATCATGCGCTCACCTGACCTTTCAAGCTAGCTAACTCATTCACAGCATCAATGAAGACTTGAGCACGGTGCGCGTAATCTTTGAACATGTCAAAACTTGCACAGGCTGGAGATAACAAGACCAAATCACCTGATGCTGCTATTTCAGCGGCTGACTCAACAGCTCGCTCCAAAGTTTCTGCATCACGGATACTGATTCCTGATGATTCAATTGCACCCCTGATTGCCGGAGCATCTCTACCAATCAAAATGACTGCTTTGGCATGACGCGCAAGCGCTTGGCTCAAAGGAGAAAAATCTTGACCCTTACCCTCACCACCAGCAATCAAAATGATTTTGGCGCGAGCACTTGATACTGAAGCTGACTGCCCTAAGCCATTCAGAGCAGCCAAAGTGGCGCCCACATTGGTGCCTTTACTGTCATCGATGTATTCAACACCTTCAACGATGGCAACTGATTGCATGCGATGTGGCTCACCCTTGTATTCGCGCAAGCCATGCAATAAAGGACCCATCGGAACATCAATCGCACTGCACAAGGCTAAAGCTGCTAATGCATTGCTGGCGTTATGCCTTCCTTTGATGCGCAATGCATCTGCAGGCATCAAACGTTTCAATCTCAAAGGCTCATCATCCACATCTGCTTTTTTACGACGGCGCTTGGCTTTTAACTCTATGGCTTCAGCATCAGGCTCAGCCCACACCAACCAATCGATACCTCCTGCAGCCGTGTCATGAAACACGCCAAAGGCATCTTCTTCAGTAGGCGCCTCAACACCAAAAGTAATTGTGCGATTCATATCCATATCAGATGACATATTCATCACAACGTCATCATCACGATTTAGTACAGCAATCGTATTGGAACTGAATATTCTGGCCTTGGCCGCTGCATATTGAGCAAAATCACCGTGCCAGTCCAAATGATCTTGGGTTACATTCAAAACAGTCGCAGCATCAGCATGAAGGCTATAGGTGTGCTGAAGCTGGAAACTGGAGAGCTCTAAAACCCAAATATCTGGTAACTCTTCAATATCTAATAACTTATCCAAAGCTGCTGGACTGATGTTGCCCGCCACCGCGACAGATTTGCCCGCTCTTTCACACAGCAAGCCTGTCAATGCAGTGGTGGTTGTTTTACCATTGGTGCCAGTGATTGCAACAACTTTGACCTTGTAGTTTTGTTCATCTTTTAATGCCTGAATAGCTTGCGCAAAGAACTCAATTTCACTCCACACGGGAATTTCTTTTTCTGCAGCAAGAGCTAAAAATGATTGGACTGGCTCTTGCAAAGGCGATAAACCAGGACTGATCGCAATCACATCTGTACCATTCAATAAATCTACAGACAATCCACCACAATGAATTTCTTTGACACCTAAGTCTTTAACAGCTTGGAGATATTTTTTGGCACCTTCAGATAACTGCTCAAGTGATCTGGTGTCAGCCACTGATACACGTGCACCCTGAGCAACACACCAACGAACCATGGCAGCACCTGACTCTCCCAAGCCAAGCACCAAGACCCTCATTGCTTGAGGATGATCTTTGCCAAATGGATGCTGTAATTGAATCACTTTTTTCCTATCGCAACTTCAAGCTTGATAAACCAATCAACACCAACAAAATGGTGATGATCCAAAAACGTACAACTACTTGTGTTTCTTTCCAGCCACTTAATTCAAAGTGATGGTGCAAAGGCGCCATCTTGAAAATTCGTCGACCTTCGCCATACATCTTTTTCGTGAACTTGAACCAAACCACTTGCATGATCACTGACACTGTTTCAGCCACAAAAATTCCGCCCATCACGAACAGAACAATTTCTTGTCTAACAATCACAGCCACAGTTCCTAAAGCACCGCCCAACGCTAGAGCACCAACGTCCCCCATGAACACTTGTGCAGGATGTGTGTTGAACCATAAAAATGCCAACCCAGCGCCACTCATGGCGCCACAGAAAATCATCAATTCACCAGCACCAGGAATGAATGGGAATAACAGGTATTTGGTGTAAATCGCATTACCCATCACATAAGCAAAGACACCCAACGCTGCACCCACCAAAATCACAGGCATGATCACCAAACCATCCAAACCATCTGTTAGGTTCACTGCATTTGAGCTTCCTACAATCACCAAATAAGTCAGGACAATGAAGCCGAGCACACCTAATGGATAACTGATCTCTTTAAAGAAAGGCACATACAAATTAGACTTCGCTGGTAAATCAATTGAGAAACCACTCTGTACCCAACTGATGAAAAGTTCTAATACTTTTAGGTTGTTCACCTCTGACACCGAGAACGCCAAGTAAATAGCAGCAAATAAACCAATCAAAGATTGCCAAAAGTATTTTTCTTTGGATGACATACCTTTTGGATCGCGATAAACAACTTTGCGATAGTCATCAACCCATCCAATAGCACCAAAGCCCAAAGTCACGATCAATACAATCCAGATGAATCGATTTGATAGATCAGCCCATAGCAATGTTGAAATCGCTATACCAATCAAAATCAACACACCACCCATGGTAGGTGTGCCAGTTTTCACCAAATGTGTTTGTGGACCATCGGTGCGAACGGCTTGACCTACTTTCATGGCGGTTAATCGACGAATGACCCAAGGACCAAAAAATAGTCCTATCAATCCAGCAGTCAAGGTCGCCATCACCGCTCTAAACGTGATGTAGTTAATGACTCGTAAAAAACTAAAGTCATCTTGAAGTAATTGGGCAAGCCATAACAACATCAGTACATCTCCTCTGCGAGAGCTTTCACGACTCTCTCCATGCGCATAAAGCGCGATCCCTTTACCAGAAGCGTTACTTCTTCATGATTTTTTCTTGTTTGTAATGATTTGTTTAATTCTGTGCAGAGCTGCGTGACATCATCAAAGTGCTGCGCAATATTTCCGTGAGTGGCAGAAGCTTGATAAGCAACAACTGCTTCTTTACTCAAGTTACCTAAAGCAAATAATTTTTGAATACCTTTTTCACCAGCATACTGACCAACTTCACGATGGAATTCAGGTCCTTGATCACCCACTTCACCCATATCACCTAAAACAAGCCAGCCAGCTGTTTTGATATTGGATAAAACATCAATAGCAGCTCGAACAGAATCAGGATTGGCGTTGTAACTGTCATCAATCACGGTGATGTCATTGCTTAAAGAATGCTTTTGCATCCTGCCATTCACAGGCTGGAAAGACTCCAAACCTTTTTGAATCATTGCTGGAGTTATGCCAGCTGCAATAGCCACAGCTGCTGAAGCAACTGCGTTACAAGCGTTGTGATCTCCCAAAATGTTTAACTTCGCCTTGAGATCACCTTGTGGTGTGTGAATCACTATCTGACCGTTTGCTTGATCAAGCCACTCACCCCAAACTGTGGCCTTTCGATTAAAGGCAAAATCAACAACCTTTCGCTTATCAGCGATTTTTTTCCAGTAAGGACTGTATTCAGAGTCAGCCGGATAAACAGCTACGCCATTCTCAGGCAAAGCTTCAATGGCTAATGCGTGTTCTTTTGCAACTGCATCGACTGTTTCCATGAACTCTTGATGCTCACGCTGAGCATTGTTGATCAGTGCAATGCTTGGTTTTGCGATATCTGCCAATACTGCTGTTTCGCCAGGATGATTCATGCCCAACTCAATGACTGCTAGCTCATGATTTAAATCAAGGCGCAAGAGCGTCAAAGGTAAACCAATCTCGTTGTTGAAGTTACCCTGTGTTGCAAGAGCTTTATCAAGACCAACCGCCGCCTCAAAAATACTTTGGATCATGCCCTTCACAGTTGTCTTGCCATTACTACCGGTCACAATTGCTAATTGCTTCAATTTGCGCTCGCCGCAGTATTGCTTCCAACTACTTGATAAGTTTTGCAAAGCTTGTTGAGTGTCTTTGACCACAATCGCTGGAAAACCTTGCGGTAATTTCTCAACAGAACTCACCAAGCAAGCAAGAGCTCCCTTGGCTTGCACATCTTTTAAAAAATCATGTGCATCGAATTTTTCACCGCGCAAAGCGATGAATAAATCACCAGCCATGACTTGACGGCTGTCACTATTGAATCGTTTGATGGCTTGATCAGATGTTGGCATGTTCACCGATTGAGCATCTGGCAAAAATGTCGAAACCATAGTCAAAGGCATGTGTTGCATATTGAGGCTCATCAGGCGATACCTCCCATGGCCAATTGCACATGCACTCGATCAGAGAATGGATGTTTTTTTCCAGCAATTTCTTGTGTTTCTTCGTGACCTTTGCCCGCAATCAAAATCACATCTTCAGGCTTAGCCTGTCTGATTGTTTGCAAGATGGCGGTGGCTCGATCAGCATTGACTTGTGCTTTTTCTGGCATCTCAAAACCACTCAGGATGTCTGCCATGATTTTTTCAGGTACTTCGCTGCGAGGATTGTCGCTGGTTACCATCACATGATCAGCAATGCTCTCTGCAATGCGACCCATGATTGGTCGCTTAAGAGCATCACGATCACCACCACAACCAAACACACACCAAAGTTGGCCTGCTCTTTGTTGTGCAATGTCGCGCAATGTTTTTAGAACTTGTTCTAAGGCATCAGGCGTATGTGCAAAATCAATCACCGCCATTGGTTGTTGAGCAGTGGATCGAGACACCAACTCCATACGACCTTGAACGGCTTGCAATTGCTCTATAGAATTTTTGGCACTCTTAATTGTTTTGCCGCCTGCCAATAAACAAGCAAGCACAGCCAAGGCATTGCTGACATTGAATGCGCCAACGATGCGAGATTGAATCAAACCAGCATCCTCACCATCAATGATGAGTTGAAATTTCATACCCTGATCATTCATTTGAAGATCAGTGGCAAGTACTTTCCTGAATGATCCCTTTGTATAACAAGGCAAAGATAATAAATTTTCTGGCTTGGTGGCATAAGCCCAGACAGTGATTTCAGCATCACCCATTTTTTTTGCCAAATACTTGAAGCACTCTTGGCCAAAACCATCATCAGCATTCACAACAACATGCTTAACGCCTACTAGATCCAATATTTTCTTTTTGGCGGCCGCGTACTCTTTCATATCACCGTGGTAATCCAAGTGATCTTGACTCAAGTTAGTGATCACAACAGTATCAAAGTAAGCCCCATTCACACGGCCCTGATCCAAAGCATGTGAAGATACTTCTACAGCAACACTGCGAGCACCACGATTTTGGATTTCTTTGAGTAAGCCCTGTAAACGTGCCGCATCAGGCGTTGTAAAACCAGTCATGGTTAGATCATTCACAATCCCTGCGCCCAATGTACCAATCACACCCGCTGGTTCATCCGCACTGTGCAATGCTTGTGACAACCACTGACTGACCGTTGTTTTGCCATTGGTACCAGTGATACCAATCACCCTCATCAATCGACTAGGATGGCCATACCAATTCGCTGCAATCTCGCCAGCTTTTTCAGCCAAATCATTGATAGCAATGCAACGACTATCTTTGCAAACTATTTTTAATTCTTCTGTGAAACCTTTTGGTTCATAAAAAACTAATGAAGCACCCAAACTCAATGCCTGAGCAATATGAATCCGGTTATCCGTCAACTGCCTACTATTACCAACTGGATAAGCCAACATCACATCTCCAGCTTTTAATGCTCTTGTATCTGATGTCATGTGAGCATCAGGCTTTACATGCTCGCTGAGCAATGATTCAAGAGAGATGGTGTTGATTGGTAACATGGCGTTCATCTGCTCAATGACACCTTTTGCGTTGAACCATTTGGTCCAAGCTGTAATTCTTTATCAACCATTTGCTTCACTGCTGCATCCGGTAAAACATTCATGGTACGTAAAGTGCCTGCAACAATATTTGCAAAGGCAGGAGCCGCAACAACGCCACCGTAATACCCACCTGCACTTGGCTCATCCACCATCACAGCCACCACAATTCTTGGTGCACTCATTGGAGCCATACCGACAAAGAAGCCACGATATTTATTGCTTGCGTAACCTTTACCTTCAACTTTGTGAGCTGTACCAGTTTTACCGCCAACGCGATAACCCATGGTTTGAGCATTAGTTGCAGTACCACCGGTTTGCGTCACAAGCTCTAACATCTCTCTCATTTGTATCGCAGTCTTCGCTGAGATGACTTGAGTACCTTTAGGCGCGCTGTTTGTTTTATAAATAGTGGCTGGCACAAGCTCGCCATCTCGCGCAAAAATACTGTAAGCACGAGCCATTTGGAATAAAGATGCAGATAAGCCGTAGCCATAAGACATAGTGGCTTGCTCAATTGGCACCCAATTTTTATATGGTCGCAATCTTCCAGCGACTGCCCCTGGGAAACCAAGATTAGGCGCTTGACCTAAACCAATTGCTTGAAACATTTCCCACATTTCTTGGGGCTGCAATTGCATCGCCATTTTGACAGTGCCAATATTGCTTGACTTCTGCACAATTTCAGAAACTGTTAATACCGAATAAGGATGTGTATCAGTGATTGCTTTTTTACCAACCACCATGGATTTACCAATTGGCATAGAAGTGTTTGGTTGCACCAAACCTTTTTCTAGGGCCAAAGAAATCGCAAAAGGCTTGATGGTTGAGCCAGGCTCAAATGTATCGGTCAGCACACGGTTTCTTAACTGCTCACCACTTAAATTACTTCTTGAGTTGGGGTTGTAAGTAGGCCAGTTAGCCAAGGCCAAAACCTCTCCAGTTTGAACATCCAAGACCACAGCACCAGCCGCTTTGGCACGGTGCTTTTCTGCGATTGCTTTCAATTCATTAAAAGCTAAAAACTGTACCTTGCTATCAATTGATAACTGCAAGTCAGCACCGTCTTTGGGTGGACGAATAATTCCTAAACCTTCAACATAACGTCCGAGTCGATCTTGAATCACACGACGACGACCAGGTTGACCAGCTAACTCTTTTTCTTTTGCCAGTTCCATACCCTCTTGACCACGATCCTCAACGTTGGTGAAACCAACGATGTGAGCCATGGCTTCACCTTCTGGATACAAGCGTTTGTATTCATTATTTTGCGCAATGCCGGGAATACCCAATTCTCTGATTTGCTTTGCAACATCCAAATCAACTTGGCGCTTCAAGAAAACTTGGTTTCTTTCAGAGGCAAATTTTTTGCGCAACTCTGCTTCACTGACTTCTAGTAATTTAGCCAGTTGTGAAATTTTTTCTTTAGATAAATCTTCAGGAATCGCATCAGGGAATGCAATGATCGCTTTGGCCAACAAACTTGTTGCCAAAACTTCACCATGACGATCTAAAATTTTTCCGCGGCTTGCAGGCATTTCAATTGAACGCAAAGTCGCTTTGTTACCCTTTTCTTCATAAAAAGAATTACCAAAGCCTTGCACCCACATTGCCCGAACCGCCAAGGCGATAAAACCAATGAAGATTAAAAACAGAATGAGTCTTGAGCGCCACATGGGCAGGCGCAAGACCAAGTTAGGCGTAGAAGAAAAAGATATCTGCGCCATTAATCAACCACCACATATTGTGTTCGACCAGGATTGATTGCCTGCATCCTTAATTGCTTGCGGGCAATGTCTGTGATTCTTGAAGACTTTGATAAATTTCTTTGCTCGTATTCCAAGCGAAGCCATTCTTGATTCAAACGTCGCTCTTCAGTTTGAGCTCTTTCAAGAGCCACATACAGTGATCTGGTTTTTTGTTGAGCTGCCACCAATGACAATGAGCACAACATCAAAATAATCAAAAGAATGATGGTGGAGCGATTCATGAAATTGCTCCTTGTGGAACACTATTCATTTTTCTCATCACTCTCAAAATAGCTGAGCGTGCTCGAGGATTTTCGTGAACTTCTTGTTCACTTGGTTTGATGCGACCCAATAATTCTGCCAAGGGTTTAGGCATTTGATTTTCAGTCAATGGCAAACCTCTTGGTACCGATACCTTGGATAAGCCTTGCATGAACTGCTTCACGATTCGATCTTCCAAAGAATGGAAACTGATCACGGCCAATAGGCCGCCTGGCTTGAGGCATTGAAAAGCTGCTCTCAACCCACCCTCCAAGTCGGTGAGCTCTTGGTTGATATAAATCCGTATAGCTTGAAAGGTGCGCGTGGCCGGATCTTGGCCCGCTTCGCGGGTGCGGACGACACCAGCCACGAGCGACGCGAGTTCTCCGGTCCTAGTGAGGGAATCGCCTTGCTCTCTGCGAGCAACAATCGCCTTTGCAATCTGTAAAGCAAACCGTTCTTCCCCATACTCTTTAATGACCCTCGCTATGTCTTTTTGTTCTGCCACTGCCAACCATTCGGCCGCACTCTGTCCACGAGTGGTGTCCATCCGCATATCCAATGGACCATCGCCTCGAAATGAAAAACCACGACTCGGATCGTCGATTTGCGGTGAACTGATTCCTAGATCCAAGAGCACTCCATCGATCGAGTTGCTCGGCACTTGCTCTGCCATTGATGCAAAGCTCTCGTGAATGATTTGAAAGCGTGGATCCTGAATTGTTTTTGCTTCTGCAATTGCTTGAAGATCTTTGTCGAATGCAATCAACTTTGATTGAGCATTGAGATGCTTGAGTATTTCTCGGCTGTGTCCACCACGACCAAATGTTCCGTCGATGATGGTGATTGCTTGCTGCTCTGATGAAGTCTTCTCTCCCAATACCGAGGTGACTGCCTCGGCCAGTAATACTGGGCGATGGGTAAATGTCATGGTCGGCCAACATCAGAAGGTGAATTGTTTGAGAGCATCTGGCATGCCTTGTGCAATTGCAACTTGCTCTTTTTGTGCATATGTTGCGGCATCCCATAATTCAAAGTGACTGCCCATTCCTAATAGCATCACATCGCGCTCAATACTTGCGGCAGCTCTTAATTCTGGCGTTACCAAAATTCGACCAGATCCATCCATCTCTATGTCTGAAGCATTACCTAAAAAGATTCGGCGCCACCAATGTGCGTCCATTGGCAATTGTGCGATGCGACCTCTGAATGCTTCCCACTCAGAACGTGGGAAAAGTAACAAGCAACCGTCGGGGTGTTTTGTGAGCGTGACTCTGCCTTCGCCTTGTAATTGCAAGGCATCACGATGCCTTGCAGGAATCGACATGCGACCCTTGGCATCGAGAGTTAATGCAGAAGCACCTTGAAACACGAATATTTCCCCACTTTTTCACACTTTTCCCCACTTTAGAGGATGCGTAATTCATGGTCAAGTGTTTTGGGTACTTTTTTTGTAATTTCTTTATTTAGAACAAGCACTTAGACGCGCATGTTGATACTATTTTAAGAGTAAAAATTCAATAAAAACATAGGGCTGGAAAATACTCTTAAGAAGTTAGCTTAGGGTTAGATACGATAAGCAGTTTCTGTCATTACTTTGGCCATTGTTTTCATGGCCTTTTGAATCACTGTTGGCAACTCAACACCACCCTCTTGAATCGCCATTTGTCCATGTGCAATTTCATCGGCGCGCATTTGAGCAACGATGGCACGAGAGCGATGATCATTGCTGGGTAATTCTTTTAAGTGACCATCCAAATGATGCTCGACTTGTTTTTCTGTTTCAGCGACAAAACCTAAACTGATTTTGTCTCCAGCCAAACCGGCGATTGAACCAAGCACAAATGATCCTGCATACCAAACAGGATTGAGCAAACTTGGACGCGAATCTAATTCCTCTAATCGCCTCTCGCACCAAGCCAGGTGGTCTTCTTCCTCAATCGCTGCATGCTCTAATTTATTTTTTAAATCATCACTTTTTGCATGTAACTTTTGCGATTGATACAAAGCTTGCGCACAAACTTCTCCCACATGATTCACACGCATCAAACCTGCGGCATGTTTTTTTTCTTCAACAGTTAACTCGCATTGATCACTCGTTGATGACTCTGGAACAGATCGTCTCATAGGGGTAGCACCAACAATCGAACGCAAAGCGCGATCAAATTCGATGATGAAACCATCAATAGGGTTTTGGGATGATTTTGCAAACTGGCTCATAGGAATATCTTAAACGCTTGGAGGATTATTGGTTTTGACATCAATCAGCTCTTTATGTTGTTTTATTACAACATTTTATGGATAAATGACCTTATTTTTATTAGTTAACTTGGTTTATTAATGCCTTTATTGTTATCTTCGTAAATGGTTCTTATGTAGAACCTGTAGAAAAACACATCGTTTGTTGTTTTTTTACATCACTACTTTTACGGAGAAACAATGAAGAAATCGCTCATCAGCGTAGCGGTGATGTCTCTTATGGCTTCACCACTGGTCATCAAAAGTGTCCAGGCTCAATCCAATGTCACCATCTACGGCACAGTGGATGCTGGCATGAGATATCAAACTCATGCAGGCAAAGATCAGCTAGGTAACAGCAAAGATTCTCAATTAAGTGCCAACTCAGGTGGTCTATCAGCGCCTCACCTTGGTTTTAAAGGAGAAGAAAATTTAGGCGGTGGCAACAAAACTTTTTTCAAATTAGAAACTGGCTTTGACATGAACACGGGTGATAACAATTCATCCAGTGACACAAGCATTCATGGCAAAAAATCAGAAAACAAAAGTTTGTTTGGACGTCAAGCGCATTTAGGCATCAGCAATCAATCTCTAGGCCAACTGACCTTGGGTCGTCAAAACACTGTTGGCTATGATGCGATCAAAGACTTTGATCCAACAAATAACCTGAACCAAAAAGGCTTGATTCATTATTTAAGCGGTTACAGAGATTTAAAAAATAATCACAACCGTTCTGATAGCACCATCAAGTATCAATATCACATCAACCGTGTGACATTTTTAGCCAGCTATCAAAGTGGCAATCAAGTAGGCTCAGTAAAGCATGGCAGCAGCATGGCAGTTGGCTTGAAATATCGTGATGCGAACTGGTCTGTGGGTGGATCATTCACTGAAATTGATGTTGCTAAATCAGCAGGAACTGCTTCTAAGTCATCACAATCATTAGGCTCAACAAAGATCATGAATTTTGGTGGCGAGTATCGTTTCAATCGCTGGACATTTAAAACTGGCATGTCTTACTCAAAGCTACCTGAGATTCAACGTGGCAGCATTTCACAAACTGCTCATCACTCATCTCCCGAGCGAGATCAGTTTGCATCAGATGTATTTGTGAGTGCTTGGGGCATGCAATACCAATTGAGTCCTAAGGTGGACTTAGGTATTGCTCACTACACAAAATTGCAACATGATCGCAAGAGTCGTCATTTGGTCGACAAAGATAAAAGCTTGGTGTTAACCGGCGTTTACAAGCTCTCAAAACAAACTGATATTTATGGTTTCTTAGATCAACACCGAAATTCAAATGGTGTTGCTAATGGCAATCGTCAAAGAAGTCAGTACGGTGTGACTGCTGGATTAAGACACAAGTTTTAATCCAGCCCGTAGGCTGGACGTGGCTTAGTTAAAACTAAACAAGCACTTCAGCTTTACAAGCTGTTTTAGTTTTCAAACCTAATTCAGCCAAGAGCTCACGATCGGCATCAGCCTCAGGATTGTCGGTTGTGAGCAATTTATCACCGTAGAAAATTGAGTTTGCGCCAGCCATGAAGCACATCGCTTGCACTGCTCGACCCAACTCTTGACGACCTGCAGATAAACGCACCCTTGCGGTTGGCATGGTGATACGTGCAATAGCAATCGTTCTAACAAACTCTAAGGGATCAACACCTTTTTGATCTTCTAATGGAGTACCAGGAACTGGTACCAAATGATTGATAGGCACTGATTCCGGGTATGGATTTAAATTCGCAAGCTTTGCGATCAATCCAGCACGTTGACGACGAGTTTCAC
>JACCDQ012058434.1_pt1 | contig 34598 bp, 27 predicted proteins | sample 7446031 | NCBI WGS metagenome assembly JACCDQ01 (sample SAMN15323442, study PRJNA562643) | freshwater metagenome | isolation source: river surface water | place: USA:Blue River Watershed | collected 2017-08-17 | reverse complement strand
TGATATAGGTATAAGGGTCGTAGGCTTTTCGATCGGTTCGAAACACAAACAACTTGCTGTAGTTGCTGGTGATCGCAACACGGGTCGGGGAGATCTTCCGAATCGGAAGGTCAGTCTTTTGTTTCCGCTGAAAATAACGGATATTCCCGGCCATCATTTCACCTTCACTGTCTACCACCGGTAAACGGAAGTAGACGGTGGATTCTTTGCCGTCCAACGGCTTCAAGGTCAATTGATGGACATCGTACCGACCCAGGGAGTTCTGTACCTTCTCGATCTTGTAGTCTTTGATCAACACACCGGACTTTTCAATGTGTTTGACACAAGCCACAACGTCCTTGTTTAAAGTATTCTTGACGTACTGACGATCAAAGTGACCCACAACCTCTTCTTTCAGATCGTCTTCAACCAACGGGTTGTCGATTTTCAAGCGTTTGATTTCGGGAGTCAGGTTTTTATCTTCTGCGGTAACCACAGTGAACGCGTCCAACTTGTGGGCTTTGTCGTACGGCGAGACCAGTTCGTCTCGGGTTTCTTTGAGTTTCCTCAGCGCTCGAAGCTCTGCCGAGGTCATGGTCTTACCAGCAACCGCGTCGTCCACAAACCTTTTGAAGACATCGCCTGCGTCTTTGTCTTTTAACAGGTCGTTGACTTTGTTCTCATCGTAATCCACTTCCAACGGTGGTGCGACAATATCTTCATCATCTTCTGTCTTTTCTTCTAGGGTATCGGTATGCTCGTCCTTTTCCGCCACCGCCATTGCCTGAACGAACACCTTGTCGTTGAACTCGGTAGTTTCTTCCAAGTTATCAAGGTGACTGCCGAACATTTGGTTAATGTCCAGTTCCAATTCTGCTGGTAGTTTGTCCAGATCGGTTTTGTTCTTGGTCAGGTAGGTGCGTTCATTGTCGGTCAACCCATCCGGGTTCAGTAAACTCAACCGGGACTTGATGTCGATGTCCGGCATGGTGTCATCGGGATCTTCCGGCTCTTCAGGGTCAGTGTTTTCAGGCTCCGTCGACTGAGCAGTTGAATCGGTTGTCAAAGGTGTCGACACCTCTTCACCGTTTAACAGTTTGTTGACCTTGTTTTGGAAGTTCAACAGCATCAGCACAAAGATGCGTTGAATCTTAACGGTTTCCAGTTTGGTGTTAGAAGGCAGGTCAGATTCCTTGCTGAGCATCCGAAGCACGCTCAACGGCAAGAAACAACTGTAACCCTTGTACTTGAACTCCACCACCACCCGAGTCGAGTCTTGGTCGTTGATGGCAGCCATCTGGCTTTTGTCAGCGGACTCATCCAGTAACCATCGATACAAGTCAATGACACGGTCTAAACGTGGATCAGTCACCACTCGGGTATACCGAATCAGTTTAAAGTTCGAGATGTTTTGCAGGATCTTGTAACTCGGAATGTACTCCGGGAGATCCAGCGATACAAAATGGTACGAGTTGGTATCTTTGTCTAACGCTTGCTTGACGTGATGCCAGTATGTGGCGTACAAATCACGTTGTTTGTTCAGTCGAGACAAAGGTGCCGACTTGTAGTTGTACAGATCCTTCAGCAGGTTGTAATTGTACAGCGCAACAAACTTGGTGTCTTGGTTGGGTTGCTCCAGCAGGTTTAACGACCGGAATATCGCTTTATTGGCTTGTTCCCATCGACGAACCTCCATCGCAAACATTCGGTTATGCAGGGTGATGACGTCTGTCTTCTGGATCAGATCCCTGACAATGTGAACCGGGGTTTTTTTGTCTTCAGGTGTTCCGTTGTAGTAGTACAGGTTTCGGGTGGGGAAGTGGGCGTCGTTGCTGGTATCCAGGTAATGCACCACCGCAAACCGAGGCAGAAACACCTCGTCATGGGTGACGATAGGTGGATTCAGCAGGTACATGGGGCTACGCACTGCTTGGTCTCGAACGAACTGATTGTATAGCTTTAACATTTCAATCCTTAGTGAAAAATGCCACAAAATGGCTGGGTGCAGTGAAAAGCACAAATAGTAAAAATAACGTGATTTTATTTTTAATGGAGTGTGTAGATGACGATTCTGTTCATGGAAGACTGGAAACGATACCCCAGAGCGTCTATCCATTACGAAACCAAGAACACCAGCTTTATTCGATTGGCTGAGATCTATTACCACATGGGGGTTCAGAACAATGCTTTCCATTTGGCGTTGCATCGTCCTGAGCTGAGACATATTGACCCTCATAACCCTGACCTGTCGTTGGAATTGAAAGCGATGGTGATTGAGGAATGTAAGTCCAATTTCTGGTACTTCTTAAGGGAAGTAGCCCGAATACCGGTGCCAGGTAGTTTGGTACCTATCTCATTCAAAGCCAACCGCGCTAACATCGCGCTGTACTGGTATTTCTTTAACCATGTCATGGTCTTGATCGTGATTCTGCGTCAAACAGGTAAAACCACTACTTTAATGACGCTTGTCGAATACTTGTTGAACTTTGGATCTACCAACTCACTGATCAACCTACTGACCAAATCAGAAGGTCTTAAAGCTGAGACACTTGCCAACTTGAAGCAGTTGTTTGAGGAGTTACCAGAGTACGCCAACTTCTCGACCAAGAAAGATATCTTCAACAGCGATGAAGTCAAGTTGGGTAAACTGAACAACAAACTAAAAGGCAATCTTTCCTCGTCCTCACAAAAGCAAGCTGAAAAGGTTGGTCGGGGTTTTACGGCACCTATTAACGTGGTAGACGAAGCGGCGTTCGTTGAAAACATTGCCACCGCTATGGGTGCTATGTTGATGTCTGGTAATGCTGCCCGTACAGCCGCTAAGCTGAACAACAAACCCTATGGCACCATTCTCGCCACGACCGCCGGCAACACCGACGACCGTGACGGAAAATACGTTTACCAATTGGCCAACGCAGCCACATGGCATGATGAGATGTTCTTCGACTGCAAAAACCTGGATGACTTGATGGAGACTATCTACAAGAACAGCAATGCAGGCAAGAATCAGACCAAGCGTCCCATCGTTAACATCACGATGAGTTACCGACAGTTGGGTTACGATGACAAGTGGTTGGAAGAGAAACTCGCTGAAAACATTTCAACCCCTGAGAACATTCAGCGTGACTTGTTCAACCAGTGGCTGTCTGGTTCCAGTCAATCCCCTATTCCGAAAGAGTACATTAAGATCCTTCGGGACAACATCGTTGAGATTCCTCGAAGCGAATTCTTCGCGCCCTACAACTATCTGCTGCGCTGGTACATAAGTCCAGAAGAGTTGGAGTCACGGATAAATCAAAACCATCACTTTATCGTAGGGGTGGATACGTCGGACGGCAGCGGTCGAGATGACATTTCCTTTGTGGTCAGAAGTCATGTGGACGGGAAGATTCTTTGTGCGGCCACATTCAACGAGATCAACTTGATCACACTGGCGGATTTCTTTGTGTCGTTCTTGATGAAATACTTAAACGCCACAATGATCATTGAGCGACGGAGTTCGGCAGCGGCTATCATTGACTACATGATCCAGAAGTTTGTGTCGCTGGGTGTGAACCCATTCACTCGGCTCTACAACACCATTGCTCAAAACAAAGAAACCAATGAAGAACTGTACACCGAAATTATTCGCGCTAAGTATTTTGATATCGAGTTGTTTACCAAACACAAGAAACACATTGGTTTTGTGACATCCGGTACAGGTGTCACGGCGCGTTCTGAACTGTACAGCGTGACACTGATGAGCATGTTAAAATACACCAGCTACTGCACGCACGATGAACCGTTGGTGGGACAGATTTCCGGATTGATCATCAAGAACAACCGCATCGATCACCCGGACGGTGGTAAAGACGACATGGTCATTGCCGCGTTGTTGAGCTATTGGTTACCCATGAACGGCAAGAATCTGAACAGCTACGGGATAGACACCACCACGCTGTTAAGGGCCAATAAAGTCTACTTGGATGAGAAGTATTCTAACGCCGACGCAGACTTTGATGAACAGGAAGCTTTTGAACTGGAAGTTCAGTTCAATGAACTTCTGGATGAATACAAAGAAGAAAACCACCCCGTCCTTGCCAGGCAACTGGAACTTCGTATCCGCAAGATCGCCGCCGAGCTAAAGACCAACACCAACGTGATCTCTGTTGAAGAAATGTTGGAGAATATCAACCGTGAAAAACGGATCAACCGTGTAAACCGTTAAACAACCACAGAGGGGATAACCCCTCTGTGGTCTGGCTATCTTGCGAGCATTTGATCTTGGGCGTCAATGAAATTCAGTATCCGGTCCAAGTAAATCTCAGTAAGGATTTCTATCAGTATTCGGTAGTCGGGTTTGAACAACACCATCTTGACAACGATAACCAGCTTGTCTCGGATGGCGGTGTTTTTGGGCATTAACCCTTCTGGCAGATCAAGTTCTATGATGTAGTTGCTGATGTAAGGAATCTTTTCAACCGGACTGGTTCGACGGTCGCGTTTGAACAAAAACACAAACGGACCTTTCTCGGTGTCCACGTTCATGGCGCAGATATTCTCCAGCTCCAAGTACGCAGGCATTTCTTCTTTATCAACTACAATGCTTTTGTAGATCAGGGTTCGATAGATCCATTTCAGGCAGAACTTGCGTAGCCGAGCAAGCATGATTATCTCACAGTCAACGAAGCCACCGACAGCTTCAGCATTCCAGCCACCGATTCTTTCAGGAACACCACGTCAATGTTGGTGTACATGGGTACCGATGTACTGAAGACAAACGTCTGGGTGTAGTCCGAGATAGGAACAATTTGTGACTCGTTGCCGTATTGGACTTCGATATGGGTCGGAACAGGTGCTTCCAGTTCCGTAATCGGGTTGTACAACGCCATCGTGGGCTTGTACAACGTGTCAACGAACGACTCAACCGTAGACAAGTTGTTGTGAATTTGAATCTTGGTGTTGACCACGTTGTCACGAATGGCACGAAGGTTCCGTCCGTAGACCAGGTTGTTATTGGGAACTTGCGACGAAACTTCCCAAATATTGCTCAGACTTGAATCACTGGCTTGACCTCGTAGCACGATGTCAACAGTTTGAACGTGTAGGAAGTTGTTGTAGATGCCTGAGACATTTGCCAGATCGACGGTGAACGTGATACGCTGGGTAATGCCGTAAGCCAGCGGATTGAAGCTGGGAGAAGTCGAAGCAATCCCGGTATATGTTGTCACGTCGTACAGCATGTTTCGGTCCAAGTTCATCATAAAGACTTTGTACTTGTAACCGTTCAATGTGTCTTGCCAAACCGGATAAACAAACAGCTTCACACTGTAGCTGCGGTTCGGGTTACTGACCATCAGGCTGTAGGGTCGCGTCACATACCGGCTGTCGCTGGTCAAATGAGCTACAGCGGTTTCGTCGTCACCGATTCGATAGCTGAGAACCAAAGGCACACGTTGACCCACAATAGTACTGACAAACATGTCCAAACCGTACAGTTTGAACTTGTCGCCATCCACCGGGTATTCGATCTGAGAGCCGTCGTTGTACTGGACCACCCCAATCGGGTTGAACGATGACAGCGGCAAGTTAACTGGGTAGTTAACCAATGTCGCATCGCTGCTGTCGATGAACGCCGACTTCAAGAAGATATTGGTGATGTACTTTTGCTCAGCGTAGGTCTGTGTGACAAAGGTGGTTTCTTCCACAATGCACGTGACCTTGGAAATCACTTTGTTGTCTACGTCAAAAGCCACGACCGTACAGGCCTCACCGGTGACGAACGTTTCATTCGTTGTGCACCCAGGAATGCTCTTGATGGCGTAATTGTCATGGTTGTTGTACGCCACAATCTGCAAGGGAATATCGTTCCCTAAAAAGTTACCGTTGTTGTCGTAGCGACGGGAGACCAGCTTGTCGGGGTCAATGAAATGACCTCGGTAAATACGCGCGTAGGTGGCGGTGGCAGAATAGATCCGCATAAAACCATCCACTTTCAAAGTGAATGGCGTCACGGACTGATCAAAGTAAACGCGATAATTGTCGTTGGTGCTGGACACCAGTTCGTCCGTAGTTTTGGACGTCTGGATATTGATTACCCCCAATTCAGGGATAAACGTCACAGGGTCTAAATTGACCACCCGGTAAGTCTCTCCGGTTTCAGGCTCCATCACCCAGTCATTGACCTTGGGAATATATTTGTTAAGACCAGTCACCCCACGGTAGATATCCTGGATCGACCAAACGGTCCATCTGGCGTCTGGTTGATAAATAGGTGGAGTGCCGTCACTCCCTACAACTCCGATAGCATTGCTAGACATGCTGACCACTCCTTCTGAGAAAAATCAAAAAATTCAAGACGTTAGCCGGTATCGCAGAGCGGTGATCCGCTCTGCGATACCGTAACAAGTTTTACATGTCAAAATAGTCGTCCACCGAACCATCTGAACTGTTATTGGTTAGACTTGAGCCGGTTAAGGTATTCGTGGGAATCAGGTTGTAGCGAGACAAAATACGACCCCACGCTGCCTTTACCGTCTCATGGTTTTGGTTACTCCACAGTTCTTTCTGCTTCTCACCCAACGCTGTGAACAAGAAATTGGTAGCCGCTTGAGGAATATTGTTGTTGATCTGCTCAAACCGGTTAAAGATGTCAGTCAACTTAACTGATTTATTCTGAGAGATCAGGTTGTTGGTGTAGAACAACGGTGGGACTCGGTACAGTTCTTGTTTGGTGTTGTCGTCGTAGATAGACACTTCCGCCATCGGTGACCCTGAAATGCTGATCCACTCCACAATCCAATTTGCAGACTGGAGTTGACCAGTAAAGCGGGGTAAGAAGTATTGGACAAAAACACTTTCAGGTAGAGTGTAGACTGGAGCGCCGTCCAGCATTCCATTGAAGATGGTTTCTTTGTTGCGGTTGACTTCGGTGAGCACGGCGTTACGCACAGACATCACCGTTTGTTCCATATGACCAGACATAGGTTCTCCTAAAAAATCACATTATCTTAACCCTTTGCTATTTTTAAATCAAGTCGTTCAGCAACTGTTGACCATCACCAAAATTGTTAACATTCAAGACACGGCGAAGACCAGAGGTCGACATGTCAACGACCTTGCTGAGATTGACTTTGGTATTGTCGTTGGTCAGTACTGAAACGTAGACCAACAACCCATAACGGGTTTCAGTCAAGGCCTTGGTGTCAACCGTGACTTCCACCTGAGGGAAGTACCGACCCAACACCCTTTCTAAATCAATAGTGACCTGAGACGCCATGCCGTCTGGGTCGTTGATAAAACGGTAGTACGTGTAGGATAAGCTCGTCAAGTTGTTCTGAAAGACCAAGCTCTGTGAAACATCTGTCAACAAATAGTAACTGACCGCATTGTTAAGGATCTTGTACGGATCAGTGATCCAACCTTGTTCCGATAAAGAGGGGATGTAAGCGCCCATGAAAACTCCAAAAAGAAAAACAACCAGCAGATTATTGGCTTGAGTGAGTCACCCCACTCAAGCCTGGATTGCTCTAGTTGATGTTAGTAAACAGAGATTGGTAGGTCGCGAAGTCGATTTGGGTACCGGCTGTCGTGGGTCGACCACCACCACCCAACGCTTCCGCAATTTTACTCACATCCACGTTGCCTTTGCCCTGACGGAAGTTTAGCACCACCGCCTCGTTCCCTATCATGAATGCGTTCACAAACACATCATGGTCCACGGTATCGACGTCGTGGCGGAGTTTTCTAGCCAGCTCATTGTAATGATTGTTGCCTGACATGGTGGTCAGAATCACTTTGTACGTCTTGTCATTGACGGTAAGACTCTTTACACCGTAAGCCTTTCGTTCAATGATCTTGTTGATATTCAAATCACGAACGTCGAGCGCCATCATCCCGGTTCGGATCAACGTGTCGTGGTTCTGAAGGGTGGATTGGGTTTCGTTCAGATGATCAGGGTCTGTAGGCAAGTTATTGTATCGATCAAGCGCGGCGGCCAAACCTTGGACACCCAAAGACTTACCAACCAACCCAAACCCTTCATTGAATGCGTGAGTCAGTCGGCCGTACTTGAACTTGAATTGATCATAATCATCAGCCAATTCCACGTAGATATTTGGACGAGTGCCGCGCCATGAGCCTTGATAACAGTACTTTTGGAAATTGTCCAGTTCCTGATAGCAAGACAGCTTAGACAATTTGGCGAGCCAGTGGTCATTTTTCCCGGTGCTGAAAATCTTGATCAAAGAGGAAAGTTTATGCGCCATAGACGCCCCGGAACCAGTCAGGTCGTAGAAGCAACCGGTCAAACCTTTCAGATTGGTCATCGATGTGGTGTGATGGTCCAGCACAATCACATGTTCAACTTGTTCTTTCAGTTGGACGGTAGTTTCCCGATCAAACGAGAAATCCAAAATCAAGACTGCTTTCTTACCCTGAACCAAATGCCACGGAACAGGGTTGTTGTATTGGACAGCGGCGTATTTAGCGGCTTTGAAATTGCAGCGGTAGAAGCACGCTGCTGCAACGTGACCGTCACCGTCGTCGTGATGAAGAATCAACGTGTCTTCGCCGTTGACACCGAACACGGCATCAAAGACTACACCAGCTTGAGGTACCATACCAATCACCGTTTGATTGGGTTCAGCAGCGCTGGGTTCCGGGAAAGTTTTTCCGCTACACCGGTATTCGCGGTCGGTCGTCATCAGAAACTCTTCGGCGTGGTTACAGAGTTCCAGGAAGTCGTCACCTTGGACAGTCCGACCAGGAAAATCCACAAACGTACATTCGTAACCCGTGTCTTCAGACCCAGTCAGGTTGATGGGGTAAAATTGGACTTGTTGGAGAGGAGCGTTCATGATGGAAGGAAGTGTGTTTGTTAAAAAGAAAAAACAGGAAGGGGAGTTAACCCTTCCTGTGGATATCAAAGACCCAGAAGCTGTTTCAATTCATCACTGACGTTCGGGTTACGTTTGGTGATGTTCTTCTGAAGCCATTGATAGTTGTTCCCGTTCTTACCCACTTCCTTGCGGAAACTGGGAAGGTCAAGATTTTCGTTCTTGAGCAGTTGATTCAAACGGGAGAGTTCTTCGATTTGGAGGTTCATGGTCGGTTGATTTTTGTGGGAGAGTCACCCATGTGGGTGAAGTCGAACTGACAAGTTTCTAGCAACCAGTCGACCGCGTTCCAGGTCTTGAGAACCTGTTGACGTTCGAATTCATCCAGCTCCTTGTCACCGGGGTGAAGGTCTTCCAAGTACCAGTTTATCTGATACCCGTCATCGGTGTCCACCGGCACACCGCTCATCACTCTGCGGTAATTGTAGTCGTTTTCTTTGACCCCGTTACCCCAGATGTTCTGATAGGAATCACTGTAGCCGTCGATGTTCTGATCGACATACAGTTGTTTGACTTCTGGATGTGCTATCACCCACCGTTGCATTGTCAAATTAGCGTTCTGTATCGCTTCAAACGTGTACAGCGGTTGGTAATAGTTGTCCAAGTGAGTCAGTCCGGCTGTTTGTAACTCAGACTTCAGTCCGTACTGAACCATCTGATTCGTCAGCCAGTTGTATGAGTTCTGCATGGCCGAGTAGACACGCTGAGAAAACTCATTGAAAGTGGGGACAATGTTCTGCATCTGGCTTGCCAGATACGAACTCATGGACTGGGATCTCTCCCCGTACATCATCATGTCCAACGCTGCACCGGAAAGGTTAATGACTTGTCCCATGGCAGTTTCCTTTGTACGTGAGCAGTTGTTCTATCCGCTGCAATCCATTGTAGCGGGCTTGAAAGATATCCCGAGCAAACTCTGGACAGAATGTGTCTTTGTTCGGGTAACCGAAGGTGAACGTGTTGACTGGTTTGCCGATTTGCAAAGGTCCATTTACTGACGACGGACCGACTTCATAGAAGATTGCGTAAACTTCGTGACGTCCGTTGGCGTCCATGCGGTTGGTCTCAGCGGTGTTCCCGATCACCATGGTACACAGCTTCGAGTCGATGATCTGGTCATCTTCATCATATGTGTTCAAGTAGAAAATGTTAGTGATCGGCGTAGTTTGGTGCCCGGTCACTGATTTGACCGTGAACTTCTTGTGGAAAAGTTCTTTCAGGAACTTCATGGTAACTCCTTTTGGTTGAGGGTGATGTCAGTGGGTATATATGCAACTGTTTAAGGTTCAGTTACATCTGAGAACAGCGTACCCTGTAACCAGATACTTTACATTCTCGTAAAAATCTAACTACAAGGGAGAGATCCCTTGTAGTTAGGCTAGGTGAAATCGTTAGTCCAGTGTTACTCTGATTCGATCGCTGGTACGTATTGCTTTATGCGACATCAGAAGGTCTTTGTTGTGATTGACAGAAACCTGTACCCAATGTTCGGTTATACCATACATAGCTGCTAATGAACGCTCGGAATAACCTGCGGCGATATGAATCAACAACAATTCACCAGGGATCTTGATGAACAAACCCCAACGCAACGGATGACGTTCAGAGGAATTGTAACGTCGGATCAATCTTGTCACTACCGACAGATCTTTGAGATCCGGATATTTTTCGGTCAGTTTGGAAAGATTCCTTCTATCGATGGCTTCTTCCAGTTCTCGGCGGCAAGGGATACCGCTCCGACAATCCAAGTTCACTTTCCTACTTTCAGCGATCTCCTCAGGAGTGATTTGATACTGCGCAATCAAAGCTTCAATTGCGGAAGAAGGAAGCCCGTACATTCTTGCGACACCATTAACTGTCAACGAACCTAATAGCGTCAACAATTCTGATCTGGTGTTGCAGATTCGCCCAATCAAAGTGCCTTGAGACATGGCACAATTTTTGTCTAACTTGTCTTCTTCAGATTCCACGAATTCAGCCACTGTGAGTTTGACGTTGTCGTTGTTTTCATATGGTCCTAACGGATCATAACGTCCATCAAAATTCTTATCAAGTTCCTTTTTTAGTAACGCATTGAACGATTGGGATTGTTCAGTCGGTTCAATTGTGTCGTCGACTGACTTGTCTGTGAACGCTTTAGGGTATTTAACAGTATCAACAGTTCTCGGGTTGGTGATTTTTGCTTTGGCTATAACGGGTTCTAGTTCATTTCGTTTGTCACCTAAATAGGCTTTTCCTTCCCAATATTGTCGATTAAACCAGTTAACAAATTTCACGTACTGAGAAGGTTCCAGATTCAAGTCTTTTAATTCTTCATGATATAGTTCCCAGTAAGTTTTTCCGTCGTTCATGACCCACAGGTGATCTTTCATGACACTTTCTTCACTGTCGCCTGTATGGGGCATAGGTTTAAAATTAGTAAACCACTTATCCAGAATATCCTTATCCGACCGAGTGAGCGCAATGTAAAGATTTGCCCAACTGTCTACGTTTTTCGGGTTAAGTACGATTGCGTGGGGACAGTCTTTGGTAGTCAATTTACGGTTAAGTTCATTTTCTAACCGAAGGACAAAGCGGAAGACTTTACCTTCCGAATTACTGTATAAGTGCGAAGGTAAATAGCACCTTGGTAATTTGTTGTTACCATAATCAACTGTTTTGATTTTGTCAAGATCGTGAATCATCGTATAACTCCTGGTAATTGATTAAACGGCGGGAAATTTGTACGGGTTGAATTGGTTTAGTTCGGGATCGTTTTTCAAATCAGCCTTATCGATTACATACCGAACTTCTGGAATCGTAAGCCCGTACGTTTTTGCTACCCAATGAAGACCGTACCCTTTCAAAATAGCTTGTTTCAGTAGTTTCTTAGGAACATGTATCAGTTCTGCATAACCTCGGTACGTATTGTATTTTCGAATAAGCTCAGTGTACCTTTCCATCCCTTCCAAAGGAACTCCTTCATCAATCAACGCTAAAATTCTTACCAATTCTTTTCGGCTAGGGATTCCTTTGAAATGGTCTAAATGTTCTTGTTTGGTGGTGATTAACTCGTGTGGACTGTATGCGTGATAATTTATCAATTCTTCTACATCAGAAACACTTACATCATAAGCCACACTAACTCCATACGGCGTCAGCATACCAAGATCTTCCAGCAAGTCTTCACGACTTGGTGGCCACTCACCGGCCAGGGTAAATGCTGATAACGCCAGATTCTTCTCTAGCGTTTCAAGCTCCAATTCCGTTGAGGTTACGTCGGTTTGAGGTTCTGTCTTAATTGGTTCAGTCGGCTTTTGTGTTTCGAGTTTGTTTTTTAGGAGTTTGACAACGGGAAGATCAATGTTCTCAGCGTTGATGGTTATTACAGGTTTTGCTTCCCAGTGAATACTGTTGCGTGGATCGTTCGGCTTCTTGTCATTTCCCCAGACTTGACGATTGAACCAATTAACGAACTTGACGTGTTCTTTTTCAGTCAGGGCTAGGCCCTTCAATTCAGACGCATAAATTTCAAATAAGGTCTGTCCGGTAGCGGTCGACACAAGAATATGATCAACCAATTCTTCGTTGTCTTGCCTGGAGGTAAAACTTAGAAATTTCTTACGGAAGTTTTCAATAATATTCTTGCTGTTTTCATCAACAATGATGTAGTCGTCTACGGTGTGTGAATCTTCAGTGCTGATATGAATCAGATATTGGTTAGATTGATTGTTTGTAACCATTTTGTACTCCAATGAAAAATAACCCGTTGACTTTGAGTCAACGGGTTAACCCTAAGTTATGAGCTTAGTTAGAATAGATCAACTGTTGAACCAGTTGGCCATGGTGCTCACCAAAGTCTTGGGGAACTTGATGTTGTTGCTGAATTCATCCGGTCCAGCCAAGGAAAGGATGTTGTGGTGCGGTCGGAAGTTTTCCAGATTGTCGATAGTTTTCTTGGTCAATGGCACATAGATGTGCAGTGCATCGCCGTCGTAATCCGCGTTGAAACTCGGATTGATCAAAGGACTCATGCTCATGGTGTTGTCGCGGGTGTTGGTCTTGATTCGTGTGATTCGAACCGCTTGCATCGACCCACGGTGTAGTGAAGGGTTTCGGTTCATGTAGACCTGAATACCACCACCTGCCGCTGCGATGATTTCTAAGAACAATTCCTCCAACAAGGGATGGTGAATGCGGTTGTACTGCATCAACAGACTGCACGCTGAACGGTATGTGTATCCGCGTGTGTAGAGACGGTTAAGCAAATGCTCACGCAACAAGCTGACCGCCATACTCCAAGGCACGTGAATCTCATCGTAGAGATGCGGACCAGAAATCGAAGTCACCACCCCACGGGCTGTGAAGTGGGATCGAGTCGACGACAGATGCTGTCGAATCAACCCTGGTTTGCTGAAGAATGTGCTCTTCACGTACCCGGTGTAAAATTCCGCCAGATCGATCAGTGATTTAGCTACTTTGGCTTGTTTGACCGAAATCGGTTTGGTGTACAGATCAATACCAGTGACGCGGTGAATGGTGTTGATCGGATTCAAGATACTCTTGTCGATGAACCGCCCCAACTCGTTGGTGTCCATTGCGAACATTACCTTGTTGGGAAAGCCCAAATACCGGGAAAAAATCTTTGTCTTATTCCGTTGCAGGAAGTCCATGAACTCCTGCTTCTCTGCTTGTTTCTCCTTGACAAATTCACTTTCCAAGATCTCGATGATCCGGAAGAAGTTTGACACGAAACTGTTGTAACCTCGCTTGATGTTGTTTGCCTTCAACAGAAAGTCCAGCTTCTCGATCAACGCGAAGTTTTTCATCTGTTGCTTGTTGTCAAACTGGAACTGTGGCAGCATGATCCACTTGACCAGTTGCACACTGGGTTTGGTGATCTTGTATCGATCCAGCAGGATTGCCATGATGATCGGGCTGATGAACATCTGCACGTCTTGGGGGCGTTCCAGCCACAACAGGAATGACAGGTTATCATCCACACTGGAGGTCACTGTTGTGTTGCACTTGTGGCACTTGTCACCCACATAGTACATACCCTTCAATTCACCGCATTGACAGGACGGGATAATCGAAAGGTTGTCTTCAGCGTAGTTCCGAAGGATCAAGTTATCCAGAATCTCTTTGGACTCCGTTGAAAAGATGTCTTGGTAGTTGAGCAAGACTTTGTCAGTTTCAAGTCTGTTGAACAGATCATCGAAATTGGTCAGGACGTGAACAGTAGCACCAGAAGGACGAGGGTCGATAGGGGTTGGTTGCATAGTTGTGGTTTCCTAGTTAACGGGGTTTGTTAACCAAAGTTTGGTGTAATGTGTGAAAATGTCAATACGGAGAGTGATTGACAAGTAGTATATATGTAGCCGTGTGTGTGCCCGATGCAAGTCATCCACTCTGGTACACCTGTACCAGAGTGGAGCTTACACACCTTTGATGCGCTTTCGGTGATACTTAACTTTGTAAACAAGCAAAACCCAAAACCCAATACTCATCCCAAGGGACAGATCTGTCAGACGGTCAGTCGATGAAAGAATCTGGTCGTTGTTCATTGATACCCAGTAACAACACGCCGCAGTGAGAAAGTTGTGTATGAGATTCCAACCAAAATTGTTGTCATCGACCCCATCTAACCAGTCTGTGGGTTTCAGGAACAACAAACTAAAAACATAAGCCGGTGGTAATAAGTGTTCAAAATCAAATTCTGACCTGTCTTGAGTCAGCAAAATAAGAAACCCAAAAATCCACCTAGCTAGGAGAATACTGACTCCGGTGATCAAGATGATCTTGGGTTCATTTTTGAGGTTGTTGTAGAGTTTACGAAAGCCAAGCATACTGCCCTTTGCTACAGTGAAAAAGAAAAACCACCCATAAGAATGGGTGGAGTGTATAAGTTTATTCTGGATTAGGTTCTAGCGGTATATACCGAAATGACCACAAGGGATTCAGATCAAGACCAGTCTTCGCTTTCAGCTCCATCAGTCGTTTGATTTTATTCATGTGGTGCAAAGCAACTGTCACGTTTTTATGATTTACCGCCAACTTGGCGTTGTCGGCAATAACCGCGTCTACCCCGACTAACTTACAGGCAACAATATCTGCCTCTAACTCAATATCCAAACAACCGCCATCAGCGATCGATTTAGCCACCAAGTTGGTATAAAGGTCTTCGTCGTCAGCTTTCAACGCAGCGGTAATTTTCTTCTTGTACCGATCGGGCGTTGCTACTCGTTTCTTATGCAAGTGCCTCTCTATCAAATGTCCTAACTCATGAGCGATGACCACTGCAGCGGTTAAACCAATGGCTTCGCAATCGTCAAAGTCAATCACAATGCCCAGTTGACCGTTTTTGAATTTGACAAGAGCGCCCGGTGAATGATTGTCTACCCTACCACGGTACAGCGTTATCACGCCATTGTCATCGGGTGTGGTGTATTCAATAACGCCAATATTCACAAGGTCGTCTTGATTCTTCAATAACTCCTCTGGGTAAACTTGGTCTTTTTCTGCTAGAAACTTAACCAGCTTCTCTTTTTCCGAATCGTCCAATACGTCGATAAACTTCACATACACTCCAGTTTGAACAAGTTAAAAATCTATCGGATCAATCAACCTCAACCCGACTGCACGTGAATACGCAATTCTTAAAGGTGATTGCAACGTCCACGTGTTGTTGGTGGACATGACATGAACATTACACGACAAGTATCCGCTGTCACTGGACCGCGCGATAAACTGTATCCTTGGTTGGGTCACAGACCGTAACAGATACAGATCGTAGACATTCCAACACCCCAATGGAATAGCTTCCAGTCTGGGTTCTAAGTACCGACTACCGTGGGTGAAATCACACTTGGGTACAATGTCAAAGATTTCCCCATGGCTGGATGTTTTTAAGATCAGACTCACTCCGATCACTTTCAATCCTGGAGCCACTTCCAACCGATGAGACAGGCTGTTTCCAAAATGGATACGGCTGTTTCTTATAGCCGACTCTTCCAAAGTTTGACGGACACTACTCAAGCGTCCACCAGTGATCTGTTGCAGTGTAATCCAGTCTTTACAGTCTTGCGTGACCAGTTGTTTCAACCGATCCAACATCGCCAACACAAATACGCGGTTGTTTTCGTAAACGTCATGCATGATGCTTCCTCTAAGTTACCGGACACTAACCAGATCAAGGTCTGGTTAGTGTCGCTCGTGGTTCAATGCAAGGTTTGGTTGCCGAAATGGGTGGGCGTTTTTATACTTCCAGTTTGATATGTGATTTTCAAGTCGTACCCCGGTTGTTTGTTAAGATTGACGGTAGAAGCCAGTTCAGTCAGCCGACGAACCATGTTCATGTGGAAAAGTGACTTGAGCACTGTTGGGCTGTTAACCCCGTGAACCGCGTGGTATTTGATAACCTCGCTGACCCCGACAAACTTACACGCGTCGGTCGAAACCTTCAACGCCAGATCAGACCATCCTCCTTCCACATACGAACGGATATGCCAGTAGTCAATGGCTTCAAGATCATCTTGCTCGTATGCCTTGGCAATCTCTTCGCTGTACAAACTCATGACGTTGGTTTTGTTGCTCATGAAGTCTTGGATTTTACAGACGTTCATCGCGACACTGACTTCAGTCAGGTTCATCCCGCTGTAGTATTCCGAAGTGACGACGACCGAATGGAATCCCTTGTTTCCCATATGGACCAATGTTCCTGTGGTGGTTCCAATCTTATCATTGTGTTCAACCAAACAGAGTGGCATAGTCTCTGTAGGTGCATTCGGAAAGGTGTATTCTACCGTTCCAATGTGTTTCAGTTCAACGTGAACTTCTCCCTTAGGGAGGTTCTCCGAGTCTTTCTTGTCCTGACCCAGTACCGCTTCCAGGAGTTGTTCTTTTGCCAGATCGTCGAGTTCAGTGAGGCATTTCATGATCAAAGGGAGGGAATAGTCTTTTTATAGGAAAAAAATGAACCACCACAACAACCCGGTGAGGAGTTGTTGTGGCGTTCAGTCTAGCTTAGAAACCGCGCATGTAAACCGGGTTGAAGAACATGCTCGGGCCAGCAGTGCCAGCATTCATCAGACGGACATCGCTACCCAGTGCAGCACCACTGAAGTCAGCGGTGGAGCGGCTCATGAACATGTCATTGCCTGCACCCATGTTACCGAAGACCGGGTTGAACCCAGCTTGCTTCAGTGCGTTGACATAGCTGGCCAGGAAGTGACGGTTGAACGTCACACGGTCGTACATTTGCTTGACCACTGCAGTGTTCTTGCTCATGTCATCGATGTACTTCTTACGCTCAGCCGCGCGCAGCTCGGTCTGAATGTTGCCGTACATGGTGTTGGTGTACTGCTGGAGCAGCACCGGGTTCTGGTTGGTGTCGGTCACATGGTTCGCCATCGCCAGATAGGACGACAGTTGACGCAGGTCACGGGCACCGTCCTTCGCACGGTAGTAACCACCATGGATCTTGTTCGTCGTACCGTAGAACACCGGGAGGTTGTTGTTAGCAAACACCCCGTTGGTTTGGGTTTCGATCGAATGGACCAGGCGGTCATAAGCCGGTTGGCTGTTCTGGAAACGGATGTAATGGAACACGGAAGTGTACCAGGTCTCCGGACCAGCCTTGGGCAGGTCGATACTCACCAGCAGGTCACGGTTGACCAGCATAGTGGCGAGCTTGTTCAGCTCCATCAGCGAGAAGTCTTTCGACTTGATATTGACACGAGTCGAGAACCCAGTCGGCTTCTGATCGATATTGCCTTCGATGTTCAGCGCGCCGATATCGTTGTAGTCAATCTCAGTCTTCTTGGACGTCGACGGACGGAACGCTTGCAGCCAGTTCAGGTCTTCGTTCATGACCACCGCGCTGGCAACACCCAGCATCACGATATCCGGCGTCGGTGCGTACGGCGACTCCAGGTGAGTGATGATGAAGTTCGGGGTGAACTTCTGGGTGCTCATCATGCCGTTGACCACAGTCGAACCTACGAACTCGAAGTCGATGTAACCATAGGTCTTGACGACTTCCACCTTCTCGCCGGCCTGGTTGACCGATTGACGGTTGTTGACACCAGCCGACTTGTGGCTCACGACGATGCAGATATCCTGACGGATCGGCATACCCGTCTGGTCAAAGACCGTGGTGTCGTCACCGTTGTAGTAGACATCCACCACGAACTTGCCGTTCGGGTTGGCCTTGTTGAACTCACCCAGGTTCAGACCACGGTAACCGTTGACACGCATTTCGATCTCGGCGTGGGTAGCGTTCAGCGTGTTGTTGGCAAGGCTGAGAAGCAGGCTCTCGCTCGTGGCATCAAACTCCGCCGGAATGAGTGTACCGTCAACGATCGACACGTTGTTGATGTCGACCTTCAGGAACTCGGCCACCAGAGTCTGAGCAGCGCTGACACACTTGGAATCCAACGCATCGGCTGGAGTACGCAGAATCTCATAGCGGATGTTACCAACCGTTTCGATCAGCTTTTCCGGATACGCACCGGTCTTCTCGACAATCAGCACGTGGGCCGCGACAAAGTTGTCCTTCGACTCAGTGACCACGATGCCCGAGTAGTTCAGACCCCACACATCTTTCATCAGACGCACGACGTTGTATTTCTCACCGTCACGCGCACTCTCGTTAGCGATCTTGATAGATTGGGTGGTCAGGTATTCGAAGATCTTGTCGTACTGTTCACCGCCAGCGCCGGTGTTACCCAGACGGCTGGTGATGCCGAACGAGACCGGTGTGGCCGGAGCGCGTTGGGTCTTTTGCTGCGCGGCAGCAGTGAATTGTTGTTGAGTGGTGGTGTTGGTGCCGGTATTGAGAGCCATGATGAGGTTCCTTGGTGGTTTGGGTTGGGAAGAAAATTCGTAGTGGTCCGATAGCCAGTCTGAGTGACTGGTTATCTTTCCACTACATTTAGATTGACCTGTTATTTTTTAATCAGGCCGTAACGATAGAGAGTTCGCGTTTGGTGCGAACAATCGTGTCAGCGATGACCTTGCCTTGGCGTTGCAAGAATGCCTTGGCTCGGTCCAGGTAAGAACCATCATTTCCGATAGCTCGGAATTGGTTGTTGAGGTGTTCATCGACCAACGCAGGGTTGGTGAGAACTTCCGTAGCAGAACTAAAGACCAAGTCATCGTTGTAAATGATGAACAATACATGCTTGTGTGCCATGTTGATCAAGCGAATCATCATAGCCAATTCACCATTCGAGAGACTCTCGCCTCGAACATAGTTCTTGTTGTTGACAATGTAGATGTCACGGAACGACTTGGTGACTCCCGTGTCCAGGATCTTCTTGGCCTTAGCCACGACATCCATGTACTGATCGTCGGTGATGGTATCGCCTTCGGTGACGCCAAGGTCGATCGTCTTCAAGATCTTAGCGGCGCCCGACTGGTCCTTCTGATTGCGGCTGAAAACATTGAGTCCACGGAGGAACTCGTTTTGCAGCTTTTGGGTGTCGGTCTTGATGAGGTTGTTCAGGTTGGACATGTTAAACTCCTTTTTTGTTTACGACATTGGGGGTAATGTCAGGTACTATATATGGAACCTTACTGGATTCCGATGCAGACAAAGAACACAGGGGAAAGGGGATTGGTGTAGATGATAGGACTCTCCTTGGTACCGCTTGCTGTGGTTGAAAATACCCAGACCAAACGGATGTGGTTCAGTCATTATATATGGGTTTGAAATGATTTCCAATGCAATTCACCGGTCAACACCCGGAAGGATTCTTTGACTCGGCGAGGCCCATATGCAATACTTCAACATTTTCGACAAGAATTACACAGAACACACACCCACGCGGGGCGTTGTAACGCCATCAGATCTCAGCCACCTGCGTCAGCTTTACAGCTTCAATCGAGACAGCCTTCTCACCTACTACAGGGATAGGAATTTTTCGGTCAAGAACACTCACATTTTGTCACGGGTGCTAGAACACATTCCTATCTATCCTCAGTACGACGGTTACCGTTATCTGGAGTTCTTTAACGACAAGATCACATACTTGGCCAAACATTTTAAATTTACAAGCGATTTGGAAAAAGGAATCGTGCACCCGCCTTACTTCTTCGGGAACGATGGGGAAGAAATTATCATATCGGACTATGAGCCGTTTGGTCCGACGGGGGTTGAGCAATGTTGGACAACAGAAAACGTCATCACGATTTTACGACACCACAGAAATGACAACAAGCTGCTTCTGCCGTTAGGAAACGACGATGGATGCAAGTCAGGTCTTTGTTCCGTGTTGATCAACTTTCCCAAGCTTGCTATCAAGTACCGGGAGTTTGTGAAAGAACAAACCCGCAAGACCTACTCCGGTGATGAGAACCAAATTCTATTAACCAAGAACCACTTTGTCATGAAGTACGTGTTGGGTCCTTCTATGGAAACCATCATCGATCACACCTTCCTGAACAAGGTCATGGACAAGTTCTACGGAAACGAAGAAGTGGTTCCAAAGTTCAAGCACCGATTCAAGTTGTTTGAACCCGAAACCCAAATCAACCGCTACGTAGAAAACACCTTAGACGTCATCACCAACAAGCAACTGGACTTTGTAAACCTGCTGAGGAACATTCAGTTGATGTTCTCTAAGAACGCTTGTGATTTACTGTCACTGTCTGACTTAGGAACTACACGCCAGGTCAAGTGGGCGTTGGTAGCCAGCCGGATTGATCACATGCTGTTCATGTACGACGTGTGTCGATTCAAGGATATCAACAAACACCATCTGAATGACTGGAGTCGATTGGCTAAACGGTTGCTGAGAGACAACAGCTACCAGGGGATGTTCAGTTTTTCGGTAGAACAGGATCTCACCGAGAAGCTGTACAAACTCTCTCAACTCTGACAGAGAAGCATACACCCTGACGGAGCAATCCGTCAGGGTGTATGTCAGTTGATGATTAGATCACCATACCGGTCGAATGAGCCGAGCTGGACACATCCAGTTCTTTCACCCGCGCAACGTAATGAGCGTCGCGTTGAGACTTCACAGTGGCTTCCAGAACACCCACAACGGTAGACAGACGACCGACCATATTGTCAATACGGATATCCGGATGTGGGTACTCGGTGTCCAGCACAACGCAGTTGGTGGCGTATTGAGGTGTAGCACCATTCAGCGTGCTGTCACGGTTCGAAGTCAACAGGATAGTCGCGGCCACAGCAGTGCCCTTGTCCACCATGAAGTCCTCGTTCTGGTTCAGCTCGATAAAACCAACGGTCGGGGGAGACGAGGTCACCTTCTCGAAGCTCAGGAAGTTCTTCAGGTCAGCGGTATCGAATTCATCGGTGTTGCTGCGATCCGTCATGATCATCAGCAGGTTGATGAAGTGCACCACCGTCTTGTCAGCGTCGACACGGTTACCACCTTCGACGAAGAACATGCTCACCGACTTGCGGGTCGTGTCAGCGATGCCCTTGTAGGATTTCAGGGTCTTGACGGTGTTCTCTTGTTCGATGACCGAGTTGCGAGACTCGACACCAATCACGAGAACGGGATGACCTTGAGACAGAAGCTCCTTAACAACCAGCGGGGCAATCACCGACCCACTGCCGCCAGATAGGGAACTCAGAACCACGTTCAGGGTACGAGAAGGCTGGTGTTGGATCAGCACATCACCGGAGATTTCCTTGAAGGTCTCGAAAGTGTCCATGCGGTACTTGCCTGCGCCATCCATGCCTTCAGCGATAAAGATGTCCGCAGGGTCGATACCCTTCAGGTTGCTGTCACTGGTGTCAACGTACACCGTGTCGATATTGAGGTCTTTGATCTTCTTGGCAATGTTGGTACCAGCGCCGCCACATGCGTACAGTTTGATGGACATGTTTTTACTCCTAGGGGTTTGAGGGTTGTGAACGTATATGTTCACTATATACCCAAGCCAGTGAAAAAGGCTTTATTCAGAAGTTACTCAGGATTCTTTGGTCCATTCTAGCGAGGTGTGTATGACGACTTTTGTCTTGAAGAAGTACGACGAACAACAAGAGAAACCCACAGAACCGGTTCAATCTTCTCCTGAACAACCAGATCCCAAGAAAGACGATCGAGACCTGTATGTGGTCGATGGTGACAAGACCATTTCTGAGATCATTGCCAAAGCTCTGTATAAAGCACTGGGTACCGGAGTGAATTTACAAGAGACCGATCAGGTTCCGGTGGGGGACAGCCAAACCCATGTGATCAAAACAGTTTCTACTGAACAGATCAACCACGATCCTGTTGGGACGCTGAAGTCTATTAAGAAAGGTGACGTGGTCTATATTCAGAATCGAGGCTTTAAGACTGCTAAAGAAGATTGGTTCCTGTCCAGTATGGAAGCCATGAACCATACCGTGCTGTTGACCGAAGACAGCGTAGTCCGTTACGCGTTGAACCGAGGTACCCTGTGAAAGTCAAACAAGCCTTCGACGAGTTGTTTGACGGGGTCAGTTTTGACAAACACCTCTACGACAAACTCTTGATCAACAACGTGCAGTTCATCACCAAAAACGATGAACACAAGAACCTGTTTGGGTCTAAGTTGATTGGGTGCTTCATGTTGAAGTACACCGAGTACGACAAGAACATTTTCTACGATAACTTGTTCGATTTACAGATCGACGATGTCCGAGAAGCCATCAACAAGATCTCCACAATTCAGAAGCACTTCAAGATTGCTCGGGACGATATCAACCTGGTGACGTTTTACATGGCTCACCGGTTCTTAAGTAACCCCAATCTTTCAAAAGAAAAAGCAGAACTGTACGCGGCTGAAGCGTTAAACTATTTCAACTACCGAACACTGGTGTTGGTGTCCAGTGACTTCTTTGTGTACCCAATCTCAGAAGAACGCGCGGTGTCGTTATCCGAGCGTTTGAGTAACCGCTACGTGATCAAACAAGTCAAGAACTGGACAGAGTATTGCCAATACCGAAGCACGGAATACCTGGACAGCAAAATGGCTGTTTTGGTGAAATCACTGAACAACGACCACGATCTTCCTAACGCCATTACTGACTTGTTTAACCGCACCAAAGACACCCTGAAGAACATCTACGGGGAATTCGACGAGATGCTTCAAACCAACGAGGTCATCAAGAGCCGATCTAACGTGGTCAGCGACATTGAAGGGGAGGAAGTTGTCTTAGACCGACTCAATACCCCTGAGAGCTACTACACAAAGCTAGAAGCCATGATGACGGACAAGAACAACTTCATCAAGAAAGAATGGATGGACGTGACCGTTGATATTGTCAACTCGGTAGCGTACAAGATGCTGGAAGAATCGCTCCACTGTCTATTGGAGTACATGTACAAAGACAAGGCTGCCAACGACAAGACCCAATCATTCTTAAAAGGGGTGTTGGTTAACGCCATTCAGTACCTGCAACGCAACCAGATCTATCTGAACAAGGGATCTAATGTGTTGTCAGTCATCAATCACATTGTCGGTAACGTGTTGTATGCGCGTGGAACTGAAGTCGAGATCAACGACTTGAAGGAAGAAGGCGACAAGCTGGTCATGGCGATGTACAAGAACAGCAAGAAACATATCACTGAACGGAACTGTAAAAACGTTCGAAACGCTCTCTATGTGTACGTGGTTCTGAGTGTCATTGTGTAACCTCTCTACCTTGGCTTACGCCAAGGTAGAGAGACTGTTTATCAAATCTTCAAAGACTTTCTGGACAGGTCTACCGCGTTTTGAGAGAACTTGTACCCTGTGGTTTGCGTAGGAGGTGTAGGGGTAGCGGATTTGGGTGAAGAGGGTTCGACAGGAGCCGATTGAGACACGCTGTTTTGTTTCTCTTGTAGAACAGCAGCTACTTTATCCAGATTGACTTTGCCGTGAATCGAAGACAAAATCTCCACAATCTTGGACAGCGTAGTCAATTGATCCCCCATGATCTTTTCCATACCCGATGTATTAAATACTGGAGGTTTGGTAGCGCTTGTAGGTGGAGGAGTGTAGCTTGCGTTGGGTCCTAAGGTGTTCATCTGACCCATGTTGGACGGGCGGGATAAACTGCTACTGGACGCTATCGACGAACTCATACCACTGGGTCGTCCTGTGGAGGTTCCTGTCAATTTAGCGGGTGTCTTACTGGGTGTGGTGGTAGGGGTTTCGTTAGAAGCCACAGAACTGGTAGTAGACCCACCGGCCGCTTGTACCTTCTGTTTAATGGCTTCAATAAAGCCACCAACCGTTTTACCAGCCATAAAGCTCTTGTTGGCGTTGTACGCGCTGTCAGTCACCACATCGGTGATAGGCGCCTCACTGTTTTCTTTAGCGACACTGAACAGTTTCCTGGCACCGTTAGGGCCTAAGAAGTGTGCGGCGTACATAGCCGAGGTTTCGTCCACATTGGCTTCTTTGTAATTGCTAACAGCTTCCAGGTTGTTCTTGGCGTAGACTGCACCCATGAGTGCATTGTAGAAAGCGTTGAAACGATCAGCCGTCAGAGGGATACCAAACTGTTTGGCGTACTTGTTAATCAGTTCTTTCCAAGTGTCATTGGTGATCTGGAAAAGACCTGCTGCACTGGAACCTCGGGACTTGGCCTGAGGGTTCATGTTGGATTCAATCTTAGCGAACGCTTTCATCGTATCAGGATTTACCCCAACGATCTTAGACGCTTGAACAATAGCTTGTTCCGGAGACAGGTTGGTCATCTGACCCACATCCATGTTGGTGCCAATACCAGGCACTGTGTCTGGTTTCTTTTCGGTACGAAGTGGTCCAGTCATTTCTGACTGAGGCTTGTTAGAAATAGCGGGTTTAGTTACAGACAAACGAGGAGCAGCCGGTTTGTGATCAAACGGACTAACCATAACACCGGTATCAGATTTGCTACCACCACTGTCTACCGCAATACCTGATTCAGTGGTAATGTTGGTCGACGGGGTAGGTGTCGTTTTCTTCGATGGTTCTTCTTTTGTACTTTCGACAGGAGATTCGTTTACAACTGGTTTTAGTTCAGGTAAAGCACTAGCGCCCTTCAAGTAATCGCTGGTTTTAATAACCGAATCCTGAATCGTATCCATGATAGACGACCCAGTCGAAGGTTTGACTTCACCGTCAGACTTCTTCTCGTGATAGTTATCGCGTGTCCAAGTGTCGTCAAGATTGGTGTTTTCAAAAGCGTCAATCTTTGCCGCTCGTGCTCTGAAAAATCCACTGCCTACACCGTTTTCTCGGTAGTCGTCATATTGTTTCTTACGTTCCTTGTAAGCTTCAATAATTTCTACCGGGTTTCGTTGCCATTGTTCTTTTAGAGCGTAAGGCTTTCCTTCTAATTGCCTGTTATATGAATCGTTGTTGTAAATCTTTAACAGCGTATCTTTGTTAACACCCCAGTCATACTTGAATGGGTTGTCTCCAGGTTTCCAGTCTTTGCCTGGGAGAATGGTGGGTTTAGCGACAGGTGCGTCGGGTAGTTCTTCTGTGATCTTGTTATCGATAACCGGTTCATTTTTGATTGGTGTTTTTGTTGTTTCTAACGCGGATGAAGTCTGTGGTACTATTTCGGGTTTTGTGTTGGCAGTATCGGATATTGTAGTCGCGTTACTTGATTCTTCGGAGGGGTTTGATTTAGGTGCACCCGGATCATTCGGACGATCATAGTCCATTTTCCCTTCCATTAAAGAAGTGAATTCTGGATTAAATTTCTTAAAGTCATCGATCCATTTAATGGCTTGTGCGGTGCCATCTACGTCAATTCTGTTGAGTTTGTCTGGTTGTGTTTTACTGCGGGCTAATATCTTATTATACTCAAACCGTTTGCGTTGAAATTCGTCAAGCAGTTGTTTAGGTGGTATGGTTTTAAAATTAGGATCTTTTTCATAATCGTCACCGAAGGCTGAGATGTAGATAGCTTTTAGATCTTTAGGTGTAACTTCTCTGTCTTCGTTGACCAGTTCTCCACCAGACATCACTGCATGGGAAACGTAACGAGCATTCTTTTGTCGTTTAAGCTCTTCAGCAATTTCTTTTTCAGTTATATAACGCTTAGTTGCGATTTTCCATTTGAACTTCAGTGGATCGTCACCAGGCTTCCAGTTAGTCGGTCCGTCGGGTAACTCTTTATCAGTGACTTTATTGATTAGTTTGTTGTCTATAACCGGCTTATCGGGTACAGGTGTTTTAGTAAGAGTTTCTGATTTTTCAGAAACTTTGGGTGGGGTAGGTTCTACTTCAGTGGTGTCGTTGGATAACGCCGAATTGAATCCAGACAAGTCACCTGGTTCAATAGGACTAAGCTCAGACGCTACAACATCACTGTCTTCAATCGGTATGGGTTTGGTCTCTGTGGTCTTTGCGGTAAAGACCGGACGACCCGACTTCATCGACGTGACTTGCGCAGGCGCTTTGCGTGACGATTGGTCACTGGTTAACTTTGTCAGTGTAGGCTTTAATGAACTGCCTGTGGTCTGTGATGTCGTGGGTATGTTGGCTTTGGTGGAAGTCGCTTGATCGACATTCGGAATAACAGCAGTGTCTTTCTTCTCAACAGTTTGTGCTTTGTCAGGACTGACTTCTTCCGTGTTAGTGCTTGCAAAGATAGACTTCTGATAGTCAATATCTCGCTGCTTTAAGACACTGTTCGGTAACAACCCATAACCATCGCCACCGTGTTTCGGAGAAGCTGCAATCGCAGCCTGACGGAAAGCTATATCGGTCTTGGCTCGTTTGGGATCAAGTGACACCCCGATAGGTTCTAAGTGCCAATCTTCCCCACCGACACTGGTGCTGAATCCATACTTCCGTAACAGTCCCAAGTTGTTCAGTTCTTTAACAGTTTCACCCGAGACATCCACCGCTAAACCAAACTCGTGCATGGAGGTGCCGGGTTTGGCGGCAAACTGAGGTTTGGATCGATACAACGCTTCCTGGTCTTGGAATGTTCGGAAAGCTTCCGTGACCGGAATCTCTTTCCCTGTCAGGTTGTTGTACTCTTTGGCCATCCCGGTAAAGAGTTCCAGCAACGCCGGATCAAGCTTAAGCAGTCGTTCTTTATCCAGGTTGGTCTTAATTGCTTCTAGGTTACCGTTACCGGGAACCAAGTCACCTTGAGCCATCTTCATCTTACCTGCAACTTTAGAACCCAACGCCGTGGTGGCTTCGTTGCTGTTCGGAGGAGGTTGTTTGTCTTCACCTTCCTTGGTCAGGTCGGTGTTCTGGTTATTGGTTTTCTGATTGAGATCAGCAGTAGGACGAGTCGCTTGAGTCAGTGCTTTGTTAAGAGGTTTACTCGCCTCTTCTTTCTTTTTCACTTCACCTTCAGCGGCTTTCTTGTCGCTTTGGGCTTTGTTTTCAGCTTTGGCTTTGTCAACGGCTGACTGATCATTAGGCGCTTTCTTCTTGATTTCGTTTTGCACGTTGGTGAACATCGTGTCAAAATCTTGACGCGTCACTGACGTTATCGGGTTATCAAAATTAGGAATAGCGGTACAGTCGAACACGCGTGAGTCCAACTGGTACTTGGACATGAACGAGTCCAGTTCCGAATAACGTTTCAATTCATCGATGTTGTCGAAGAAGACATTGTTGTTCACCAACCACAACGCCTGTGTACACTTCATGTAGGCAGGCAGGAACCGTTGAGAGAACCATTTGTTAAATACCGAGAACTTGTCTTTGTCCGCTCGGTCGACTCCAAAGATACTCAGAATTTTGTCAACGGTATCAGTGTCAAGCTTTTGTATCTTGACGGTGTAGTTGATAAATTTGGTCTGGTCTTTCATCACCCCTTCAAGGTCACACACCTTGGAAAAGAGTTCTTTGTTGGTTTCGTCTAAACCGTACGACAGCATACGCAGCCGAGTAATTTTTTCGTAGATGGGATCTTTGAGATAATTCTTCAGGAATTTGTAACCGTAGTAACCAACCGTACCGGCAGCTATTGCCCAACCTACAGGACCTGACAACAAAGTACCTGCGCCTCGAACCGCCGTCATACCCATAGCGCGGGTCAATGGGTTGTTAACTATCCTAGCAACACTGCCTAACGTCTTTAACGGATTGGTGGCCACATACTTGAGACCGCTCCAAGCCATTTTACCAGCTCCGGATAAAGCCCCTCCAACAACCTTACCCGCTACCCCTTGTAACCCTTTACTCAAACCACCAGACAACAACCCCCCGCCTAAGACAGATTTGAGGAGACCACTGACAATACTTCCACCGAAAGTTTTGAGTCCGGAGAATAACAACCTACCCAGACCGGTAATTAAAGACGTACCCAATTTAGCCATGCCGCCTAGGATTTTACCTAACCAACCACCGCCGTCATCTTTCTTTTTCTTACCAGCTTCCGCGACTTGTTTTTTCTCGTCTTCAACTTCTTGCTTCCGAGCTGCTTCTCGATTGGCTTCTTTCGTGATCCAGTTAGTGTCTCTTGGTTGTGACGTTGGTTTAGGTTTCTTTTTGTCTTTTCTAGCTGCAATTAAATCCATCAATTTATAAGTGATTGCTAATCCTGGATTTGTCATTATGTCATGCGTATTCGCCGCAGCGGCAATTAACTTATCTAACTTATCACCAGGTTTATGTTTGGGTTTGTTTTGATCATTGAGCTTCTTCTGAGTCATAGGAACGGTAGACATGACTGTCCCAATTCCACCCAGCTTTTCCTTACCAGACTCAATCAGTTTTCCAAACATTCCTTTTGATTCAGGAGGACCGTTGCCCTTTTCTGTGTCAGAAGTGAACTTCTCCAACAGTTTGGTCTTGGTGTTTTGGTAGCCCTTGTTGAGCGTATCCATAACACCATTCTCATCTATACTTTTCTTGGCTTTATCGTACAGTGTTTTGCCTTTGGTTTTAACATCGATAATGGTCTTAGCGACATCCACACCTTTCTTCTTCAGAACCGCATCAATGACTTTGACAATCTTTTCCAGGTTCTTTTGAACCCCAGTCAAGAACTTCAACACTGGACGGTCTTTGTAGTCTGAGGTGATTTTACTGGTAGTGTCTTCTAAAAACTTCAACAAAGACTTGGGAGAAAGATCCATGGTATATTCCCTTAAAACGACTCACAGCATACCTCACTGACATTATATGGCATAGAAAGTCGATCTTTCGGTGGTTTGGTTGCTGGGTCGACGAAAGGTTCCTACGAGCGTGTGTTCGTTTGGCTAACTTGAGCGGCTTTTTGTGCTATTTCCTTGGGGTGTGTAAACCGGGTAGAGGGATATCCCTCTACCCGGTCTTTTTACGTTACGCGCTTACAGGGATCGGTCCAAGCGCCAGCTTGTCCGCTGCGTTGATTTCGTCCACAGCTTGTTTGAACTCGTTCACCGTGGTCGTCATTCGGTCTTTGAACGTCGTGAAAAATTCCTTACCGTCATCAGTGACTTGACTGATATCAATTCTCTTGATAAAGTCAACGTCGGTCTTTAACACCGATTTGATCTTCTCTAAAGACTTGATCGTGGCATTGTGGACCGCAGTCAGATTCTTCAGTTGCTTGTCTACACTTTTGAACGCATCGTCTTTATTGACATACTCAGAGAACTGGTTCTTGGATTCTTCCAACAGTTTTACTTGTTTGTTGTACTGGGCTTTTTCCGTGTCAATGGCTTTCTGGACACCGTTGATAGATTCTTCCAAGCCGTTCACCATACCTGCTTGTGTCTTCTCTGACAAATTCTTAGCCAGATTGGCTGCGGCGTCAGACATTTTGTCCAGTGACTTTTTAGCGTCGTTGTAAACTGGTGTCAGTGCTCCCTTGAGATCCTGGGCGTTCTTTGTGATGTGGTTTTTGATCACTCCGATCATTCCGGTAACTGACCCACGACTTGCCATTAAGTCTGTTTTAAACTCTTGGGTTCGTTCTGCGGTGACGTTCACCATAGACGAGAGTTTAGACGAGATACCTTCCGTGACTTTTTGTTCTCGCTTTTCTTCTAAAGCCGCTCGACCTTGTTTAGTGATTTCACGGACTTGCTCTTTATCCACATAGTCGTTGCTGATATCTTTACCCAAGCGACGATCGATCAGGTTGGTGATCCCTAATTTACCATCGCCGATCAATTGAGGGTTTAGATCGTGAAGGTCTTGGAATACGTTCGGATCAACTTCGAAGTTACGGCGCAAACTGTCGGCTACGATAGCCAGCAACCGATCCAACGCACTGGTCCTTAACATGTCTTGCGAGTTCTTAATCTTTGCAATATCACCCGTCAACAATTGCAGGCTGTCTTTGATGGGTTTGATCTTTTCATTGGTGAAATACCTGTACACCACTCCAGAGATAAAGTCGTCTGAATTCAACTCACTGCTGGTTTGGTTCATGTAGGTGGATAGTCCTTCAGCGAAGATTTGCAACTCGTCTTCGGTGACCAAGTAGTTTTGTTTATTCCCTGCTAATTTGGACACACCGATAAAGAACTCCTTGATCGCTGTCAACGGGTATTTGCGTTTAACGTCCGTAAGCCGTTCATTCAAGGAGTTGATTTTGGTTGCAGATTGATTCTGTTTGATCATAGTCAAAATTTCACGCAGTTTGGGGTCTGCGGCCATCTTCTGTAACTTCGAATGACCTTCTTCAGTCAACGCTTTAGAGACCAAGGTCTCATAATCAAAGTCTATCCCGTCAACCTTGCTGGCTTTACTGAGATAATCATTCAACAGCGATTGGGTGTCTTTATGTTTCAGTTGTGTCATCTTCTTACGGATGACCTTCTGTTCACTCTTGTCTTTGGTGTTTAACAATTGCTTGTTCAGTTCGTCGTGAGCTACCGAGGTCAGGGTGTTGCTGGCAGACATCAGTTTGTTTTTGCCGGTGTTTGACGCCAAAACCTTTTCTTCGACGTGGGTCTTGTAGTCACCCAAAGTGCTCAGTTTACGTGAGTCGTAGTTGTACACCATTTCGTCCGATGCGGTGTATTTCTTATCAGTGAGTTTGGTTTCATTGACCAACTTGTACATCTGCATCAGGTCGGTGTTGACTTTCAGGTTTTTAGCCAGGTACATCGGAATGACTTCCGTGATACTCCGGTGAACGTTGTTGTCAAAGATCGCAGGTTTGTTGTGATCAAGGATGCTTTTCTTCTTGATCTCGGCGTCCATTTTACCTGGGTCGGTGACGTCCATCAACCCACCCAATCCACCGAACATCTTGCTCAACAAAAACCGACCCGGACCTGATTCATCGCTGTACTCTTCTTGCTTCTTCTTAGAGAACCTTTTCAAGTTTCCAAAGAACGACGACGGAGAAATTGCCAAAGTGTCCAGATAGTTACCGCCAGCGTTGATGTATTTGTTGTCCTTGATTTTGTCTTTGATCTTTGGGGATATCTTGTCAGACAGCTTTTCACCCAGCGTGGTCCCAGCAATACCCGACAAGACTTTACTCATGAACCCGGCTGTTGTTTCACCAGTCCCGTCGGTGGCCGCGTTAATCATACCAGTCATATCGGTCAGTGAGTCAATCTTGCTGGTTAATCCAGAGACTTTCTCACTGACCAGTCCAGCCATGCGTTTTTTGACATTCTCCACGTACTTGGAGTTGTTGAACATTCCGCTGTAAAGACTTTGTGCTGCTTGAGTCCTCAAAACCTCAGTCAGCCGTTCAGTGCTCTTCAACTTGACAAAGTCTGGTAAACCGGTGTTCTTCTGAATAGATTCAAACTGAACCGAGAAACCCTTGTAGTAGTCTCTCATGGTCTTCAGCATGTCTGCTTGAAGGTAATAACTTTTGTATTGAAGCTCTAACGATTTGCGGTAATATTCCTTACTGATTTGTAAGGTGAACGCCGTGTAGTTGGCGGTGTTGGCGTCAATGCTGCTCAACACCTCCATGTTCATGCGGTTGGTAGCGATGCGTTCTTTGGCTTCTACCTGGTCTTCCGCTGAGTGTTTGGCTTCAATCGCTTTCTGGATTTCCAGTTGTCGATCAAAGATAGAACCTAAGCTGCTTTGAATAGACGTATCGCGCAGCGCTTCTTCCGATTCTTGTCGATACTGTTCATTGTCGGCTTCGTGCTTTTCCAGGAAGTCGTTCAACAGGGACGACTGGAAAGGCAGGGCTTTCTTAACTTCCTTGCCCAGTTTGTACAGGCTGGATTTCAGTTTGTACGTGTTATCCTGGAACGTGTTTTTGGCAAAGTCCGCATAGTCCATTGCCTCGTAGTAGTTGTTGCTGTACGAGTCAGGTAATGCTTGTTTAGCCGTCTTATGAACCAAACCGTCTAAGAAGCCTTTACCGGCTTCTTCGGACAGTTCTTTTGCCATATGGCTGGTGGTCTGTGGTTTACGATCGTCTTCAATATCTGGAATATCGAAGTCACCACCAAAGTCATCGATGTCTCCAAAATCACCCATGTCGGTGTCAATCTTGGTATCTTTTTTCTTAGGGTCAGTCTTAGCCATCACAGTTCCTTGTTAAGTCCACAGCATACCTTGCTGCAATGGAGAAAAAAAAAAGACCACCACAAGGATGGTCTTTGACTGGCTCTTAATCTTAATCGCATAGCAACTTATCGTAATCGTACTCAAACTGTTTCTTGATGTACTCTGAAGTTCGTGATGGTTTCTTTAAAGGATCTTTAATTTCCTTGTCACACATCTTAATATCTAACGTATAATCGTAATCTCTGGCTAACTTGGCGTAATATTGAAGGCTCTTTATCGTGATGAATAAACCAGCTACCACGACGTCATGTCCTTGTTGTACCTCGTGACAGACTTGAGTCTGACACCAGTCTTTGGCTTGTTCGGCTGTATCGGGACCAGGAATAGCGCCGGTCAGGAGATAAAACATCTCCGACTCGTAATAATTGATGCCCTGATAACCCGCCAACCTTTTAGCCAAGAATGTCTTACCGCTATTGGGAATACCGCGTATGATTGTGATAGTTTTGCTCATACTGACTTTCTGGAAGGGTAAAAACTCTTATAACCTGACACTTAGTATATATGTAACTGTAAAAAATTCAGTCACAGTTAGGCATCCACCAGGACTCTCACGTGAGAGTCCTGGTGGAGTTAAACCGTAATAACTTTGTCGTCTACCTTGAAGGTATACATTTTAGGATGCAGATCAGGATTTTTGTCCCGACGCATCTTGAGCAAGTCCTGAATGGCTTGGATGAACTGGGGTTTGTCATGGATCACACTGATACTGTCGACAGGTTTACCCGTCATTTCAATCAACCCCAAAGACCTTGTACGGGGATTGGCTTCAGGATGCTTGAGCGATTTGCCGTTTATCGACATAGACATCCGGATAATCCGGTAGTTCTTTCGACAGTCTCGGGTTAAGCTCAGGTAAAACCCAATAGGAAGTTCTACACCAGCCCAATACCTCCTGTGGATCTGGTTCAGATGGTGACGGTTCATCTGAATTGCTGAATCCAGAAATGAGTTCTTTATATGCTCCAACTCACTCATCTTCAGTTTCAGTTGTTCTTCGGTATGAAAAAACTCAGTTTCACCAGAAGGTTGCTTGACTGTGGCGTAGGTGAAGTGTAACCCCTTCTTGGATTTGAATTGTTCGTTCAAAGCACTTGGAGTCAGTACGATCTTGTAGGTCAGAGTACCTGATCTTCGAGAGTAACATACCTTCTCGAACAGTCCCGTAGGGATCGGTACGTGAGGGAGAAGTGACAACCCTACGATGTCGTTCCTTCCTAGCTTGTCTTTCCTCAAGTAAATAAACCCTTGACGACGACCATCTTTGCGCATTTGTTCAAATTGTTCTTGGAGGTTCATAGCTTCTTCTCTGGGGATAATCACGTTATTGTGGGAGTTGGTAAAATCAAGTGACACTTTAAGGATGTTTATGGATACCAAGACTTTTCGGAAGATGCCTGTCAACATTGAATTGATCAGCGTCCAGCAATCGGATCTTGTCAAGTTGGGGAAGATCAGCGAGGCTCAAATCTTTGACAATATGAGTAATTTCCACCCGATGGGATTATTCAGCACCACGGTGTTCGGGGCGATCGGAACAGAGTACCGCAGTCGGATGTTCGGGTATATCGACTTGGGGGTAGAAATTCTGCACCCGTTGGTCTACTACGCGGTGACCAAAGTCAAGTCCCTCCACAAGCAATTGATGGAAGGGAAAGCTACTGCGGTCTTCGACTCAAAAACTCGGGAGTTTGTAAAATCGACCGACCCATCCGCAGAGACTGGGTATCACTTTTTCATCAAACACTTCGAGCAGATCAAACACACACGAAACGATTCTGAGGAACGGAACTTCTTGATTGACTTGATCGAGAAATCTATCAAAGACAACTCTTACCGATTGAGGTATGCGTTGGTGCTTCCGGCGGGGTTGCGTGATTACACGGTGGATGCTTCAGGCAAACCTCAAGAAGACGAGATCAATACCTACTACCGGAAGATGATCTCCCAGTCCAGCATTGTAGACCCTATTGCCTTTAAGAAAAGTCCTGAACTGTACGATGGTGTTTGTTCGGGCTTGCAGAACGTCATCTTTGAACTGTTCGAGTACATCAAATCACTGTTAGACGGCAAGAACAAACTGATCCTTGGCAAATGGTTGTCACGGAAAGTCTTTAACTCCACCCGTAACGTGCTTTCTATCTCGGCGTCTCCAATTCAATCCGCTGACGACCAGAACCGAGTCAAGTACAACGAATGTCTAGCAGGTATCCATCAGTTTACGCGTGCTATTGTTCCCAAATCGACGTATGAGATCAAGAACAAATACATCCGTGATATCTTTATCGAGAACTCCAACCAAGCGCTTTTAACGAACGTGAAGACGTG
>JACCDQ011986638.1_pt1 | contig 34617 bp, 50 predicted proteins | sample 7446031 | NCBI WGS metagenome assembly JACCDQ01 (sample SAMN15323442, study PRJNA562643) | freshwater metagenome | isolation source: river surface water | place: USA:Blue River Watershed | collected 2017-08-17 | reverse complement strand
TTTAAGCCGCAGTTTTGCTGCTTAGGTGATTCCGAAAAGCATTGAATACGAACGCCTCTTTTTGATTCAATAAACTTTAATCCAGTATTAATCAATATATCCGCTGTTTTACCGGAGCTTTTCGAACCTTGAAATATTATCACAGGCTCGTTTTTTGTCCGTTCAAAGAAGTCGATGTATTTTCCTATCCTTTCTAAAATCATCGCCGGTGAACAATTATTTCGTTGTCGGAGTCGTCCGGCTGGTATTTTTCAACATAACCACGGTTGCGACCTTTTGTTTTTAGATAAAAAATTATGGCCGTATTATCGTTATCCTGAATATTCTCAATTAGTTTTGACTCAGCAATATCTAAAACACTCTCAGTTTCAGCACTATAAGCCAATTTTGTCTTTTCGAATTTTTCAATGTAAGTTTTTGCCGTGTGCCAGTCGCACGTTAATTTCTCGGCAATTTTTGAAATAATTCCACCGGAATCACTTATCGCCTTTAATACTTCCTTTTCCGTAAAATCTCTCATTTTTTAATATCGGAATTTTGGAATTAATTTCTCCTACTTCTTACGGAAGATCGCCCACCCGAGCGCCCGCCGCCTCCGTTACCTGATGCCATTTTGTGAGTATTTTATCATTTCTAAATTAAAGTTGTAAAGATAATCATTATTTTCAATACAAAACTGCTCCCAATTTTGAGAACCTTTCATATTTGCTGAGCCGTGCATACAAATTTTTGTCCCGTCCGTTAATTTAAGCAGCGTTATTTTTTGGTGGGTATTTAAAACAGACACTATGAGATTTTTTGAAATACTTTTTTCAAGAATCTCAATAGTATGCGTATGTTTTATTTTCTCAGTGCGAATAAAGTAACCGGATAAAATAAGGTTAATTTTTTTCACCCATCCATTTCCAATCAACGCTAAAAAAGCCTCAATTGTTTCTTTTGTTATTGATAGCGAAATGATGTGAAGTTCTTCCACTTCTAAATTCATTGATTGAATGTATTGAACAAAAAAATCACCAAAAATAAAATTACCTTCAACCCAAAAATATTGAGATTGATTTTTTTTAGGCACAACCAATTTATCGCAAAAATCTTTGGCATTTCTCCATGCTACTTTTTGCGCTTTTATTTCTTTTTCGTAATTTAAAAACAAAGGAAATTCGTTTTGTTTCTGCTTTGGCTGAATTTTCATAATCACATCGTTTAATCACAAATATACTCATTTACTTACACACTTGCAAATCTCAGCAATTAAACCTATATTTGCTCTTCATAATCGTTTATTAATCCGTATTTTATTCAGGGGGCATCCATTCGGGTGCCCTTTCTTCTTTCCACAACCACTTATTACAACTTACTGTGTTACATTCCTTTGCGAATGAGTGCATTTAGAATGCATTCAGAATGCAAATGAAAACCTCTATAATCAACAGTGTTTTAGTTACTTATAATGCAATAATGCGAGAATGAAAATAAAACCTCTATTTACACTTATACAGAAATCGTGTTTTTATATATAGAAGTTTATTAGTATATTATTTATTTTTTTTTGTTACTATAGTAGCAATATAGTACTTTAATTGCATTATTGCATTCTTAAAACATAAGTATATGATAGATAGCGAATTGTGGAGTTTTGCATTTTCACTCAATACAGGCCAAGAGTGCATTCATTAATTTAAAAGCATGACTTTTATCATGTATTTGGCTTTTTTACAGTAAGATGATTATGTTAATAGGTATTCGGAAAAACAGCAGATAAAAAAGTCTTTATTTACAAAACATGACTTTTGTCAGTTTTGCATCTAATGTAGAGTGCGAGGTAATAAGAACTTACAGAAAATAAGATTTAACAAATTTTAACATTTAGGGTATTGTCCACTAAATTTATTTGCCTATCTTTACGCCATGAAACAGCAACGGAGCTGGGACAATAAAAACGAACGATTATGAAAATTAAAATCAAACACAGAAATGGAAGTGTAATTTTCGCACACGACGAAGACGAAAACACAATTAAAAAAACAGTATTGGCGGCGATTAAAGAAGGCGCAAACCTCCGTGGCGCAGACCTCAGTGGCGCAGACCTCCGTGGCGCAAACCTCCGTGGCGCAAACCTCAGTGGCGCAAACCTCGATTTTTCATGTTTAACTTTTTCATGCAAAAGCTTAAAGGCAAAAACAGACGAACGGCAACGGGTACAATTAATGTTTCACGCATTAAGCTGGATCAAGAACGCTGAAAATGCTACTGAATTTGAATTGCAGATACTTGAATTTGCGAAGGAGTACGCAAATAAATTTCATCGTTCGGATGTTGTTAGGCTATGGTCAGCACTTTAACCCATATAACCTGTAACAGATGTTTATTCGACACCGATACGCAAGAAATTATCCATCTGCCAAACATCGACGGTAAAATATTTATTGGTGGCAAATGGTTTGATTGTGCCGAAACGATTTCTGAAGGTTTGGAGTTTACAACCTGTATAGTCCCGGTGTTCTGCCTATCACTCTAAAAAATAAAGAAGAGAAGCAAAGCACGTATTATCTCAGGCAAAACAACTTACGAGTTTTTCAACGTTGAACGGATTAATGGCGAATGGGTACGGAACGATATTGAAGCGATGGAAAATCTAACCGGCTATTTTGCTTTTATCGAACGACATGCCGAAGCGGATAATGGAGTGATAATAAAAAAAGTTCGTCAAATTGTGAAAATAAATGATACGGATAGTGGACAACTGAAATAAATAACTATATTTGTCCTACGATTATGAACAGCCGAAAGGCATAATATCCACGCCGGGCTTCCTGCATAAAATTAACGATTATGAAATTAGAACCAACCAACATTAAATTACAGTATAATAACCATGACCACATGTATTATTGTGATCGGGTGCAGATAGTCAACGAACATGTATTCGATACTATTACCGATGTAGATGTGATAATTGAGGCAAGCGAAGCAAAATATGAAGGCTTTATTGTAAAATTACATGATGTCCGATGCTTTGACATGGAGCATGAACGGGTAGAAGTTGATACAGAAGCGATGAAGCGTATTGAATTGGAGATACATAAAGCGATTAATTTAATTAAATAAGCTAACGCCGGACTTTCCGGCATAAACGCCCGAAGGAGGGGCAAACGATTATGACAGTAAAAATTGAAGACCTACCAAAATTGCAGAGTAGGGAAGTTTATCAGGAGTTGGGGATAAAACCAAAGTTTTTCCCCCAACGAAAAGCCGGAAAAAATTACGTGATGACGGCGTATTTCGATGCCCGAGACGTCGCGAAAGTATTGGACCATGTTTGTGGGATTGGTAATTGGCAAAACGAACCGCGAAACATTGACGGAAAGCTGTACATGGGTGTTGGGATCAACATCGCCGGTGAGGGCTGGATATGGAAATTTGATGTAGGCGTTGAAAGCAATATTGCAAAGGAAAAAGGAGAGGCAAGTGACGCGTTCAAGCGTGCAGGGTTTAAGTGGGGCATTTTTGCCCATGTGTATGAGATGGACGAAATACTATTACCGGTGGCACCCGATGGCAAAACCCCGATGACACACAGCGGAAAGGTGCTCACAACGTCGGATCAACAAACTGCATATTGTAATGCTATTAATCATGGTGCCGGTATGTTGGGGAGAATATACTTTGAATACAAATCTCAGATAGATGCACATGACCGCGTACTCGAAGCGGTTAAAACATTAGGAGAATTTTTGAAACAACTTAAAGACTAATTATCATGGAAAATTACATAATTACAAAACAAATCATTGAAATTGCAAAAGAAAAAGCAATTCAACCATTTTTAAAGAAAATATCAGAACTAAAAGGTGAAGCGTCTGAAATAGTTAGTGAAATATACGGCGCGCAAATTCCGGCACAAGTAAAAAATTTATTTAATAAACATCCAAATTATTTTAATCGCACTTATAAAGTTGGATTCCGATGTAACGATTTGGATTATAAGATTGTTAGTTTAAAAGGCGCAATTCCTTCAACTTGTTCGGGAACTCCTACTATTATTATTGAAAGCGATGAAACATCAAAAAGGTTGTTTAATATTTTTAGTAATGTCGAAAAACTTGAATCCGATGCACACGCTTTAAAAAGAAGCATAAATGTAGTATTAAGTCAGAATAAATCGTACAACAAGGTTAAATCAAATTGCCCTCAATTGATTGAATTTTTGCCTGAGATAATGAAAAATAACGTTCCGGCGTTAAACTATACCGACTTAATTGAAAAAATCAACAACTCTAAATCGTTATAAAATGGAAACAAAGAAGCAATTACCCGACGTGTTCGAAATGATTGTGGGCGCAATTAGGCCCCAGCAGCGCGAACCAATAAGCGAAGAAATGCTGAAAATGATACATGATCAAGAGCGCAGAAATCTCGACCCTCTCGACTTTTTCACCTCTGCCGAAGCCAACCTGCCCGACCCCACACCCGCGCAAAACGCAGAAAAGGAAATGGAGCAACGTACGTTTGAATGGTTTTTGAACCGTATCGACAAATTTACAGGTTCAAAAATTCCCGATCTTATGAAGCAGGGCAGGGCAAAAGGTGAAGAATGGGGCGAAACTGCAAAAGGGGTGATCCTTGAAATGGCCACGCTGCAAACGATGACCGAAGAAGGCAGAGCGGAGTACATCTATCAGCAAATGAAAAAAGATTTTGTGCAGACCCGACACGGTAATGAAAATGAACCTATAGCACGACAAGCATATTGTGAATTGACAGGCTACGTTGTCGATGTAACCGGGTTTACCGTTAATCCCAGATGCCCGTATCACGGCGGGAGTTTTGATGGTGAAGTTAAGGAGTTAGGCGCTTCATTTGTTCGTCGCGGAATTGAGAATGGCATTATTGAAATTAAATGCCCTTTCGACCCAGTCAAGCACATTCAAAATCTGAACCTCATGAGAACCGGACTCGATGTCAAGCATGAGTATTACGGACAAATCCAAAGCAATATCGAAACGGCTGGTGCTGCATGGTGTGACTTCGTGAGCTTCGACCCTCGACAGGATGAATCGCATAGGCTGGTAGTCATTCGGGTGTATAGGGACGAAATCTACATTGAAGCAATGATGGATAGAATCCACCAGGCAAAACGAATCCTTGATCTGTATTTGGATGGGGAGAGTATGGAGGAAGCAATTTTTAACAGTAAACAATAACCGCCGCAAGGCACAACACAAAACAAATGATTACAGGAAAAATTAATTTAGCAGGGTTGGAGCATGCAATTTTACCGATGAAGTCGAAAACAGGCGAAGCGATTGATTGTATTGTTATCCCGATCAAGAAAAACAACCTTTTTAAAAGTGAGAAAGGCAACGTGTATTTGGATTTTGCAGCGTTCGATGTTGCACCCGAAAAACGCAAAGGGGATGATACGCACATCATAACCCAGTCTTTTGACAAGGCGAAAAGGGAAGCAATGAAGGCAGCAAATGAACGCTCCCCAATTTTGGGAAATCTTCGGGCTTCGGAGTATGCAAGTGAAACTACACCGAATACCTCAACAGAATTTACGTCTGCTGATATGCCGGACGGTGCAGACGACTTACCATTTTAGTATTAATCGGGTGCGGGCGATGAGTTCGCACCCTTAAAATTATAAAATGAAACAATTCATTCCACGCCTTGACCGGTTCGACATATACAATAATTTGCCAGCAAAGTCACTTACTCGAATATCTGAGCATTGTGGTTGCTCAGTTGTGCAGGTTAAAGCGGTATTAGAGGGCAGGCGAACCGACCACCACAACATAATTAAAGCAGCCGAACTAATGGCAGCAATCAATATTTGGAAAACAAGATTTTGTAAACATAAATCTCAATTATAATTATGAGTTGGTTAGCATTACCACAAGAAATACAGTTCAAAACATATTTGGATTGTAAGAAGAGAACAAAAAAGAAAATAGGACTGGACGTACATCCTACTAAAAAAACAAGCGATGAACGGTTGATTTTCTTTTTGCTGGATAATAGTAGCATCGTTGAGCACGAAAGTGAAAGATCATTTTCGAGGGTAGCTGATGCCGTACAAGTAGCCTGTAGACAGATGTGTCCGGGACAATGGTGTACAAGGTCGCATTGTGAAAGCTTTAGTTCCTCGCATGCTTATCACTGCACACGTACGCGACCGGCTGTTTGTAAGATATACAAAAAGTATATCGAAGGACAGAAAGAACGTGAATTGAAAAAATCTCAATTATAATGAAAAAAACAAGTGAAAAAAAGTGTGTACTCGATGACTGTCGAACGATCGCACAAGAGGAGAAAGTGCTTGCTACAAAAGCGCAAAAAAGCAAGATAGAACATGACATTTGGGAACGCAAGCATAAGTTTGAGCGCATCCCGATAATGAATGGGTATAAATTAAGGAGGGTTGATTAATGGAAAAACGAAGATGCAATGTGGATGACTGCAAAAAAAACGCAGCACCCGGGAAAAAAAAGTGCTGGGCACACGTGAAGTCGAAGTATAGGGCGGATAATCCCGTCAAGTCAGCTTACCAAAATCTTAGGACGTCTTCAAAAAAACGGGGAAAAGAATTTTCCTTAACGTTCGAAGAATTTGAGCAATTTTGCGTTGAAAGTGAGTACATTAAAGGAAAAGGAATTTTTGTTAACTCATTACATGTTGACCGTATCGACGAAACGAAAGGTTATGTAACTGGAAATATCCAAGTACTACCGAACGGCAAAAACGTAAAAAAATATTGTGATTTTGCCTATCGCGATCAAAGCGGGGTGCATTTCACGGCGAGAAGAAAAACAGAAGAAAACGACGAATTTTGCCCGTATTGATATGAAAACAATAGACTTAATCCCGTTTTCAAATGCAACCGAAGCAATGTGGTGGCAGGAAAATAATTGTGATCAATGCACAAAAAAGTCATGCTACGCAAAAAGAATGATAAACGTAGGATTTTTAACAGGCACAATAAGTAAGTATATTTCTGAAAAAATTGGATTTGAAACAATGAGTGATCGGTTTGTTTCTTTGAAATCAAAGTGTGAAATGTATTCGGATAAGAGAACAATTAAAGCGAAGAACGTCAAACCTGAATTAACCTTAGAAATATTTTCAGAATGATCCACCTCTACGACTACCAAAACGACCTCTTCGACCAAATAATTGAGGCAATGAAGAAGTTCTTTCGTGTCATTCTGATTCAGTCGCCCACCGGGTCAGGCAAAACAGTTATTTTTTCGTACATAGTCGCGGCGATGAAAAAAAAAGGTAACCGGGCGTTGATTATTACCGACCGTGTTGAACTACTTTTCGAAACGGGGGGGACACTTGAGCAATTCGGATTAAAACCTTTCCATATTCTCTCCGGTCAAATGGTTGAGCCGCCGATGCAGTATCAAGTCTATGTCGCAATGAGTCAAACCCTACGTCGAAGAATAGGAGTTTGGCCTAAATTCTGGAAATCATTCGATCTTGTGATTATGGATGAGTGCCATAAACAAGAGTTCAACCCGTATTTTGAAAACAATTGCTTTGATTGTCATGTTTTGGGTTTTTCGGCAACGCCTACCCGATCGGGCAAAATGAGACAGCTATCAGAAGATTATCAGATCATGATTGAAGGGCTGCAAGTCCCCGAATTAATCAAGCGTGGTAAGCTGGTGAAAGATCATTATTACGGAGTCGAGTCAGTCCAGTTAGATCATGCAAAATACAATTCAGAAGGCGACTATTCCGAAAACTGGCTTTATGAACGTTTCAATAAAACAGAGTTGTATGCTGGGGTTGTCGAAAATTGGCAAAAGATATGCCCGAGAACTGCTACACTTGTCTTTTGCGTAAACATACAACACACAATACAGACGTGCAAGGCGTTCAATGAAGCGGGTATCCCTGCAAAATTCATTGTTTCAGACGTGGCACGGCCTCAACTACCACCAAATGCAACGGAAGCGCAAATAGTACGATACGAACGGCACCTGAAAGAATACGAGACATATATTGAGGCATACGGCAAGTACTCAGGAAATCGGGAAACGGTAGTCAGGCAATGGAAAGAGCATAAATTTGAAGTTCTTTGCAATGCTGGAATACTAACAACAGGCTTCAACCGGCGTGATATTGAAACAATTATCATCAACCGTGCAACCGTTTCAGTGGCGTTGTGGCTTCAAATGATTGGCAGGGGGTCGAGACCGTACCCGGGGAAGGGGTTTTTCAATATTCTCGACTTCGGGGCGAACGGTGCAAGATTGGGCTATTATAACCAAATGCGAAAATGGACATTAACGCACGAATCAAAGCAAGGAGACGGGGCGCAACCGGTAAAAGAATGTGGAAAGGATAACAAGGCCGATGAAAGGGGGAATACAGGTTGCCAAGCTTACGTTTTTGTCTCCGCTGACATCTGCCCATTTTGCGGGTACATCTTCAAAAAGGAAAAACCGGAAAAATTTGCCGAATTGGTTGAAATCAACTATCTCGAAGACATCACGCCAACGAACCAACTACACGAGGAGTTCCGAAAGTTGGAGCGCATGGCAGAAGATCGGGGTTATAAACAAGGCTGGGTAATTCCGCAGATCATTAATAAGCACGGGGCGGAGGGGTTAAAGCAATATGCAGATTATAAGGGCGAGTTGTCGGGCTGGTACTGGCAAACGAAGCAGAGGTTTTCGGGACTAATCGAAAAACACGAAGAAAAACAAACCTCAATCCCTGAGAAAAACAAGGAAGCTATCCCAGCATAACTAAAAATCAACTAACTTAGTCATCCTTTTTCACTAACTACACACAACGATTATGAACACTATAAAGAAGGGGCTTTTTGCATGATTACAATCTTCAAATCAATGGACAGCCACGGGACACCCGAATATTTTGAAATAGATGAAGTATTAGGGCGGATTAAGCGGGGGGTTAACCGGACGTTGATCGATCAGATACGGAAAACTACCGACAAAAACCAGCGTGAAATCCTGAAAAAGAAGCTATTGTGGATATTGTTCTCGGGTGAATTTTCTGCACGGTTAAACGATGCACTAATTAACCATTCGGGCTTTATTTGTCTCGATTTTGATGGCATGACAGAAAAGGAACTGGCATACTGGAGGGCAAAAGTAAAAGCAGATCAACACACCTATTGCGTTTTTACCTCACCTTCTGGCAACGGGTTGAAAGCACTTTGGAAAATACCTGTTTGCGAATCAAACGACGAACACAACCGGCGTTTTAATGCGATTTCGGAATATTGGAAAGACTGCAAGTTTTTTGATAAGAACGTGAAAGGCTGGAATAGGGTATGCTTCGAAAGCTACGATCCTGATTTGGTCATAAACCACAATTCTGAGCTCTTCGAGGACATTGACGATGAGGTGCATATCGAGAATACAACCCCTTATCAACCAGTAAACGATGAAACGGAAGAGATTTTCCGTAGACTTACCACATGGTTTGAAAAATCTCACTCATTGGGTAAGGGTAACAGGGATAAAGGTGCGTTTGTTTTTGCTTCAGGTGTTGCTGACTACCTACCTGAATCAATCGGTTTTAATTTGGCCGTTAATTACATCATGCGAAACGTGGAGCAAGCAGCTGGCGACACGTTCACGCTTGCCGAAGCTGAAAAATGTGTGCGCCATGCTTATCAGAATCATCCCTACCCAAAAAAAGCGTTTGATTTATCGGGCAGGTCCACGCAGGGCCAAACAACACGGACCGGAACGTCCCATACTTCGCGGACCACTGCACTAATCCCAATCTCCGACGAGTTCGAACCGTCAGAACCCACCGAAGAGGACGAAGAACCTACCCGATTTTGGTACTGGACGGCAAAAGGAGCGTTGAAATTGTGCTTTCACTCGCTGAAAAACTACCTTCAGGATAGCGGTTTTTTTCGCTATGAGTTTGTACCCGAAAAAGTGAACTTCATAAGGATTGAAAACAACGTAATTGAGAGCGTGACAGCGATAGATATAAAGAATTTCATCCTTAAAAAACTCGATTTATGGGGCGAAAAAGACGTTTATAATCTTGTTGCCGAATACACTAAATTTAAAGACGAATATTTGTCACTTTTGGACGTTAAAACCCCTCAATTTTTGGAAGATAGCCAGAACATATCATGGTTTTTCTTTCGAAATACGGCGGTAAAAGTGACGGGCGAAGCGGTTGAGGAAATTCCCTACATCGATATTGACGGGTGTATTTGGAAAAGTTCAAAATTAGATCGTGATTTCATGCTTACCGGGTATGATGGTTGTGATTTTTCACGATTCCTTTGGAATGTATGCGATTCAAACCCAGAACGGCTTCGGGCGTTGTGTAGTTCCCTCGGCTACCTACTGCATAAGCATAAATCTGCAAGTAACGTTAAGGGGATTGTATTTTATGAAGAGCAAATTTCAGATAAGCCAGTTGGGGGAACGGGTAAAACACTTATTTTTCAGGCTTTGGGACATTTAAGAGAACTTGTGACCATTGATGCAAAGAGCTACGATAATAATAATCAGTTTGCGCTCCAGCGGGTACAGCCCTCGACAAACATAGTCATGTGGGATGACCTACCAAGAAACTTCAAGTACGAAATTTTGTTTTCGAAAATGTCAACAGGTCTACCAATTAATAAAAAAAACAAAGCTGAAATATATTTACCTTTTAAGAAGTCTCCAAAGTTTTGTTTTCCATCGAATTACATTATAAAAGGGGAAAGTTCGAGTTTTAAGAGGCGAAAATTTGAAATTGAAATACATCCCTACTATTCCGACGAACACCAACCCATTGACGATTTCAACCGTGAATTTTGGGGCGAAGAATGGGGCGAAAGTGATTGGTTGATGTTTGATAATTTGATGTTGAATTGCTGTAAATTGTTTATTGATAAAGGTCTGATCAATCCTGAATACGTAAATCTTGCAGACAAGAAATTCGTAGCTCAAACAAGTCAGGAATTTTCAGATTGGGCGACTGATAACCTAAAAAATAACGATAGATACCACAGGGCGGACACTTATCACGATTTTTCGAAGATGGCTACAGATTCGAAGGCTTATTGTCCCACCGCACGAGTATTTTACGATTGGTTAAGGATGTGGGGCGAGTTCAAAAAATGGGACGTTACCGATGCAACCGGAGCAGGGCGCATGTATATCGAGTATGGTGAGGCCGGTGGGCAACAGAGTTTGGGGGATGAGTGGTTGAGAAACTAACCCTCTCGAAACATTTCGTGAAGATTTAACATTTTTTAACATTTCGAGTATTGTCCACTATTAAAAATTAGCTTATCTTTGGTGTATAATTAAAAACGATACGATTATGAAAACAACATCAAGAAAATCAGTAGTTCCAACATTAAACGGACAAAAATTAACTGAAAATCAATCACGTCAAATGTATTCCGAATTCAACTCAATTCATGATTCAAAAGATAAAAAACAAGCACTTCTTGTTTTCTTGAAAAAATATATCAATGATTCATTCGGCAACCCAGTTTCACTTTGTGGAAAAGTATCAATTACCGATTATATGGAAGTAACTTTCGATTCTGGATTAACAATTACTTTTGCATAATCGACATGAAAAAAAGAAGTATTGACATGATTAAAGTTTCAGAAACTTTTTTCAATAGGGTAGTAGAATTAATTCAAAATGATGACATGTATGCGCTAAATAGAAAGTTTCCGGACGAATTTGGAATTGCATCAGATAGGCTCGATCATATAGATATTAATGAAAAAGAAGTAATATTTCATGATCGGGGGTTAGTTACATCAGATGGTACTTTTGATATGACGTTTGGATGCTATTGGAAATAAGTCGGGGTTTTGGGGACAAAAATACATAAAGTTATGACCGAACCATACACAATACAGATCAACGGCGTTAGCTGCTTAATCACTGCTTCATGTTTAGCAGAAGCAAAGCAAAAAGCAAAAAAAATGAACGGGCAAATTGTCGGAACGTTCGATGTTTGCGACTATGAAGTAATAAAATTAATTAATGAAAATTTAAAGAGATGAATAAGAAAAAATTAGGAGAAGAACCGGTATTTCCAATGTTTAATTCAGAAGGAATACCAACATATCTTAATAACGACCCAAATTTTGGTATGTCAAAACGCTTTTACGCCGCATGTGCGGCGATGAGTGCAATAATTTCAAGAGATGAAACTTTTTTAGACAAAAAAATTGGTATTGTTGCAATTGCTTATGAGTTTGCCGATGAACTCTTAAAACAAGAGAACGATGAAAACTAATCAGCGTATCCCATTCGACCGCCACACTATAGGGGCGTTGTCGATAATTGCAATAGTAGTAATATTAATTATTTTATCAATATTTTACGTATGAAAAATAGAAAACCAAAAATTGTAGTTGCACCGGAAGGGTGCGAAGCAAGTTACCTAACACCGCGCAAAGAGTATAAAGTCCTTAATGTAGATTCATCTCGTTACACTTCTGAAGAAGGATTTGGATTTAACATAATAAACGACACTGGCGATAAATTGTATTGCCTTGAAAAAAAGTGCGCACATCTTAATGACAAAGATTGGATCATTAAAGAATACGAAGATGAGTAACACATCCGAAGCCCGTATACAATCGACTTTTGTCACGTGGCTGTGGAATACGCATCCCGAAACAAGGGGTTGTTTTTTCAGCGTGACGAACAATAGCGAACATGCAGCAAGGGGCGCAAATCGAAAGGCTCTCGGCCTTGTGCCAGGCGTTTCTGACTGCCTTTTTATTTGGCAGGGTAAAATATACTGCGTGGAGTTTAAAACCGAAATAGGGAGCCAATCGCCCCGTCAAAAGTGGTGGCAAGAACTGATCGAAAGGCAGGGTGCGACCTATGTAGTGATGAGGTCGTTTGAAGAAGCGAAAAAATGGGTTAAGGAGTTGTTATAACGGACGGCGGTCGGTGCAGTTGCCGATTTTGAAAATATTACTGTCGAATTACGTAAAAACTACATTAAATGAACAAAGAACCGAACACCACGGAGACGGCAATTGACACCAACCGTTTGTTAACAACAGTAGATTTCAATGCCAGAATTATAGAAACTCCACATTATCAAAGATGGGGTGATGGCAATATAGACTATTGTCGTTTTGATGGAAAAATTAACTACGAAGGACTTACAGACTGTCATAAACTATGTCTGTATGTTTATGCTTGGAATATTGCCGATATTCTTCCGGGCAAGAAAGGAATACTCCGAACGTTTGGATGGACAAACTATAAATTACAAAAACTTATTAAAGATCTCAAAGGTGTAATCTCAACAGATTTTACATTTTCAGAACACACTGGACTACTCAGTGGACGCGGGTATATCTATTGTTGTTAGCGGTCGAAACTATATGCAGTTGCCGATTTGAAAAACTGCATTGTCCACAAAGAACGGAGACGGCAATTGACATATAGTTTTTGTTATGGGTTAGGCATTTATTCAATCACTTATATATTAATCATTTAAAATTTAAAATTATGTCAGAATTTAGGCAGTACAAAAGAAAAGGGTTGTCAGAAATGCGGCCAGTTAATGAAGTGGATATAAAAGCATTCCAGTCAGACAAGCAAATCCACTCTATTAGAGACACTGAATTTAAAGTGTCGGTTTCTGAAGTTGATCTCCAAAATGGAAGCCCTAAAATTGGAGATTTTATAGCAAGAAACCCTAAAAATCACAACGATCAATGGTTGATTTCAGAGCAATACGCAGCCGACAATCTTGAACTTGCGTAAATCAAATGGGTAGGCTGCAATATGCTTACCCATAACGCTGAAATTATATACAGTTGGGGAGCATGAAAAACCCAACTGCCAACAAAGAGCGGAAACCCCAATTGATATATAATTTGTGTTGTGGGTTGTTTTTTTGTTACATTGAAAATAAATAAGCAAATACTTAATTATTTTCAGTCAACTATTGTTTTGTATTAAGTAAATGCTTACATTTGACTCATCAAACAATCACAAATACAACACACGATGAAAACAACAATGACATTCACAAGCGAACACGAAACAGAACTTAGAAGAATTGCTACCTTAAACGTATTTGCAGCAAAAATAGCTCAGACAATTTTATCAAAAGACGAATACAAAGCATCTTCAAAACAAGTTGACATTTTAAATCAAGTTTCCGAAATTGAATTTTGTATTTCAAACGACTATGCAAATAATTACATGGAAACAATGCAACAGAGACAAAGAAATTTAATGTACGTATAATAATAACCACGATGGAAAAAATTAATCAAAAAAACAACAATGAGTTAAACGCAATAAAAAAGCGATTTAAAGAGCTGCTAAATGAAAACATAGTAGTAAATGGAGAATTTATTTCGAACACAGCGCAAAGTAAGAACACATTAGCTTTTATCTATTTGACAAACATAGAAGGCTTAAACTCAAATGTCTACTCGTGTGGTGTAGCACTTGACAAACTAAAAAACACGGAAAATTGTGTTAAAGAAATGAAAGCATACATTGAAATGCAGTCAATTTCGGGGCTTTGGAAAATCGACACGTTAAAAAAAGAACTAAAACTTAAAAATTCAGATATAGCTGAGATGTTTAACTTATCTCCACTTGGCTACGCAAACAGCTCTGCAAAATTGCGATACGAAACTGCCTTGTGTAAGTTTTATGAAAAATTTAAAGCCTCCGAACGCGGCGACTTAAAATAACCCATAACGGACGGAACTATACACTGTTGCCGAATGCGAAGTGCGAACATATCGAGCGATACCTCGGAATGATACGGAAACAAAAGCAAGTTGTCCGCACGGAAACGGCAATGGATGTATAGTTTTTGTTATGGTCGCGTATTTCTTTAATCAAATATTAATCAATTAAAAATTAATCACATGGGTTTATTTAATATCCTCGGAAATATTGCAAGTGTCGCCGTAAAAACGGTTGCCGCTCCTATTGCAATTGTCGCAGATGTTGTCGAAACGGCAACTGGTAACGAACCTCAAAATACTAAGAAATTAGTCAACTCTATCGGCAAAGATTTAGAAGACTCTCTCGATGAACTGTCGGGCGAGAACTTTTAATATGCGCCATAACGGACGGAACTATACACCGTTGACGATTGCGAAGTGCGAACATGTCGCGCGTTACCTCGGAATGATACGGGAACTAAAGCAAGTTGTCCGAACGGCCACGGCAATGGATGTATAGTTTTTGTTAACAACAGTTATTTATCTTATTATTAACAATTTAAAACATATCAAAATGATAGCATTAGAAGATTTGAAAAATATGAAAGAGTCTGAGATTATACAGCATTTGATGGATAATTATAAAGACGAGGCTATTAAGAAATATGATCACTCATTACCTCGTGAGACAATAGACGAAACCGCAAACATTGAATATGAAAAAAATAAAATAGCAAATGATGAAATTGCAAGGAAAAAGCTTGAAAACATGGAAATTGTTATTGCCTACGAGTCTGTTGGCTCATGGGGTTGTGATTCTTCATCATTCTTTTTGCTTAAACACAAGGAAACAGGAATACTATTTGAAATCCATGGCTCTCATTGCTCATGTCATGGATTTGAGGGACAACTGGAACTTGAAGAAACTAATATTGAAGCATTAAAACACCGTGTTGCCAGTGGTGGTAATGTTTTCTATTGCGGCGGATATGATGAAAATGAAACAGAAAATCAAAAAATAGTAAAATCTTTCATCGAAGCATTATAATTGTTGTTAACTAGTAAATATCACAAGTTCACAATTTTGAACCATGCCACAATTAACACAATATGAAACGCTTGCACTTAATAAACTTGGTTGTTCTATTCACAAAGGAAGATGGAGCAATGAAGGCATGGTGCAATTAATTGAACTAATTTCACACTACCTTAATCCGCTCACAATTGCCGATTATGCCGAAAAAGAAGGAATGAGCTATAATGGCGTAAAGAAATGCAGAAAAACAACTGAGCTACTCGGTATTAAGTTTATTATTGATAACGAATAAAAAAAAGGGGGTTTTCGCCCCCTTCTCAAATCAACCTAAATCTAACTTATGAAAAAATCACCTCCCTAAACATCTCCTTTTTTCGGGTCTTTAAGAAACAGTAAAAACAAATTTCCTAAAACAAGCATCACCGAACTAATAATCTCCATCACTGAGCCGCTCCCCGCTGTGGTGACAACCTGATTAACACCCTCGTTAATCGCATCTTTTTGATCCGGCGAAATTACACCGAAACTTACAAGGCAAAAAAGCAGCACGCTAATTATGCCGAAAAGTGTTGTTTTCCAATTTTTTAACAATAATTTTTTCATGATTAATTTTTTTCGTTAATTTATTAAAACATTGTTTTAGAGTAGCAAATTTAATCGAAATTTTGATCGATTGTTTCGGAACTCCAAAAATTTTCGATTGACCGGACTCGATTTTGTTATACGAATCGTTCAAAATGTGGCGTGTCAATGAATCCATTTTCTTTTTCATCCTTATTAAAGTCTCCACCCCACCGATTAAGCGGGTTTAATGACTCCCAATAATCACCCAGTACTTTTATTTTAGCAAAGTCCCACGTAAGTTTACCATCGACAAAAAAATTAAAGTCGATCGCCAATCGCTTACCGTGCTGGCTGTTCATCGTTTTCGTTTTGCCCTGATCAAAATAAATTTTTTGCTGTTCTGGTGTCCGGTACATTTCTCCGGCTGTCAGAGCAAACCCTTTCATTGCTGCAAAAACTATCAGTTTCCCGACATCTTGCAAAAAAGACCATTGATGTTCTATTGTTGTCATAATTATTTTTTAGGTATCATTAATTCTAAAATTCGATCTGTTTTTTTATTTAGGTCACGAAGATTGCTTTTTATTTCTGCTTGGTCGCTTTGAATTTCCGTTTTTATATCGAGGCATTTTCTATCGACGTATTCAACGGTCGCCGTCTTACTCGAAACCCATGATTGAAAAATTAATCCGGCCAAACAAAGAATCAGCCCGACTATTAGCACCTTCAGTTGATTATCTTCTTTCTTCATGACTTCAAAGATAAAAAAAAATATTTAACCCTTCGGTTTTTTTAGCAAATCAAATTCTTCATCAAATTGCTGCCTCAAAAGATCAGCCTCTGCAAATTGCTCTTCGGTCAATCCAAGTTCTTTCAATCTCGAATTGTAGTAATTTTCCCGTCTTAATGCTTTTGCTTTTAGCTCTTCACAAAGAGCTTTTTTTTTGTTCGTTGTCCATTGTTTATTCAATTAGTGTATATCTTAGTTTAATTGTGCATTCTTCGCCTTCTGGGGGAAATGGGTTTGTTTCCGTAGCAAAAAAATGATAACCCGATGGATTATAACCGAGAATAAAAACAACGCCGTCAACACTTAATGTAATTTCGTCGCTTGTGAAAATAGGAATGTCATTGTATTTCATGTTGACAACGATTAGCCCCGTTCCATGCCCGATAACACCAAGATTGTATGTAAAATCAAAATTTGGCGTTATTGCCCCCACAGTAGGATTAAACCAGCCATATACTCCTGACTGAATCAAACCAACGGTTAATGTCCCTTCGTAGTTCCATTCGGCTACAGGTTTCACCCAAATCGTATCGCTCCCCTGCATGATCAAAACCACGTCCGTTTCACCAACTTTCACAGCGTTCCAATTTTGCGCTTTTGACCCGATTGAAAGCAGTAACAGCAAAAACAACCCCAACCATCCGTAACCATTGTAAATGAAATAGATTGTGTTTGCATCGGGTGTTAGTGCATCGTATTCAGCTTGAGTGCCACTCCAGAAATCTTTTTCAGCCATAGAACCGGATCGGGAAATAGTTGTTCCAGTGCCGACCTTTAGAGAATCAGAAACGTATTTTTCAGCGGTTGCAATTCCGGTATAATCAAGAGTAAATAAAGTGTTCGATTGTTGTGTACATTGAAAAAAGTAGCCTGTTGAAGTGCTTACGAGGTCAATATCCAAACCATTTGATGCTGCATAATGATGAGCAGACCAGACACCCCCGTCTGTTTTTAAAGGGGTGTAGTTGCTCGAAAAATAGCCAGCGTAGCCAGTACCTGAATAGGCCTGCATACCTACGTTATTATCTCCAGTTCCGGCAAAATACCCACCTATTTTCCCAGTAGACCATACCCCGATTTCAGCACCCGTAAATTTTGCACCGAAACCGTTTTCATCGGCCTCCACTTCGAGTGAGTAAACATTAGGATAACATCCAATTCCAACTCCGGTAAAACCAGTATTCGGCGTTCTATAAGACAAACCCGCCCCGCTCAATTCCCAATGCTCATCCTCCCATGCTGGAAGTGTACTGCTATTAATTCGCAAGGTTTGATCATCAGTCCCAGCCGGAAGCACTTTCCATATCGAATCAAAATAAAGAATGTCCCCCGTGTTGCCATCGGGTAGTTCAAAAGTCGTGATTGAATCATTGTTGCCAATCCATCGACTATCATTTGTGTAGTAAAAACTATCGAGCGTACCAATTACCGGAATAGTATCTGGGAAATTGTACCATAACCCATCATAGTACATAGAATCAACCTTTTCCAACCCCCAAACAACCGTATCATTTTCATATCTCAATACTTTTCCTTCATTCCCGGAGGCCTGCTTGAACCCGACATAAGTAACACCCGCCAAAAGGTCTGCTTCATCAGGCCAGTCCTGAAAATCCCCTATCCTGAAAACAGGGACAGAAGATGGAGCAACCGCTAAAGTACGATCCAAACTCGTCTCACACCAAAGGTCGATCCAAGTAGCCCCCGAATCTTCGGAATACTGCCAGCAATTTGAACAGGTAGGGTCACGTCTGATTAAAACCGAATTTCCCTCGTAAGTGACCGTGCAATAGTTGCATAGCCAAATATTCAATTCAGGCGAGAAAACAGAATCGCTCGGGAAAGCATAAGTCTGACTAAAATTGTTGTCCGGCCTTCGAAGGGTAAAAGACGTTGAGTTGATCGGATGCCAATAACTTAACGAGTCCCGTTCCATTTCCAACCCCTGCCAAATCAAATCTTGAACATGCAGCTCGTTCGTCACGATTGGTGGCCTTGTTTGCGAAAAAGAACAAATTCCTGATGTCAGGAAAATGATAAGCAATAGTAATTTTTTCATAGTATTTTATTTTGTTGATGTTGTTTTACTGCCAATTTGATCACCCTCATAATGAACGCCGTACGTCATTAATACTACGTCTCCAGCATCTCCACCTGTGCGTGCTATGAGTACAGTAAGTTGCGCGCCCAGTTCGGCAGAACCCGCAAATGATCCGTTATACAAGTCTACTTTGTTACTGTTTGCTGCAAGTTGTGCGCTCGTGGCGGATAGAGAGACCGATCCACTTGTTGTGCCGGTTGTTTGCCTTAACTCCCAGTAAAAAGTAAATGTCACCCCAGTCGTGCCGGAACTTTCGCCGGATTTTAAAAATACATGGGCGTGAGGGTAAAGGACTGACCCAAGTTTATAACCATGTTCAAGCTCCTGACCATCTCCACATAATTGATTGTTGAAAGCTGTAAACTCCCAGTGATTTACCCCATTGATCGTGACTGCATCGGGGTAGGTGGTAGGGTTGCCGCCTGATGAATTAGGGTCAAAATTTATGTCATTAAAAACCGTTGCATCTCCTCTCATGACCAAACTCCCATCACTTTCAAAGGCTGTGTAATTTGTTTCTGGTGTGCCTATTTTTGTGGTGTCAGATACAGACACTATAATGTCACCTATGATGCTCACATCTCCACCTGTTGGTGTGATAACCAAATCACCAGTTGAAGTTACTGAGTCAGTTGCGTAGTTACTTGCATCGTAGCCTCTTCTGAATTGGGCGGTTGTGCTTTCGACGTGTAGTTTGGCGGATGGGTCAACTATTGTTATATAGCTATTGTTTTTAATTATGAGATTTCCCCCTTTTAAAAGCATTTTTGGATTATTACCGTCTGAAAAAAACATTCTTTCGTTTGCCGGCATGTTGAATACAGTAAATCCATTCCCTCCCAAAAAACTATAATTTAGTATACTCGGAGCGCTTTGAGCTGCCCACACAGCACCATATTCACCGGAACCACCAGTTGTTCCAATTTTAAAACTTCCAGTTCCTGAGCCGGCAATATTGGCAATAGTTTGTATTGTGTTGCCTTTAATATTCAGCTTGTAAGTCGCATCTCCCGTACCTACCCCCACATTCCCATTAGCCAAAACAGTAAACGTACTATCTAACGTAGCATCCAAATCGTTTGATGCTGTTAAAAGTGGGATTGTGCCTCCTGAGCCAGATATGTAGAGCTTGGAGGTTGGGGAGAGTTTGTTTATTCCGACAGTGGCTCCATTATCATATATCTGACTATTAACTAATCCAACATCATCGCCTCCGTCTTTTGGCAAATAGTTAGTTGTTAGCCCTGTAACTTTTACAGTGTCTGCAATAACCGAATTTGCACCTAAATCCAAATCTTGATCGTTGCCTGTATAGGTGACTATATCGGAGCTATCAGCCGCAAAAATCGGGTCTAGCTCTTCATTTATCGAATAGCTTTCAACAAAAGTTTGCAGCCCTGCGATTTCGGTAGTGTCTTGAATTTCATTTGTTGCATCTTTATCAAAATCGGTTCGAACATGTGTTTTCAGATAGGATGAATCAGCCGAATAAATTGGCTCTCCAAAAATATCGCTCGAATGACTTATTTTCTGACTTGCAATGTAAGACAACTTAACGTTATCATCCCAAACCACAATATCGAACCCCAAACTATCAACGTCATTAATCGAGAAATCTATAACGGCATCATCCGAAACCCTGCGAACAAACGGCACAACCGAAACATTATTTGAATCGAACGCAGAAGGAAAGTAAATTTGCGTTTCCCCTGAATTTATGATTTCAGTCCCGTTAACTATGTCCGAAACAAGCAAACCCAAACTATCGAGGTTCGCAATCCGTTGAAAAAGTGTCCGCAAATTCACCCCGTCCAAATCTTCGGATGGATCACGCATTTTCGAATAATGGTATTGTCCTGTTGTGTCAGAAAATGGGTAGATAATTGACTCACCCGTTATTTTTGTAGTGTCCGAATTGACGAACTCTCCCGCCTCGAATTGTGCAACGGCAACAAACGGGATAAAAGCCAGTAAAAATAATAGTAATCTTTTCATAATCATAATTTTATAATTCAGTTATTGTGTCTGCCCTCCAAAAAAGCCAGCCATCAACGGGCATCTTGACCGTAAAGTTAGCAAGGTTGCTCCAATTTGTGATTATTGGCGAAAATGAAGCAGTGCCGGTGGTACCATAAGGAATCACAACATATGGTTCAGTAAACGGTTGCGTAAAAGTTATTGTGTGAGTGCCTTTTGTCAAATAAGCAGCACTGCCAACCTTATACAATAGATCAATTCCAATATTCCTTCTTGCCTGTACCTTTTGCGGAGTGGTTAATGTGTGCGGGACATACGAAATCGAAGTTTCAAGAAAGCGGCGGCGGTTGTCCCGAACTGTTTTCTTGCTTCCTATTCCGAAGAACCCCGTTAGGTATGTATTAAAGTCCGACATTAACGCATGAATAGATTTGTTGGCTTAATTGCGGATGGTGTCTCGCTCGCTCCGACTGCAAAAAATGTAGGCGATTCAACGGGCACGAATTCGGCGGTCAAATCGCAAATCTCACTGTCGTCACTTTTGTTTTTTTCCGTAAAGTCTGAAACAAGATAGTATTGAACGCTGTTGATGAATACGTTTTCACAATTGCAAAGCGTTTTCAATAAGTTTTGTTGATACATTGAAAGGTTGTGAAACGTTATTCTTGTTTTGATGAAGTTTTCGGAGTTCAATATCTTTCTGCGACCGTATGAATAGGCATATTCAACCTTGCTATTGCCAAAAACGTTGCTGTTAAGCTCCGAAAATTCAAAGAATCCACAAGAAGGATAGGTTGAGTTTAAAAAACCATGTGTAAGATCGTTATTATAGGCAATAATAGTAGCGATACTTTCAGAAGTCAAATTTGCAGCCGGAACGAAAGTGCAAATTTCGGAATATACATAATGATAATCGGTTTCCGCATCAACCTGCGTATATGCAAGGAAATAACAGTCTTCATTTTTTGAAAACGCTTCCGCATCGGCCACTATTGCAAGCCCAATAACAGCCGAAAGATTAAATGTGAATATATAACTATCTGTCAGCTCTGTTATAATGGTTGGTGATGCTGCTGTACTACTTGCACCACCATTCCAATAAATTCGAAGCAATGGCGCCGGCGTTGCTGTTGGCATAGTGTCCGGCTTGTACGAAAAAGATAGAAATGTATTTGCCACGATTGACACTAAATTGCTTTGACGTTGCAATTTTGGATCGAAATATTTACTTTCCCGATTGAAATCATCGGTAAAATTGATCGCGTTAAAGATAGATGGTTTAATCATAGCACTTTTTTTTTGTTCAAACTCGGTATTGATGCAAGATGTTAGCATCAAAGATAAGAAAAATGCAATTGTGATTTTCATAATACGTTTTTTAGGTTAATTCTGGAAAATAAATGAGGTTGCCTTTAATCTTTTGCTCACTGAGGTTGTCAGTTGTTTCGGCCTCAGTAACAAAGATAAACAAATCTTCGCCTTTGTAATTTATCTTCAGTATTTTTTCGGTAAAATCCGTTTCGTCAATCAAACAAGTGAAATTTATTTTCAATGGCAGTATTTTCGGGTTGTCTCCTGAAAATACGAAGTTGTCGAACTGGTGAACCCCCGCTTCAATCTCTAAATTGAAGTCATCGCCGCTATTATCAGACAAAACAAGCGTATCTTTTGAGTAATTATAGAAAATGAACTCTAAAAACTTTCGCCAATTCTCTAAAATGTCCCGTGGCGTGAATTGATCATAAATTATACCCTCGTTTGTAGTTCTCGGAGTAAAAGAAGGATCAAAAAGAAACACGTCCGAAGATGTGTCGTTAGTCGAGGTGGCTATTTTGGTGATATAGTCTAAAATTCCCGAATAATCAACCCTAAATTTAGTCAATTGCAAGCTTAAATTCTCGCTTGCTGCCCGTGCTGATTGATTGAATGTCAGTATCTTGTTCCAATCGTTCAAATACGTATATACATCGCACTTTTTCTGTGACATTCCAGCCGAAACAGATACGAAATTGAGTGATGTATCTGCCATAATCTCGACATTTTGGAAATTAGTTATCTCAATTGCGTTCGCTTTGTCCAAAAGAGCTGCAAAATATGTGTCGATTTTAGCAATTTCAACCGTTCCATCGTTTTTAAAGTTGATAATTGCCCCGTTTGCAAGGCAGAAATCAGTCATAAAGTCCTTTGGAATCAATGAAATGTAGGTTAAGCGCTTCAAAATTGACTGCGAAGAGGTCACCCCGATTGTTTTTAGTGCTGTTTCGATGGTAGCTTGATCATCAAAAATGGCATCGAGTATGCTTTCAGAAGTCAAATAGTATATTTTTCGACCAAATTCATTGGCAATGTCAGGAGTAGAGACGTACATTTCGAGTGAAAATGACCCAAAAATATCACTGATTAACACGCCGGTTGAACTATGCACCACCCCGATGAAAAGAACATCATCTCTTTCAAAAGCCAGATCATCAATGCTGTATTTTTCATCTATTTCAATACCGTATCCGTAACTTTGTCCGCTAATAGTTCCCCCTAAATCCAAAATCAAATTGCTGTAATCGTTTTTGTATAGGCCGATGGATATAGTACCGGGGAATAGTGTACCTTCTGCATATATTGCCAATTGCCCGACTGCTTTTAAGTCCAAATTTGCCGTGCCATCCCTATGAAATTCATAAACGTTACGAATGTCCATGTACAACGCTGAATCTTCGTTATAAACTTTCGACGTTTCGTTTTCAACCAAGTTTAAATACCCTGTATTGTCGTTATTAGTCCCCCCGGTGTCTTTTTTTACTGAAATTCGATTTATATATGTGTTTGTTGTCGGGACTGCCAACGCAGCCGCTCCGGTAAACTTTCGGGCAGTGCTTTTCGTCTCATTGTATTGTTCAATGCACGATATTGATTTTAAAGCGAACTCGGAATAGTAATCTTGCTTTGAGTAGCTATCCATATCAACCAAAAAAGTCGATTTAAGCGCGTAATCATCGCCTGTGGAGTTTAATTTATAGATGGCAATTTCAATATTGCTTTCAAACCCGTATAAATCGAAAATGTTATCTATCCAAGTCTTATCTTCTGCGATGGTTCGCATCGTTTCGACCGAAAATTTAGGTGTGTAACCAATGGGATTAATAAAGCTAAACTTTTGCATGATTTTTACACCATGAAAGTTTTCAGGTAGCCAGTCAAATGTGCGAGGGTTGCCAGTTCCGGCGTAATTATTGCAAGTAGCGACTATTTTGTATGCTTCCATTAGTTTCCGATTTGATAACGTCTGTTAATCACTGTTCGCCTGTTGTTGCTTTTGTTTATCATCGTCCATGATCCATTCCCGTTCAACTCGAAAGAGTCCCTCGGCATTGCAGCCGCCATTTTATCATAATCGAATTCAAAACCTTTTGACTGTTGATTAGTTGTGGCCATATTCCGCTCAAAATCTTCAACACTCTTGAAAATTCGGGTGCCTGCATCAAATTTAGAAAGTGTAGGGCGTTCTGCAAACATGATTTCCCCGCTTGGAGTTACTGCGACTTCCGGGCGAACTTCACCCCAAAGAGAAGCGGCCTCATTTCCTGTTATCCCACCGGTTGCATAGGCCGGTATTTGTTGACTTGCTATTTTTGCGATTTGAAAGCCACCCGTTATACCGGCTGCGACTGCCAAAATTCCACCCAATATCCCTCCGGGGTCTGCAAGCATCTTAATCACTGCCATTGCCGTGTTTATAGTTGCTGAAATTATGCCCTGAGCCTTTTCCAGCTTTGCGGCCTTTATTTTTTCGGCTTTTACTTTGTCTGCAATTGCCTTGTCACTTTTTGCCTTGTCTTCAGCAAGTTTTTTTTGCGCCTCTTCTCTACTAATGTCGGACATTATAGCATTATCGAGGTTTTCTTGACGTTTGGTGAAATATTCGTCACTCTTTTCCTGTTCAGCGTCAAGCTCTGCCAATCGCTGCTCTGATTGTTGAGCGTAATAATCAGCAATTGCGGACACCATCTCCATTCCGGCGGAAATTAGTTGATCGGCAACCGCTATGAACTTATCGAGCTTTTCATTTTCGTTATCCTTGAAATTATCGAGAACCATGTTGTCGAGGTCGATCTGAGCCTGCGCTATCTTAGTGCCAATTTCAAGTTTCTTAGCCGCTGAAATTTCAGACGATTGTAAATCCTTTAGGTTTGAATCAATCGAAGCCTGTAAAATCGATTTGTCGAGGTCAAATTTCTTTTTTGCGAAATCTTCCTCATCTTTTGAATTTTTGCGGAGGAACAAAACCTTCTGATCATACTCGATTTTCTTTTTGTCTATCGTGTTTTGGATCATGGCCTCATTCAACTCATCCAGGTCTTTCGCTTTCTTCTTTTCGGCTTCCGTTTCTTCGATTACGAAATCTTCAAAAATATCGACCTCCTCCTCTTTGAATTTTACAGCGTTGGCTGCCAATTTTTCAGCTAATTCGGCTGTTTTTTCTTGTGCGCTGAGTGTTTTTTCATTGCGTTTTTCGGCTGCTGCTGCTGCTTTCTCTTCCAGTGCATCTTTTCGGTTCATGGCCTTCTCAACTATGCCTATTGATTCCTGTTGAATGTCCTCATTTGCGATTAATGCAGCCTTTAGTCTATCAACATCAGCCTCCGAAATCTGAACTCCCTGATCTTTTAGCTCTTCTGCATAGTCAACGCCCAATTGTTTCAGATTTTCGTACTGTTCAGCCGTCAATTTATTTTTTATTCGAATATCTTCAAGCGATATTCTAAGTTCTTCATCGTTGATCTTCTTTTTGTTCGCAAATTGTTGATTTTCCAACTCAATAGCTTGATCAATAAGTTTCATTTGCTCCGCTTCCGACAATGTTTTGTTTTTCGACTGCAAAAGGAGTTGTTTCATTTGCGTTTCGAGTTTCTTGTTTGCCACCTCAAGCCCTCCGGTTGCATCTGCCAAATCCTGTTCAGCTTTTTTCAAGTCAATAGCATCCCGCGCGGCCTGTTTCATCGAGTCGCCCACCCCTGACATTGACTCTTTTAGTGATTTATTACCCGATAGGAATTGACCAAGCGAATTTTTAAGCACGCTCCAGGCGGCTGTAAGTGCTGCGAATCCTTGCTCTATTTTGTCGATTAGTGGGGCAAAGTTTTTGAAAACAGCGTAAAGCAATCCCAATGCAGCAGCAACCAATCCTACAGGCCAGAGAGCTACTAAAGTAGCTTTCCCTATGTTTAGCATCCCCCTTGCAAAGCCACCAGCCCCGATTTCGCCGTTTTTAAATTGGTTCGTTAAGTCTGCAAAACCTGACTTGTAATTTCCAATCCATATTTTCTGAGTTTGTAGCTTGTTAGATGAAGCCTCAATTAGTTCGTTGTTTTTGTCCTGTTGAGCGTTGATCTCTTTGAGCCTTGCAATCCCCTCTTTTGTTTCGAGGTTCAATTTATTTTTTTCAATTTCGAGTTTTTTGTTTAATGCAATTGCTTTTTCACGTGACCCCGCATCCTTATCATTCAGAATCAATTCAAGCTTCATCAAGTCCTGTTCCTCTTTGAGCAACTTCTTTTTTTGCTCGAGTTCCATATTTTCTTTTGATCGAACCGATGCCAGTTTTTCGTTCGTTGCTATCAACTGTTTTTGAGCCGCCGTATAATTGTCGACAGCTTTTTGACCCTGAACCATGTTATCGTTCAAAGTTTTTGAAGCGTTCGAAAGATTTGTCACATCTTTTGATGCCCTAATTTCTGCAATCAATTTTCGGGTTGATTCTGCAATGAGTGAGACTTGATCGGCCTCTTTTTGTATCGAAGAGACATCATAGATACTATCAATTAGTTCGCTTGCTGCCATAGTGCTTTTGTTTTTTTAATCATTGATTTTTTTAAATCGTCTTTTGCCTCGGTGCTCAAAATTTTCGCTGTTGGAGCGATGGTGTCTTTTTCGGGAAATGTGTTGAAAATTGCTTCTGCCCCGTCCCCGTTCGAGGTGAAATCAATATCTTCTTTTCCGGCAAATCTCAAATTCCCGTGAAACTGTCCCGATTCTTCCCAATCCTTGAACGGCGGGTTTTTGCTTATCGAGTTACCGGCAAATGTTAATCCTTCGATGTTCGCTACAATCGCATCACTGATCACCACGTCCGAATTTTCATGCACCGATTCAACCCCAATTTTTCTAATCACATCGGGTGTTATTTTTGCAAACTTTCGGGCAAATTCAGAGGGGTTCATTTCTTCCGTTTTTGATTCTCGACTTGTTGTTTTTGACCTTCGTAAAACTTCATCATCTGCTCTGTTGCCGAAACTAAATAGAGCAAGTCATTCGACTGATCAATGTCCGAGCCATAATATTTTTTCAAAACCAATAACCACTCCAAAAACGATTTATACGGGTTCTTTTCCTCTTTGCCTTTTTGTTTAGTCTTTTTGTCGATCTCTTTCTGCAATTCGTTAGCCCGCTGAATATACCTTAATCGGCTTGCTTCGTCAAATTCCAGCATCGCAATTAATGCTTTCGCCAAAATCAATAACTGGCTTTTTTGAAGCTGAAACAGGCAAAGATCGAAACCACCGGTAAAGCCTGAAATTTTTGAAGATAGAAGATCATCAATTTCTTTTAGCTTATCCAATTCTTTACCCGATTTCAATAGCTCCAAATATTGCCGGATGGTGGTTTCTATGAGTAGATTTTCATTCATATTCAAAGTTAAGAAAAAAGGGAGACTTAATGCCTCCCCTCTTTTATTTTTCCGGCTTGTCTGCCTTTGGTTTTTCTTCCGGTTTGACCCCTGCCAACTTTTCGGCGGCTGCCTTCAAGCTCCCAGCCTGTTTGATTTGATCTGCATTAACAAGATACTGTACCCCGTTAATTGTGTATGCCAGCAATTTCATTATGCCAGAAAATCAGCGATGTTAAACGAAATCTCAGTTAGGTAGTACGCTTCAGTCGATAACGTCAATTTGATCTTGTCGGTTGCTGTGTTGAAATCGGCAACTGTTTTGGTCAAAGTCAAAGTTAATTGATTAGAAGCGAACGCACCGGATGCAGTTACCGTAATCCCGTTAACAACTGGATTAACCTCTAACGCAGTTGTCACAAAAGTTGTCAACAGTGCACCAGTAGAGCCATTCAATAAGTCCATAACGAACACGATTGAACTTGAAGTATGGGTAGTAATTGAACTTATTTTCCCAATCAATGGGATTTTAGGATCAATGTCCTCAACCTCTGTGCCAGCGTCGATAAATCCCACCTTTTTATTGCCGAGCAAATAACGGGCAGTAATCGCGATAGTTTTTTCATTAGACTGATCGTTCTGGAAACCATTGGTAACTTTGCCGGAAAAGTTAACTTTCATCGTGCTAATCGACGAAGGGACTAATGACTCTTCACCAAAGGCATAGCCCATATCATCAAGAAAAACAGCATTGAAAGTTTTTCCAGACAATCTTTTCAATACGTCTTGATTTACAAGGTTGTCATCGAAAGTCAACGTATCTGCCAGTAATTCAGGTTTGTTTACGTTCACTTCTTGGTTGGCACGTTCCAAACTCTTTTCAGCTATCGAAGCTCCAGCCACTGTATTCCAACCATGGATTATCCCGATACATGTGTCGGCTGCAATCTCCGCGTTGATAGCGGCGGCGGTCAACATTGCGGCGGTTATCTCCTTTTTTTCAGAATACAAAATCAGACCCCACCCAAACGAAGGGGAAAGCCCGTTTTGTTCCTGAGCAATTTGCAAAAAGTTTCCACTCATAATATTTTTTTCTTTTAAGATTTTAAAATTAAAATTCTTGCTTTCAAAGCATTGTTATAGTCTGTCATTGCTTCCGATTGATCGACAATTAAACCTTGTTCAACCAAGTCGAGAGCGGCAAATTCAGGTGTCAAAATATAAGCGTTCAACTTATCGAGTTTAATTTCTAATAACGCCTGTTCATTTTCGAGCAACAATAATTCAGTTTGTTCAACCGCGTTAACTAAAACCAAGTTTCGATACTTGACAGTCACAACGGCGTTAATGATGTGAATACGAATCCCATTGAAATCTTCCAACTCTTCACGGTAGCCGGGTTCACCAGCCCAAAACGGAATGATCGAAAAATTAGCAGTGTCGGGTGGAACGATAAACCGATTTGAGCGAAGGAACTTAATTAAGTCGTCTTCATATTCTTTGCGGGTTAATTCCAGTCGAGCTAAAACAGTTCCCTCATCGGTTATTGAATCGTAACGTAAAGCCAAAAACGGAAATGCTAAATCTAAAGTGGCTGTTTTTAGTCCGTTTCCCGATACTGCTACCGGCGTACGGAAATACCACTTAGACGGCAAATGAAGATTCATTGCTTTTTTAATTTCATCTTTGAAATTCTTCTTAGTTCCACAACCAAGTCCAGCCGCAATTAGATAGTTCTCGATCATAACAATGAACGTTTTGAAAGGTAATTTTCGTTGATAACATTACCCGAAGCCAAAACCAAAGCATGGATTTTTTCGGATAGCGTTCCAGCGGCCAAACTAATACTTTCTTCGGTAATTTCACACAGCGCCCTCAACTTATCAACCCCGATATTCCAGTTTTGAATTTGTTTTTCGAATGATGGATATGAGGTTTTGGCAATACCAACAGTTTCACCCGTCTTAATCGTTACGGTTATCGAAGCATCTTGAAGTAAAAACCAATATACAAAATAAGATAAAATGGCATCAGTTACAACAACTCCAGAAGCTGCCATATCGGATTTTACAAAGTTCTCAACAGCGGTTATTTTTGAATTGTATTCGCTCGTGATACCTTCAATTTCCAAAGGGTAGACCTGAAATGTATTGTAATTTAGTGCCATTTTATCTGTTTGTTTTGTGGGTTATTTACTTTTCTTAGTTGCTTTTTCGTCGCCATTGACAACTTCAGCAACTTTTTTCTCGATCAATTTTGCTGCATAAGCATCATCGACGTTCGGAGTGTCGCCGATTTTCATCAGCTTATAATCCTTAATAATTTTTACTTGTGTCATATCGAGTTAATTTTTACGTGTTACTAAATATCCTTTTGGTTTTGTGACGGCTGTTCCAGATTGAATAATCTGAATTTTCTTATAAGTGTCCATCACATCGCCATAACTTAACGCAGTACCATACATCTGATCGGCTGTAATTCCTGTAATGGTCAAACTGTCCGATGTTTTTGCAGACCAGTTTACGCCATCCATCGAATTATAGGAATAAACCTTATAAGCCGCCGTGCCTGAAACAAAGTCGACGTACATTTGAAATCTAATGTCAAATGTTTGATCTCCTTTAATTCGGATTGTATAATCAGTAGTATCGGCATCCGTTAGGGTGTCTGCACTTGTTCCCCAAATGTAAACGAATTGACCGGCTGTTAACCCACCATCAGTGGCAACGCTTGAAACGTTGGTTTGCGAATAACTTACCATTGCTACAACGATAAGGATTAATATTGCAATTAACTTTTTCATAGCGTTATGCTCCAGCTGTTAATTCGAGAATTGTTGCAGCGATCGAATCGTACACGGTAGTTACCACATCGGTACCACGAATAACCAAACCTTCGTTCAGATATTCAGCCATCAGTGTAATCTGGTTCTTTTTGAAGTTATCTCCAGAAACACCACGTCCATTAAGTTCGTCTGAGCCAATCCAAACACCATCGTTGTAAAAACGAATCGAAAGATTTTCAACCCAACCGAAAATCATATCATCGGTGTAAGTTGCAGTAGCGATGAAGTTTTCAATCGCCAAATCCGAATAGTCGATTTTAGCCAGCTTGTTGTCGTTCTTGTCTTTCAATAAGTTCAACGCTTTTTGCTGTTGGCTTGAAATTGTTACAACAATTGTTTTGCCGTTTGCATAAGGTTTTAACTGCCAGTAAAGCGACTCGATAACGTCGCCAATGTTTGGAGTAACCCCATTTTGCATAGGAACAGCGATATTGATCGGGTTGTTTGCGGTTGCTAATACGGCAGCCACTTGCAATGCGATCTTGTCTTGTAAGTCGCCTTCAAGATCATCCTTGTAAACTTGCTCAACTCCATTCAAAGCACGAAGCAATTGAACAGGAACAGTGTTTTGCTCTGCTAATGTTGACAATCCCAAAGTAGATATAGCGGTCGTATTGGTTTTTACTGGCTTGTCCGCACCAATAGCCACGATTGCAGCGACGTTAGCTCCCCTTGTGCCTTCTGTCCAAACAACTTGGTTTGAACCTTCTGGTAATGTTTTGTCCATGATTCCACGCAACCAGCCGGTTTGGCGTAGCACGTAGCTCATTGACATCTCTTCCTCAATAGATTTTGCAAAATTGGCGTTGTTCACGTTCAAAATTCGTGCACGGTTGCTTTTTGCAAACACAGTTTCGAAGTTGTTATTTCGAACTTTTGGCCTACCTTTTCCAAGCTCCATTTGAGTGGCGTTGAAATGCTTCATTGTAGCATTAAAAATAACTACTTTTGCCTCCATTAATTTGTTGTAGGCAATGCCAGCATCAGCAGAATTTTTGATTTTGCCTGTTAAGTCAGTAAGTCTCTGTAAAAGTGAGTTTGTCACCTCTGCATTGTCAACTGGTGCTTCTTCGCTACCAGCCGCATCGACCCCATTGATCGCTTCTTTTAGCGAATCAATTTCGGCCTGTAATTCGGGAGGGACTTCTCCGCCCCCTGGCGTTAAGGCGGTTAGCACTAACGCCAAAAGATTCAACAAAATTTCCTTCATTTTAATGAATTTTTATGGTTTATGAATATTGAATATGCGTTACTCGCTAACGCCTTTTTTCTCGATATGTAATTTTGATAAACTGTCTTTTGCCTTGTTTCTGCCTTGTTTTCGATGGCACTGATTCCGGCATCAATAAACCCCAAAATATTTACGGCCTCATCACTACTCAACCACCATTCTTCAGCAAGCAACAAAACCAAATCTTCGGGTGTCTTACCGCTCCGAATTGTTAAGTTTGAAAGTATGTGTTCTTTTTCCATCTTATCCAACAACTTAGCTGTTTTCCGAAGATCGTTAGAGTTGCCCGAAGTATCAACCATAGGTTTATGATACATGACCATCGCACCCTTTGCAATATTTACCGTGTCAGTAGCTGAAAATAGCATTGTTGCAGCACTCGCACAAATCCCAATAACATTGAAAATCTTAGAAGCCGGACACCCTGCGATTATGTTCGCAATTGCCACAGCCTCAAAAACCTCTCCACCGTAACTATTGATATTTATTTCGAGTTCATCTCCTTTATTTAATCCGGTAAGTTCATTGGTAATTGAACCGACCGAAACATCGGTGTTACTTCTTGGATTTGCGGTTATGTCGCCAAATATGTTTAAGGTTTTCCTCATACCTGAGTTATTACGTTTTCGGTTTTCTCGATGGTTTTATAATCAATATCAAGTTTCAACTCTCTTTTTACAAAATTGGTGAAAAATTCGCAATATCGGGAATGATTCTCAATTAGAATATTCTTTGCCGTTTCGTAATTTTCAAATGTTTGGCCTGAAGATGGCAACAATACGTAAGGCACACCCATTTTTGAGCAAACAAATTCCTCACATAGCTTTTTTGTTTCTAAAATACCCAGCTTCGAAAAGTCGTACATGATACTTTTTACGTCGATTTCCCGATTCATAATCATGAAATTGTTTTGGGTGTCCGAAGAAATACCATGCCCTTCAGACAGTCTCTTTTCCATTTCGCTCGTTTGCGTTTCGGTTAACGATAACGCAGTGTTTACCCCGGCTGGATTTTTAGGCGATATAACAGTCACAAAACCACTTTTCGACATTCCATTTTTCTGGCAACTCAAAGCGATATTGTAAAGTTTCTGATATGGCTCGCATTTTTGATGGATGGTTTTTTCGCCGCAAAATGCGTTTGGTTCGTAAAAAATAGATACTTCTGCATCTGGATAACCGTTAACAGTTGCTTTAAATTCCGCTTTAGTGTAATTATTTGCCGAAATATAGTAAATACGATCTTCGATTTTTGCAAAGACTGCAAAACCCAATTTATTAAAGTCATTGAATATCGAAGTAGAATATTTTGAAAGCACGTTTAAAAATTGTAAATATGAAAGGCTGTTTATATTTATCGGGTCTGTTGGTCTCCAGTTCGTGCCGTTAAGTAAATCGGTTCTGTAATCTTTTACCTGTGAGTAAAGGTCAAATTCAATGATTTCAAAACCCGCTCCAATGAAGTGACCACCAATATTACCGGTTTTACCCAGTTTTTGTTGGCTTGGATTGCGTTTTATACTTGACCAATTGAATATTTTCATGCTGCCAAATTTAAAGTTTATTTAAACAATATCAAAATAAAATTTTTAGGAGCCCATAAACTCGTATATATGCCAAGGCTGCATTGTTTAGGCAGTCGATATTGTCATCCTTTATTTTTTCTTTTTTCTTGTCGCTGTCTTCGTCCTCTTTTTCCTTATCAGTTCTGAAAGTGTAGATTTGCCTGGCAAATTCCCTGTTATTTGGGTTGTCTAACAGGTAAGTATGATTTGTTATTATGTCTCGATTGGTTAAAATTCTTTCAAATTTATTTCCGGTTGAATACCAGCTATCAACTGGTATTTCCGCTAAAATGCAGTCATTGTAAAATTTCAGCCCATATTCACCATTTGTTTCGATGAATGTGTTTTGAACCGAATAGTCACGTTGCCATTTTTTAATTTGATCTGCTATCAATGCCTTCTCAATCAGGTTGCAAGAAAAAGAATCAACTAAATACATCATGCCATCATCACCAATTGCGGTCAATGTTAGCGCGAAGTAGTCGCCGCCGTTGGCATTCGAAGGATCAGCAAAAATGATGTATGTGTGTAGTTGTGGCTTACTGATACAGAAATTAATATTTTCAGTAGTAAAAATTTTTCCTGTTAATTGAGCGAAATTTCCCTCACACATAACTTGCCATCGCCAATAATCATAAGACCCTACCTCGGCCTGCTTGCCTTTTTTAGTCCATTCAAGAAACAACGCTATTTGAGCCTGAGATAAAAAATGCTCAGAGTCTCTCCATGTTGTTTTTAAAAAATTAGTTTCAGTTATTAAATCGTTAACCCAGAAGTCACGCCATGGGTTATAATCGTAAATCGTTTGGCCGGTTGTTTTGATCCTTAGTATTTCAGCCGTTCGCTTTGAATACATGTTACACTCGTTGATATATCGAATATCGCACGTACCAAGTGAGTTGGCTATCTTTTCAGAATTTATATTATTGGGTATGTTTAGAAAAGATAGCTCCGAATTATTGAAGGTGTATAGCTTTTTATTGTCGTTATACTTAAATTTCTTCGTTACTTCACGAAAATAGTTGTCGAAGTCGTATTTTAAGCCGCAGTTTTGCTGCTTAGGTGATTCCGAAAAGCATTGAATACGAACGCCTCTTTTTGATTCAATAAACTTTAATCCAGTATTAATCAATATATCCGCTGTTTTACCGGAGCTTTTCGAAC
>JACCDQ010362825.1_pt1 | contig 34635 bp, 30 predicted proteins | sample 7446031 | NCBI WGS metagenome assembly JACCDQ01 (sample SAMN15323442, study PRJNA562643) | freshwater metagenome | isolation source: river surface water | place: USA:Blue River Watershed | collected 2017-08-17 | reverse complement strand
GTTTGGGTCGTCATCCCAACAAAGCCGAACTGGGGATGTTTGGGGTCATGTGGTCAGAACATTGCTGTTACAAAAACTCGCGCCCCCTCCTCAAAAACTTTCCGACCACCGGCGATCGCATTTTGGTCGGGCCGGGGGAAAACGCCGGGGTTGTTGACTTAGGCAACGGATTACAACTAGCTTTTAAAATCGAATCCCATAACCATCCTTCCGCCGTCGAACCCTTCCAGGGAGCCGCTACGGGAGTCGGGGGAATCCTGCGCGATATTTTCACCATGGGAGCCAGACCGATCGCCGTTTTAAATTCCCTACGCTTCGGCAACCTAGACGATGCCCGCAATCGCCGCATTTTTATGGGCGTGGTAGATGGAATCTCACACTATTCAAATTGCGTGGGTGTACCAACCGTTGGCGGTGAAGTCTATTTTGATCCCGCCTATTCGGGTAATCCCCTCGTCAACGCCATGGCCCTGGGCTTAATGGAAACCGAAACCATTGTCAAATCTGGAGCCGCAGGGATTGGTAATCCTGTTTTATATGTTGGTTCCACAACAGGACGGGATGGCATGGGAGGAGCCAGCTTTGCCAGTGCCGAATTAACCGATGATTCCATGAGCGATCGCCCTGCGGTTCAGGTGGGTGATCCCTTCTTAGAAAAATCCTTAATTGAAGCTTGTTTAGAAGCCTTTAAAACGGGAGCAGTGGTCGCCGCGCAAGACATGGGAGCCGCCGGTATTACCTGTTCCACTTCCGAAATGGCCGCTAAAGGGGGAGTGGGCATTGAATTGGATTTAGATAAAATTCCCGTGCGAGAAACGGGCATGATTCCCTACGAATATTTATTGTCGGAATCCCAGGAACGAATGTTATTTGTCGCCCACAAAGGACGGGAACAGGAATTAATTGATATTTTTCACCGTTGGGGATTGCAAGCGGTTGTTGCGGGAACTGTGATTGAAAAACCCATTGTTCGTATCCTATTTCAAGGGGAAATTGCGGCAGAAATTACGGCAACAGCTTTAGCCGATAATACGCCCATTTATCATCGAGAATTAATCCAAGAAGCTCCTGAATATGCTCAAAAAGCCTGGCAGTGGACAAGCAATAATTTACCCGTAGCTCAACAGAATGGGATTGAAATTAATGGTCAATTAAAAAGCTGGAATGAGGTATTAAAAACCCTCCTTGATACCCCCAGCATTGCCTCCAAAAAATGGGTTTATCGTCAATACGATCATCAAGTGCAAAACAATACGGTTCTCTTGCCAGGGGGAGCCGATGCCGCCGTGATTCGGGTTCGTCCTATTCACGCGAATCCAAGCGATTGTACTATTGGTGTTGCGGCAACTACCGATTGTAATCCCCGTTATGTTTATTTACATCCCTACGAAGGGGCAAAATTAGCGGTAGCAGAAGCGGCCAGAAATTTAAGTTGTGTGGGAGCCGAACCCTTAGCCGTAACGGATAATTTGAATTTTGGTAGTCCCGAAAATCCTGTGGGTTATTGGCAATTGGCAACGGCTTGTCAAGGTATTGCCGAAGCTTGTCGAGAGTTAAGTACACCTGTCACAGGAGGCAATGTTTCACTCTATAATGAAACCCTAGATTCTGAGGGCAAACCCCAACCGATTTATCCGACTCCCGTAATTGGTATGGTGGGGTTAATTCCAGACTTAACTAAAATTGTGGGTCAAGGTTGGCAACAAACGGGCGATTTAATTTATCTATTAGGGAATAATAATCACAATGTTTTAGGCGGTTCAGAATATTTAGCAACCCTTCATCAAACTGTTGCGGGTCAACCTCCCCGTCTTGATTTTGAATTAGAGAAAAAAGTGCAAGCCGCTTGTCGTCATGGTATTCGTCAAGGTTGGTTAAATTCGGCTCATGATTGTGCAGAAGGAGGTTTAGTGATCGCCTTAGCCGAGTCTTCAATTAGTGGCAATTTAGGAGCAGAAATTGTGATGAGTACGGAAAATCAACGCTTAGATGAATTGCTCTTTGGAGAGTCTGCCAGTCGTATTATTGTTTCTGTGCATCCCCAATATCAAACCCTGTGGGAAAATTATTTGCAAGAAATTTTAAATACGGATTGGCAAAAATTAGGAGTGGTCGGTTCCTCCTTTGGTAATTTGACCATTCTCGATCCCCATAATGTAGCCTTAATTGATTGTGATTTAGCTACAATGAAAGAAACCTGGGACAATGCGATCGCCCATCGCTTAGAGGTATAATAGAATTATTGGAAAATAAGGTATAACAACAAGTCGTAAACTGTGCTACCTTATCTCCACAATGTTAGCGATAGAACGTATTTTTGTGATAGGACTAAATCTCAAAGCGTTCGAGTCTCTTTTGTCAGCGTTTAGCCAAGGCGAAAGTAGAACGCCATTGAGCCATCGGAGGAAAAAGTGGTGTTGCAAACCACCCGCAATAAGTTGTTCTATGTAAAGCCGTCCTGAAGGCTTGTCCTGATCCGGTCGAAGGGGCGGGGTTTCAGACCCATTTTTTCGATGAAAAGTCCGCTCTCCCATGAAAAGCTTTATTTAACGACCCAATTAACCTACGGGGCTGGAGATTTTGGGCCAGCGATTACCGCCAATATTCTGGTTTTTTATCTGTTGTTTTTTTTAACGGATGTGGCTGGGTTGCCCGCCGGTTTGGCTGGTAGTGTGTTGATGATTGGCAAGGTGTTTGATGCGATTAATGATCCGTTGGTGGGGGTCTTGAGCGATCGCACGGTAACGAAATGGGGGCGGCGGTTGCCCTGGATGTTGGCGGGGATAATTCCCTTTGTGATGATTTATGCTTTGCAGTGGTGGATTCCTTCTTTTAGTGCTGATCCGACCCTGAATCAATGGGAGCTTTTTGCCTATTATGTGGCGATCGGCATTGGTTTTAATTTGGCCTATACCATGGTCAATCTTCCCTATACGGCTTTAACGCCAGAGTTAACCCAGGACTACAACGAACGCACGCGCCTGAATAGTTTTCGCTTTGCTTTTTCTATTGGGGGCAGTATTCTTTCCCTGATTTTGTATATTTTGATTGCGGCGGCGTTACCCCAGCAACCGAAGGAACAGTTTTGGCAGTTGGGTTTAATGTGTTCCACTTTGGCAGGGGTGTCTTTACTCTGGTCGGGCTTACGGTTACAGGAACGGGGGCGATCGCCGATTCTAACTCGTCCACAAAAACGGTTCATGGGGCGATTGTTAGTCCTGTTAGGTGTAGTCCTATTCGGCGGATTTTTCCTGCAAATTTTACCGGGGGGCGATCGCTGGCTAGGCATTAATCATGGCTTTAATCACATCAGCTTTTTTACCCTACTGCTGGGATTATTAACGGGTACTTTTGGCGTGAGCTTACTGGAGACCCGAACTGAAGACCATCTTACCCAAGACCTAAATGCCGGTGAAAATGGCTCCTCTTCGCCGCCCCTTCCTTACTTTCAACAACTCAAAATTGTTTTTAGTAATCGTCCTTTTCTATTTGTCATTGGCATTTATCTGTGTTCCTGGTTAGCCGTCCAATTAACTGCCTCGATCATTGTTTATTATGTGGTCAGTTGGATGAAACTCCCGGAACAACAGTCCGGTCTGGTGGCCTTAGCGGTTCAAGGAACAGCCCTGGTCATGCTCTTTTTTTGGCAAGCCCTTTGTCAACATCTCGACAAAAAAGTGGTGTATCTCCTGGGGATGACAATCTGGATTATTGCCCAACTGGGTTTATGGATCCTGCAACCGGGACAGGTTGTATTTATGTATTTATTGGCCATTCTCGCCGGATTTGGGGTTTCTGTGGCCTATCTCATCCCCTGGTCTATGATTCCCGATGTCGTGGATTTAGATGACTTGACCACCGGGCAACGCCGGGAAGGAATTTTCTATGCCTTCATGGTGTTATTGCAAAAAATTGGTTTAGCATTAGGGTTATTTTTGGTGGGTTTAACCCTCGAAGCCGCCGGTTTTTTACCCCGGATTCCCGGCCAACCCATTCCCCTACAGCCTGATTCGGCCCTCTTGGCCATTCGTATTGCAGTGGCTCCCTTACCCGCCTTCTTTTTAATCCTGGGATTAGTCTTAGCCTATTTTTATCCAATTACCCGCGAAGTTCATGCCCGCATTCGGCTACAGTTACAGGAACGGAACCAATAAAGGGATCTCCGGGAATTGGGGGGATAGGTTTATCTTCTGTCGTTGAAGGACGAAGGCAATTCGCCTGGGTTTTAGGCTATTTTAAATTATGGGTAATTAGCCGGATTTAGTATAACAATCTTTATATCCTAATCGGAAAAACTATGATGCAACGGATGAGGGAAAAAAGACGATTCGGGCAAGAGGTCGCCGGCTCCTTGGCATACCCAGGCAAAAGACGATGGTTCACCCTCAGTTTTGGATTTAAATGCGGTTTAGGATTGTTTATCTTACTGCTGTTTGTTCTATTTCCCTTGCGCCGTTGGATCACCTATGGGCGTTATCCAGACCCCCAGGCCATTGTTGTCCTTGGTGGCGATTTTCAGCGTACCCGACAGGCGGCCCGGTTAGCCCAACGTTATCCCGATTTACCGATTGTAATTTCGGATTTGCCCCGTTTTAAAAGGGTTCATCAGCAGATTTTAGACTCTGCCCGCATTGATCCCCGCCGGATTACCTACGATACCTGTGCGACGGATACTTTAACGAATTTTACCTGTTTGGTGGATCGCCCCCAGCAACCCCCGATTCGTCATATCTATCTGGTGACTTCGGACTATCACATGGGCCGCTCCCAGGCGATCGCCGCGATTGTTCTCAGTAGTCGGGGCATGGTGATGACTCCCTACACCGTGACTTCTCCCTATGCCCCGGAATCACCGGAATCTAGGGAAAAAATTCTCCGGGATCAAATGCGGGCGATCTTTTGGTTAGTGACGGGTCGCACCGGAGCCAGTTTGAATGAGCGAATTGAACGGTACAAGTAAGCTTGACAGGTTCGTGGTTTTTAGCCCCGGATATTTTTAGCCCCCCCGGCCCCCCGACTTTGGGGGAAATCGTAGAAGCCTTATGGGACAAGTCCTCCAGCCTTGGGGGATTTAGGGGGCAATCTTCAAAATCACCGGTGGAAACTAACGGCGGCGTTGGGATAGCCATTGACGTTTGATGAGATACCAACCCCGTTTAAGACGTAAATCCAAAGAAAATCCCCGTTTGGCCCGAATGACGATCGTTCCCCCTAGCCGGTCGTGTAACGCCTGATTATAGCGGTCATCACTCAGCACTAAACCGCCATCTATTAAAAGCGGAGCCATTAATAACAGCATGGAAATGGCATTCGCAAAGTTAATATTAAGACCGACCATCGCTAACCAGGAGAATCCCCCCAATAATCCTTCTCGTTTGGTCAGTTCTAAAATGCCTGGTATCCGCCGCGATCGCCAATCAATGACCTTCATATCAAAGGCCCAATGACCCACACTTTGGCCCTGATTCACTTCAACGGTTACGACTCGCCATCCCCACCAAACCCCCAAAAAAACGAGCATCTGCGTCCAACCGGTAACAAAGGAACTTAATAACCATACGGCCACAAAATCCAAGAGATAGGCATAGGCACGCCGGTCTAACGGTACCAGGGGAATGCGGGGAGGCGGAGTCTCATCATACATAAGCAAGGGGGGAATTCAACCTGATTGAGTGTAACGAACTGACTGCTTTTTTTGTAAAAAAACTTAATAAAGATTCTCAGCCGATCGGTTTACCCTAATAAATTAGGCGCGTTTTTGCAAGAACCTTTTATTAGCCGTTATTTTAGTTCACTTAAGACATAGGATCATTGACACATGAGCGTTAATTTAGCCACTCAGTTACGCGAAGGGACGAAGAAATCCCACACCATGGCAGAGAACGTGGGCTTTGTGAAATGTTTTCTGAAGGGGGTGGTAGAAAAAACTTCCTATCGTAAGTTGGTCGGCAATCTCTATCTTGTCTATAGCGCGATCGAAGAAGAGATGGACAAGTTGCGCGATCATTCCATTGTCTCGCGGATTTATTTTCCCCAGTTAAACCGTAAGCAGAGTTTAGAACGCGATTTGCTGTTTTACTATGGCCCGAATTGGCGGCAGGAGGTCGTAATTTCTCCCGCCGGTCAAGCCTATGTGGATCGCATCCATGAAATTGGGGCCAATTCTCCAGAGTTGTTAGTGGCTCATTCCTATACCCGGTATTTGGGGGATCTGTCAGGGGGACAAATCCTGAAAAAGATTGCTCAGAATGCGATGAATCTTCAGGATGGTGGCACGGCTTTCTATGAGTTTGCGGATATTCCCGACGAGAAGGCGTTTAAAAATCAGTACCGTCAAGCGATGGATGAGTTACCGATTGATCAAGCGACGGCGGATCGGATTGTGGCGGAAGCGAATGCGGCCTTTGGCATGAATATGAAGATGTTTAATGAGTTGGAGGGGAATCTGATCAAGGCGATCGGGGTGATGCTCTTTAATTCGTTAACTCGTCGTCGTAGTCAGGGCAGTACCGATGCTGAATTAGCGACGGCTGAATAATCGTTAGATCCCTCTAAATCCCCCTTAAAAAGGGGGACTTCAAACCGTTAATTTGTCTGTTTCCTCCTTTTCAAAGGGGGGCTAGGGGGGATGCTAAAAACTGACGGACTCGTGAGTTAAAGTCTTCCGGGTTCGTTAAGAAAGCCCAATGATTCCCCTCGATCGTTTGGATGTCTAAGGGGTGTAAATACCGACGATAGGGTTTTAATTGCCATTCAGAACGGTTTACGCCCTGGGTGGATTTAATTAGTAAGGTTGGGATGGCTAACGGTTGGGTTAAGCCGGGGACGGTCATACATTCGGAAAAGACTTCATCTCTAGCTTGTTGACTAAATTTACTGCTCCAGGTGCGATCGCCTCTTTCTTCCACATTGCCGAAAAAAACTGCCTTTTGTAATTCACTCCATCCCTGAAATTCGGGTAACTGTTGGGCCGTGGTTTGAATCTGCTCAAAATTAGGAAAAGATTGACTCAATTTCAAAAAAGATAAGACTCGATACAACAATGGATAGGTCACTTTCAAGAAGGGCGGAATAGTTCCCATAAAAAAGGGATCAACTAAGACTAATTTTTCAAACCGTTGGGGTTCCTGGGTCGCCCATAGACAGACCAATTTCGCCGCCCAGGAATGGGCCACGACCGATACCTTCGTCCATTGTTTGATAGTTAATAAAGCCCTTAAATCCGCTACATAATCGGCAAACAAATAACCGGTTGAGGGTTTACTACTATCCCCATGGCCCCGCAAATCGGGAGCTAAAATTTGGTACTGGTCTGCCAACACATTGCCTAAACTACCCCACACGCGGCTGTGATCGGCTAACCCATGGAGGAGTAACAGGGGAGACTGTCCTTCTGTCCAGGCCAAGCAGGCCAGGTTAATGCCGTTGAGGGCATAGGTTTGTTGAGGGGGAAAGGGAAAATTCATTGCACAGATGAAGTTGGTTAATCGTGATGGCAGTCCGGACCATGGAGGTTTTTGACGACCCTGGAAAAGATCACTAAACTAAAATTTTACCGGACTTTTTCGGTCTCTAACCCTTTGAGAAATGCTATGGTTGTTGCTCCCTCCCTGGCCCAGTTTCCGTCTCCTCAAATTTGGCAGTGGCGAGGGTTTCCGATCGCCTATCAACAATGGGGAACGACTGGCCCTGCCGTGCTTTGTGTCCATGGTTTTGGCGCGTCCTGGGGCCATTGGCGGAAAAATTTACCGGTTTTGGGGCAGTCTTGCCGGTGTTATGCCCTGGATTTAATTGGTTTTGGAGCTTCAGCTAAACCCCAGCCCGGCGATCGCCTGGATTATACCTTTGCAACCTGGGCGACCCTGGTGGCGGATTTTTGTCGAGAGGTGATCGGTGAGGCGGCTTTTTTGGTGGGCAATTCCATTGGTTGTGTGGTGAGTATGCAAACGGCGGTCAGTTTTCCGGAGCGAGTACGGGGGATTGCGGCGTTGAATTGTTCTTTGCGATTGCTCCACGACCGTAAACGTCAACAGTTGCCCTGGTATCGGCAAGTTGGGGCGAGTTTTCTCCAGGGGCTTTTGACTCAGGAGGCGATCGGTCGTTTCTTTTTCCGCCAAATTGCTCAACCCCAAACGGTGCGAAATATTTTGTTGCAGGCTTATCGCAATCCTGAAGCAGTGACGGAGGAGTTAGTGGAATTGTTATTGGCTCCGGCCCGGGATCCGGGGGCGGCAGAGGTCTTTTTGGCTTTTACGCGCTATTCCCAAGGCCCACTACCAGAGGATTTATTGCCGGAACTGTCCTGTCCGGTGATTTTTTTGTGGGGTGAGGCAGATCCCTGGGAGGCGATCGCCCTGGGTCGGGAATTGGCCAACTATCCCTGTGTGGAGGCGTTTATTCCGTTGCCGGGCGTGGGTCATTGTCCCCAGGATGAAGCCCCAGATCTGGTTAACCCGATCTTAGTACGATGGATTACGGAAAGAGGTAATCGTTACGTTTAGGCGATCGCGGCGGGTCGTTTTTGGGGAAGCACTTTCAAGACGGTTAGGGCTAATTGGGATAGGCGGGGAAATAGCTCTGGTTGTAATAGTTCCGGGGGAAATTGACGCATCCGTAACGTATTTTGCTCTAAACAGGTTTGAAAAAATAATTCTGGGGTTAAGTCCTCCCGAAACATAGTGGCACTGGTGGCGGTAAAGGCTTGATCGTCGCGTTCGGCTACTCCACCAAAGACATCTACTAGGCCCTTAATGGCTCGTCCATAATGCCAGAGGGTTTTCAGCGATCGCCAGGGTGCAAATCCTTGACCCCGTTGAATTTGCAGATAGGTAAACCAATTGACAAAAAAGACGATATGACGGGCTTCTTCGTCCAAAATGGGATCAAAAACTTGAAAAATTTCTTCCGGCAAGTATTCGACTTGATGGGCAATATCAAACATTCCAAAGGCAAAATAGGAATCCAAACATTCTTCAAAGCCAAAATCGGTAAAGGCTAGTTCGATATTGTCGGGAATTTCGGCTTTTTCGGGTTCTTCAATTTCAATGTCATAGTGTTGGATTAAATAGCTAATTAAACGTCCATGGCGGGTTTCTTCTCGGCCTTGTAAGGCGATCGCCTCTTTTAAGACCGGATCTTCAACGGTTTGAGCAAAACGACTGACCATAATGCCGGCCTTCCGTTCTGTATAGAGGGCTTCTTTCCAAAAAGGAATGGCGCGTAATCGTTCTAGGGCTGTTCCTTCGAGTTTGGGCCAGGGTAATGTTTCGGGTTCATAATCCAAATGGGTTTCTATAAAATGTTGACAAAATAGGTTTTTATGGGCTTCACTACCAAGTTTTAGCATAGGAAAAAGTTAGGGTTTAAGCATTTTTAAGATAGCGCAAGGGGTCAGGTCTGGCTAGTCAGTCCCGGATAGTGAAAAGTTAGGCTTGATTGTCAATAAGCTTAGTGCGTTTGGTCTATTTTGGCGATCTCTATCGGGCGATCGCTGATTGCGGCTCCAGAGGGACGGCCTCCTTGTAATTTTCAAGCAATAGGAAGTTTGCGAATACGAATAGATTTGTCACTAATTTTTCATACGAAAGGAATATCCATCGCTCTATCGAAAACTGCCCAAGTGGCATAGTTAAGAGCTTGTTGAATATCTTCTGGCTCTAGTTCGGGGTAAGCTGTTAAAATTTCCTGTATAGAAAGTTTGCTAGCTAATAGTTTGAGGATAAAGCCAACGGTGATTCGCATTCCTCGGATGGTCGGTTGGCCGAGGCAAAGGTTAGGGTCAATAGTAATTCGATTTAATTGAGTCATTTTTCTTATTGTCAACGAATAGTAGCTTGAAGTTCAGTCTCGACCAAATCTGCTAACGGTTGTTGTTTGGCGATCGCCAATGATTGCCCTTGATCCCTGGCATTACGCCATTGGAGCATTAGTTCAGTTAGTTGGGTTTGTTGAGTTGCATCAAAGAATTGATCGGGTTGAAAACTTTGTAATACTAATAATGTGGGAGATTCTGCATTATCCAGCTTGGGCGGTTAATGCGTCGAGGGTTTGGCCAGCCGTTTTTCCCCGCGAGGTAAGTTTTTCCGCTACGGCTTGATAGAGGGTTTCTCCATCGGGACTAGAAATGGGTAAGATAGAAACGGTCGCCATGATGATAGAAGGGTGAGAGTACCGCGTTAGGTTGTTGCCCTATTTTATCGTGAAGTTGGCCGGGGAGAAATTTGGGAAGGGGCAATATGTTTGATTCTAGATTTTTTGCTAAGATTTAGAAGAAGATCATGAACGTTTACTTCTATCAAAATTGAGCAAGAGGTCAGAAATAATGTCAGATAAAGAAAAATTATTAAATTTTGAGCGTCAAATTGATGAAAAAATCAAGAAATCTAAAGTATTACAATTGCCGTTAAGAAGTGTATTAGCTGCTTTATATGGTATCGTGGATTCCCTGATGCAAAGTCATAATAAAAAATTCGATGGAAGAGAAAAAGGAGAAGCACTGCTAAGAAGACTATCTTACTTAATACCTATTTTCGAGAATTGTACTTTAGATATTGGAGAAAGCGCAAAAGATTGCCTTTCCGTTTTCCAAGAAGATCACTTAAAAGATTTAGAAGAACTAGTATCTTATGCACATTTTTGTGAATTGATGCCAGAAGTTCATAGGGAATATTATGATGTCTGTAAAACTTTAGATGGATTTTTGTTAAAACATATTAGCAGCGATTTTTGTTGCTCAGAAGAGAAAGATATAATTTTAACAGAATTAAGTCTGTCATTAATATTGGGATTTTCTTCAACACAATATGAAGAAGTATTTGATAATCCATTTTATCTAGAATTAGGATCGATGATATTTCGCCTTAAACAAAATTATGATTATTATGTAAGCAATGTTATTGAAACTCCTCTTATAGAATCAGATATGCTCTATCCTTCTTTAGGTTTTAGCTGGGAAGATTTTTGTAAAGTTAGGAGTATTCTTCTAGCTTTTTCAGACTATTGTGTTTCACGAGCTAATACATTGTTCAGCTTAATCAAAGAAGAAAAAAATATGATTAAAAAACAGGAATTAGAAAAAGAATATTTAGAATGGGGTCTTGTTAGTTTCAAGGAAAATTTTTTCATGGGAATTTTAATAGCTATTACTAATATTAAAGAAGAAAAAATCAAAAAAATTCTAAATTATTTTAGCCTCGATTTAGACGTTAAAAACTTTTCTGCTTTTGGAGATGGATTTTCTCCTTCGCTAATTAAATATACAGACTTTTTTCTGTTTAGTCCTCATGCACTTAGAAGCAATCTAATCCTAAGAAATATTTTATATATTGCTAACAAACAAAATCCAGAAACTTTTCATAATTATATCTCTAAATATTTAGAGCCAACTCTCTTAAAACAGTCTATTGATTTGTTGAAAAAAATTTCAGGATTAATAATAAAGACCAATCAAAACTGGGATAAAGGTGAATTTGATTTACTTGCTTACCAACCTGATTCCAACACGGTTTTACATATTCAAGCAAAAGCATCTCTTTCTCCACAAGGAGCAAGGATGACGCGAGCAGTCGAACAACGAGCTATAGAAGGGATAGATCAACTTAAACGCTTTCACAACTTGCCTCAATCTCAAAAAGATTCTATCTTATCTAAGATATTCAATCAAGAAATTAAGGATTTCAAATGTGTCAATATCCTACTGAGTCGTTCTGGCATTGGCACTTATTCAGCATGGAAATTAGTGGATAATATTGTTGTTTTAAATATTCAGCTTTTAAAAGGTGTTATCAAGTCACTTTTATTTGATAAAAAAGACTTGTCTGAATTTGAATTAGTATCAATTAGCCTATTTAAAAATATATGCTCTAGAGGAATACAGGGTTGGTCAACAGGGAGTATTTTACTAGATGGAACGACAATTGAAATGCCACTACTTCAGCTTAATGATTCTGAGCTATTGAAAATCAAACTCGAACTTGAAAACTAAAAAAATACTTGTGAATAGATTGAATTGATCATCTCCCTCTTGCCAATTTGAGAAAATCAACAGTGATCGCCTCTTTTCTAACTTGAGAGAATAAACTGCGATCGCCCTTTTGCCCATTTACAGAAATAAACCGCGATCGCCCTTAGAATTATAAAAGTTTTAGAAAATCCTCGACACTGAGGCGAGCCTGTTTAAGAATATGAGATAGGGTTGATCGCTTAACAGGACGATGAGCAGGAATCGTTACTTTCAAGGTTTCATTCTCCAGAGCTTTTTCTAACCGAATATGACTGCCTTTTTGACGAACAAATCTCCAACCATCTCGTTTGAAAGCGGCAATAATTTCTGTATAAGCAAGGCTGGGAACTTTACTCATACCACTAATTCTCGAATGATTAAATTCTCATTATCAGGAATCGGATCAGGTTCCAAATAAAGTTCTATTGCTTCCCGAATATTCGCCACAGCTTCATCCAGACTGTCCCCTTCACTAATACAGCCGGGGAGAGCAGGCACAGTGACGGTATAACCTCCTTCTTCACTGGGTTCTAAAATAATTTGTAATTTCATTGTCACCTCTAGGATAAAGAACTACTTTGAATGCTTGTCAGCTTACCTTAATTGATCATAAACCGCGATCGCCCTTTTGTCCATTTACAGAAATAAACCGCGATCGCCCTCGTACCCATTTACAGTTGAGAAAGTATGTTATATTAACGTTAATGCACATATCAGCGATCGCCATCAAATGATTCTCAGTAACAAACCATGGTAACAAATATACGAGTTAGCTATGATGGAATTGCTTTCCATCCCGAAGAAAAGATTGAACTAGAACCCAATACTCACTATATTATCCAAATTATTTCTCAAGAAAGCCCATCCCCCAATAATAAAAATGCCTGGGAATTATTAGAAGAAATGGCCGGAAGCTATGAAGCTCCTGAAGATTGGTCAAGTGAACACGATCATTATTTATATGGTGCACCTAAAAACAATGAGTAAAGCTAAACTCTTTTTAGATACTGTCTTTATCCAAGCAATTCTCAATCCTTATGATCAATATCATCAAGCGGCGATGCAGTTTCTCCCCTATGTAAAAAAAGCAACAGCCGTTTGGGTTACGGAAGCTATTTTTATGGAGGTTGGTAACGCTCTCAGTCGTTACAATCGTTCTAAAGTTTCTGCCTTTATCAAGCAATGTTATCACACTGATAATTTATCTGTTGTCACCATAACGCCTAATCTTTTTCAAAAAGGCTTAAATCTCTACGAATCACGAATTGACAAAAATTGGGGGCTAGTAGATTGTTTTTCTTTTATCGTTATGGAAGAAAACCAAGTAACCGATGCTTTGACCTCAGATATTCACTTTATTCAAGCAGGTTTTCAAGCTTTACTACGATAAGTAATAATTGATCGCCCCTTTGCCCATTTACAGAAATAAACAGCGATCACCCTTTTCCCAACTTGAGAGAATAAACAGCGATCGCATACCGTATTTCTTATCAAGGTAACTTGCTAAAACCTGCCTGTAGAAAATGATGATCAAAGGTTAAAGCAATCTCTAAATCAAACCTTTTCATTACCACAAAAGAAATACAATCAGTCAAAGAAAAGGATTTATCACTATATTTTTTAAAATAACTCCAGCCATCCATAAACAATTGATCATCTACTTCGATTAACTCTAACCTCTGGCTTTGTAATAGGCGATCCCCCCAGGAAACAGCCAAAGAATGAAACCCTCGACTATTGAAAAAAGTAACCACCTCATCAAAAATAAAGGAAGTCGTCACAAAACACTGATTTCGATCTAAACTTTGCCAATGAGCTAAAGCAACTTGATGATTTTGTTCATTGCGCAATTGTAACGCAATAAAATAACTAGAATCTATAAAAAGCTTCTTCATTACACTTGATTGTAAAGATAATTATCTAGGTTAATTGAAGAATCGGTTATCGTATCTTCAACTGTGTCAGTCCCCAGTAACCAAATTGAATCTTCTTCTGGATTAACTTTCTGTTGAGATAAATTGCTTTCAGAAATTATATTAGTAGCATTCGTTGCAACTAATTTATCCCTTAGGGCTAAAGCAACAAACTCATCCAAACTTTTCGTCTTTTGGCTTTGGATAGCTACTTCGACCTTGTTTAACAAGTCTATCGGTAATGATAAAATTACAGAGCGTGATGTTGACATTAGAATTTCCTCAAAAAATCTTATAAGCTATTTTAACCATTTTTAGAGCGATCGCCCTTTTGCCTATTTATAAAATAAACCGCGATCGCTCTCCGAATGTCACTATTTTCCACCTTCTCTGGTATCTAGGTTCGTTTTGTGAACTTATTCAGCAGACCCCAAGTTGCGAACCAAGCGAAATAGTACAGTCCGCGACTCTTCCAACAGGGATGACAGACAGAGCGGGTTTGACAAGCCGTCTAGTGCCGAGAATCAAAGGGAGACCTAAAATGAGGGGATTCTGTTTATTCTTAGCTAAAACGCGATGAAATTCCGAAATTACCTGAGTGGATTATTGCTTTCTGCCCACCTAATGAGCCTGCCGGTGTTGGCGGGAGACAAAGATCCCCTATTTGTCAATTTGACAAGTGATCAAGCTCATCGTAGTCAGATGGCGATTTCCTTTTCTCAAGCTCAATTAGAGCGGGGCCATCCCACAACCCTTTTTTTGAATGACCAGGGCATTTTACTGGCCGCCAAGACGAATGCACATAAATATTCCGCTCAACAAGCTCTACTGTTAGCAATTATCAAAAAAGGGGGAACCGTCATCGCCTGTCCTATGTGTATGAAAAAATATGGGGTTGCAGAAGCGGATCTATTACCAGGGATCAAAGTCGGCAATCCCGAATTAACGGGCGCGGCCTTATTTCAAGATGAGACGAAAACTCTATCTTGGTAAGCCCTAGAGTTCTTGACGGATTCCCGGTCATAGTAACAATCGCACACGAGAAGTTCCCGTTACCCAGCCCCTAACCTACAGCCGGTAAACGGCGAAAAGCCTCTATAATAGCCAAAAATCATTTGTGGTGAGAGGACAATCATGGCAGTCTCGTTAAAACAAGCCCTCGTGGTGGGAAGCTATATCATCGGCCAACGCTTAAAGGGCAGAAAACGGTTCCCCCTCGTATTAATGTTGGAGCCGCTTTTCCGTTGTAACCTAGCCTGTCAAGGATGCGGCAAAATTCAACATCCGGTTGAAATCCTTAAACAAAATCTGTCGCCCGAAGATTGTTTTAAAGCGGTGGAAGAATGCGGTGTACCGGTCGTTTCCATTCCGGGAGGGGAACCCCTACTTCATCCCCAAATTGATCAAATTGTAGCGGGTTTAGTCGCTCGCAAGAAGTTTATCTATCTTTGTACCAATGCCATTTTGTTGGAAAAAAGTCTCGATAAGTTTCAACCCTCTCCCTATCTAACTTTTAGTGTTCACCTGGACGGTTTACGGGAAGACCACGATCGCGCAGTGGATCGGGATGGTATTTTTGATAAGGCGATCGCGGCGATCCAGGCGGCCAAAGCCAAAGGGTTCCGAGTCACCACCAATACCACCATTTTTGAAGGAGCCAAACCCGAAACCGTGCAGGAATTTTTTGACTTTGTGCAGAGTTTAGGGATAGATGGCATGATGATTTCCCCAGGATATAGCTACGCCTGGGCACCGGATCAAGAACATTTCCTCAAACGAGAACAAACCCGCGCCCTGTTCCGAGAAATTTTAATGCCCTGGAAAACCGGTAAAAAACAATGGAATTTTAACCATAATCCCTTATTTTTAGATTTTCTGATGGGAGATAAGGATTATGAATGTACACCCTGGGGCAGTCCCAGTTATAGCGTTCTCGGTTGGCAAAAACCCTGTTATTTACTGAATGAAGGCTATTATCAAAGCTTTCAAGAATTGTTAGATAAAACAGATTGGGAAAAGTATGGTCACAAAAGCGGTAATCCCCAATGTGCAGACTGTATGGTTCATTGTGGCTATGAGCCAACGGCGGCAGTAGATGCGTTAAAACCGGCCAATATGGGACGAGCGATGGGCAGTTTACTGAGTGCTTAACAGACCACGCCTTAATATTCAATCCGGTTAAACAGCCATAATTGCGATCTTTAACCGTAGGATTTTAGGATACTTGGAATTATGGGTAATCCACCGGATTTGATATAAAATTACCCTGCTCTATTGTGCCGTTGAAGCCCAAGGATTTAATGCCCGTTTCTCCCGCTCCCTTACTCCAGGTTCATTAAACCGTGACCAGTTGGCGATCGAGCATTTCCTTAATGGCATTGAGGAATTGTTGCTCAATATAGGGCTTGGTAAAGTAGGCACTCGCCCCTAGGTGCGTGGCCAACTGACGGTGTTTATCGCTTCCCCGTGACGTAAGCATGGCCACCGGTACCTTCATCATGTCGGGATTGCGACGACGTTGACCCAGGAACTCAAAACCATTGAGATTAGGCATTTCCACATCGCAGATCACCAACTGAATGCCAGGGGTACGACTGAGTAAATCCAACGCCTCTTGACCATCCTTCGCCTGTACCACTCGATACCCGGCTTTTTCGAGGGTCAGAGCCAGGGTACGCCGTAATGCCGCCGAGTCATCGGCCACCAGAATGAGCGGTGGTTGACTAGTCGTGATCCTGTCGAGGTCTGCTTCGGCTCCGGCGGTTTCCAGGGTCGTAATTTCGGTTCCTTGATCCCAGAAACGTTCTAATAATTGGTTGCCGTTAACGACGGGGATTAAGGTTCCATCTCCCAAGATCGTACAGCCATACAAATAAGCAGGGGCTTCCACCACCGAGGCAAAGGGTTTGATAACTAATTCCTGCTCCGTTACCAGACGATTGACTTCTAGGGCGTAGTAGTGATTTCCCCGCTTGAGCAGAATTAAGGGTAATTGCCAATCTTCGGGATGGGGAACCGTCATCAGCGCTTTACTGGCTTGTTGCTCCGTCAAAGAGCAATTATAGGACAAAAGAACGTTCAAGGGATAAATGGGAACGGTTTGCCCTTGCCAAATTAAAAAGCGTTGGGCGACCGCGACTTTAATCTGCTCAGGACGAGGGACTAATAATTCCGCTACGCTATCGGAGGGAATGGCGATCGCCGTTGTTGTCCGTTGATTGTCCTGACGAATTAAGCACACCAGAAGTTTGGCAATGGTTAAGGTCAGAGGTAACCGTAAGGAAAAGGTTGTCCCCACGCCGACACGGGAAGACACCGTGACTGTCCCTTTCAAGGATTGCAACTGTTGACGCACCACATCTAAACCCACCCCACGACCAGAGAGTTCACTGACCTGGCTGGCTGTTGAGAAATTCGGTTCAAAGACCAGATTATGGATCTGCTCAGGAGTCATACGTTGGGCCTGGTCTTCCGTAATCAGCCCCTTCTCAATCCCCTGCTTGGCAATACGTTCGGTTTTTAACCCACCACCGTCATCCCGCAATTCAATAATGGTTTGGTTGCCCTGATGATAGGCATGAATCTCAATGGTTCCCTGCTCCGATTTGCCCTGGCTCCGGCGCACGTCTGGGGGTTCAATCCCATGGTCAAAGGCATTGCGTAACAGGTGCATCAAGGGATCATAGAGTTTTTCTAAGGCCAAACGGTCAACTAATACCGCCGTCCCATATAACTTTAATTGTACTGGCTTATGATATTTCGTCGAAAGATCCCGCAAAACCCTGGGAAATCGGTTTAAGACTTCTCCTAGGGGCAACATCCGCGCCCACATTAATTCATCCCGCAAGGAAAAGAGCATTTGCCGTTGTTCTTCTAGGCTTTGATTGGTTGCACGGGCAAATAGCACAATGTCATCTACGGCCTCTTCTAACTGCATCATTTCTTCCAAAATGTCCTGCAACTGTCCCGATAAAGCCCCGTAGGAATCCATTTCTAAACTGTCAAAGGCATTGCTCATCCAGTCCTGACGCTCTGAGCGCATCCGAAAACGACCATCGGCATCGGGCATAATCACCAGTTGATCCGCCAGTAACCGCAGTTTGTTGGTCATGTTCTGGAAGTTACTAAACCGTCTTAATAAGGCTCGTACTGAGGTCTGAAGTTGATCATTTTGTAGGGATAAACTATTCCGATTGATGGCCAATTCCCCAACCCAGTTATTCATCCGTTCTAAGCGTTGAAAATCTACCCGAATGGAGAGACTGGCCGGCGTGGCTGGTTGGGCCGGTTTTTCTGGGGATTGGGCCTGGGTGGAGGTTGTTTGTACCGTTGGCGTAGGAAGCATGGCCTCTGGCGCGGCGGCAACCGGCGGTGGGCTAACCTCGGCGATCGGTAATTGTTCAAAGACCTGTTCAACAGATTGCACCAGGCTCACCAGCTGTTCCGTATCCAGAGCCGGCGGAGCTTCTGTCTCAGCGATCGGGGACTCTTCCCAGGCTAGGGCATCGGGAATTAATCCCCCAAAAACAACTTCTAAATCTGGGGCTGGAGGCAGTTCTGGCGTGACTTCTTCCGTTTCGGTTGTGGCCGGGGTGACAGCGTTTTCGGCCTCCATTTCTAGGGCAAAACTGGCAAACACATCTTCGGGAAGCACTGCTGGTTCCGCGACAATCTCAGGAGCCACAATTTCCTCGGTTACGGGTTCCGGGACAATGGGAATTTCTTCCTCTTCCTCCTCCCCAAACAAGTTACTGAGGGAAATGCGGGGAGTGGTGTCGGCTTGCAGGGGAACTTTTTCACTGGTGGCTTTTTGGGTAAGGGCCAATAGCGCAGAACTAGGACGACCTCCTTCCCGGCGATCGCCTTGGTTTAAGACTTGATCGCAACTATTCTGCCAATCGGTGAGGGCTTGTTGGGCAATGACGAGAACTTGATCGGGCTGATTTTGTAGAGCCTGTTGGACGGCTTCGCCGATCGCCTTAAAGCCTGAGAGATTCAGAATTTCGGCCAAGCCTAAAAAGACTTCGGTTTGGGCGGTTAAGGTTTCTTGAATTAATGTGGGTTCTTGAGTGGCTAAGGCGGTTTGCAGTTGCGTTAACCCCTGGGTAATATCTACTTCAAATAAGGAAGCCACAATATCTACCCCTAAATCTGCCGAACTGGGTAAATACTGCTCTCCTTCGCTTAGATAGTCTCCTAAATTAAAGGCGATCGCATCGAGTAACGGCATAGCATTATTGAGCGCGACCTGGGGATCATAATAACCGGTATTAATTTGTTCTTCTAAAGGGTTCTTGAGACAATCGTAGGCTTCTAATAATAGAGTTTCTAAATTTTCATCCAGCACTAACGATTCGTTATAAAAAGCTTTGAAAATATCCTCTAAACGATGGGAAATTTCCTTAATCGCTAATAATCCGACACTGGCCGCTCCCCCTTTTAATGAATGGGCCGCCCGCATAATTTCATGGACTTTGCCCTGGGTGCGTTCGGTACGAAGGGTTAATAAACCCTGTTCGATCATGTGTAAGAGTTCGGGGGCTTCTTCAATAAAGAATTGATAGGACGGTTCGTGAATATCTACCGTTTCGGGTTGGGCGGCGATCAGGCTGGCGGGGGTCGGGGAAATGGGGGGAGCCGGGATTTCGCCTAAGCCAAAGACCTCTCCTGTCAAGGGAGCCGGGATTTCACCTAAATTAAAGGCATCGGTGGTGAGGGGAGCGGGAATTTCTCCTAGGTTAAAGACATCATTCTCTAACGGAGCCGGCGTTTCATTTAAGGCAAAAATATCCCCTTCCAACGGAGCCGGAATGTCATTGAGGGCAAATAAATCTCCCTCTTCAATTACCGGCATTTCCCCAAACAAATTGCCTGGATCCGGTAACATTTCTCCCGTCATCAATCCATGACTATGGCCATTTTCCTGGGGACTGCTTTCCTCTGACCAACCACTCAGGGATAAAAGGGCCGCAGATGGAGTTCCCCCTTGTTGGCGATCGCCTTTTTGTAGGACTTGATCACAACTACCTTGCCAATCTTGCACCGCTACTTCAGCCAGTTTGATGATCTGATCGGGATGGAGTTGTAGGGCAGTTTGAACAGCTTCGGTAATGGCTTTAAAACCGGATAAATTAAGAATTTCTGCCAATCCTGCAAAAACTTCCGTTTGTGCCGTTAGGGTTTCTTGGACTAACTCGGCTTGCTGACTCTCCAGAGCCATTTTGATTTGTTCTAAACCCTGAACAATATCTACCTCAAATAAAGACGAGACAATATCTACCCCTAAATCCGCCGAGCTGGGAATAAATTGATCCCCCGCCGCTAGGTTATCCCCTAATAAAAATTCAATCGCTTCAAAAACAGGATTGGCTTGATTGAGGGCGGTTGCTTCATCAAAACTGCCGTCTCGAATTTGGGTTAATAGGGGATCTTTTAAACAATCGTAGGCCTGTAATAACAGGCTTTCCATGTCTTCATCAATAACCACAGATTCATTATAAAAAGCTTTAAAAATATCTTCTAAACGATGGGAAATTTCCTTAATCACGGGTAATTCCACACTAGCCGCACCGCCTTTCAAGGAATGGGCCGCCCGCATCATTTCATGGACTTTGCCCTGGGTTCTTTCCGATCGCAATGTTAATAACCCGTCTTCAATGGTCTGCAACAGTTCGGGAGCTTCTTCAATAAAGAATTGATAGGCGTGGTCGCGGATGTCGGGGGTTATCATAGGGGCTAGAGGGAGTTAATAGTGAATAGGGAATAATTGATAGTTGATAATGGATAATGGATAATGGATAATGGATAATGGGGAATAAAAAATAGAGGATAATTGATAGAAAGTAAACTCTGTCTATTTTAGAAATTGTAGTGTTTTCAGATATGTTTCAGGGCCAAGTCCCCCTTTTTAAGGGGGATTTAGGGGGATCGTTTTGGGAACAGTTCGTCTTTTAAGGGGGATTTAGGGGGATCATTTTGGGAACAGTTCTTCTTGTAAGGAGGATTTAGGGAGATCAAGCGAGAATGTTTAAAATTTTAATTGGGCAAGAAATTGGGCTTGTTGTTGACTCAGGTCGGCGATCGCCTGTAAAAGAGGAGCTAATTGTTGACTAGCTTGTTGGGCCTGTTGCCAATGATCGTTAGCTTTCATAAAACTTTTATCTTCCTGCTCTAATTGTTGACGCTCTTTCACTAAGGTTTCGGTCACATCGCGGGCTTCTCCTTGGATACTTACCACCAGGGCTTCAATGGAGGCCGTCGCTTCGGCAGATTGAGCCGCTAGGGTTCGCACCTCTTCCGCAATGACCGCAAACCCTCGACCGCCTTCTCCCGCCCGTGCCGCTTCAATGGAGGCTTTTAACGCCAGTAGGTGAGTCTGGGCCGCAAATTGTCGAATTAAGTTCACCACCTGGGCGATCTGTTGTGTAGAACGTTCTAACCGTTCAATTTGGCCGCCGGTCATACTAACCGTTTCTCGTAGTTCTTTCATGCCCTCTAACCGCTCGTTCATGTCCTTTTGACCCTGGGCGATCGCCTGTTGGGTTTGCTCAATTTGACTCTGAGCTAGGGAAATTTTTTGATTCAAACGTTGGGCGACAATGTTAACGTCCTGAAAACTATTGGCAAAAGGATCGTCTAGGTTAATGGGGGGTAAATCGAGGAAACTGGCGTTCATGGTAGAGAGAGGGAGTAATTGGTAATTGGTAATTGATAATTAGGGGATTTTTAGGAGGGTACTGCGTAAGCCTTCCAGAAATTGGGGAGTTGGGGAATAATTAATAAAGAATCAGTTCTCAAGCATAAGTGATAAAGAATAATTTGTAGAACAGAGAAAATCAGAAAAACCATTAACCGATTCATCAACTATTCATTATCAATTATCCATTATCAATTACCCATTATTTAAGAGACTTTGAACTGACGTACACTATCCTGAAGGGATTGGGCTACCGCTAACAGTTCCTTAAAGGCATTGGATACCTGGGCCGCTTCTAAGGAGGTCTTGTCCGAAATAGCGGCTACCTGGGCCATGGTTTGGGTAACGGTCTGACTGGTTTGGGATTGTTCCACTGCGGCCTGGGCGATCGCCTCGACTAGCTCACTAATCTGGGCACTGGCGGCGGTAATCAGGTTCAAACTCTTACGGGTTTCATCCACCAGGCGCGTCCCCATGACCACCTGCTCTGTCCCTGTTTCCATCGCAATGACCACCTCATTGGTTTCCGACTGAATACTGGCCACCAGATCCGCAATTTCTGCCGTTGCCTCTGCCGATTGCCGCGCCAGCGATCGCACCTCATCTGCAACCACCGCAAAGCCTCGACCTTCTTCCCCCGCGTGAGCCGCCTCAATCGCCGCATTTAACGCCAGTAGGTTGGTTTGGTCAGCAAAACTACTAATCAGGTTCACCACCTTAGAAATTTTCTGGGAGGATTCCCCTAACCGTTTTACCTTTTTCGCCGTAGCGGCTACCGTTTCCCGAATGGCTAAAATCCCATCTACCGTACGGTTCATGGCATCTTCCCCCGCATCTACGGTTTGGGTGGCCTGTTGCACAGCAGATTCGGCCATTTCGGCATTGGCGGCTACTGCTTGAATGGATTGGGTCATGGCCTGTAAGCGTTCCAGGGCCTGGGCAATATCCTCGGCCTGTTTCATCGCTTCCTGGGAGAGATCGCTAACGGAACGGGCATTAACATCCGTCGTTGAGGCAAATTGGGTCGCGGCTTCTTGTACCTGGGTCACGATCCGTCGCAGGTTCTCAATCGTTGCATTGTAGGAGTCGGCGATCGTTCCAATCTCATCCTCGGTAACGTGGGCGCGAATCGTTAAATCTCCACGACTGACGGGATCCACTTCCATCAGTAATTCCATCGCCCGTTTTTGCAGTTTTTCCCGCACGGCCCGTTGTTCCGATTCGGCAAACCGTAGTTGTTGTACTAGATCAGTTCGTTCTAGGGCTAAACCCACTTCCGTCGCCAGTTGACCAAAGAAATCTATCTCGTTTTGTTCCCACTCCCTGGGCGCAGAGCATTGATGGGCGATTAACAGAGCTAACAATTCCCCTTTACGGACGACCGGCGCGACTAAGTTGGCTTTCACGTCAAAGGGAGCCAGTTGCCCTAAATGACAAGGGGTTAAGCCCGCTTCATAGATATTTGGTGTGGCCTGTACCCGCCCTTCCCGATATTTTTCAACATACTTATCGGCAAAACAGGGGTCATTAATCTGCGCTCCCAAGGCCTTGGGAAACCCTTCACCAACGGATTCAGCAATAATGGTTCCGGCCCAATTTTCATCAAAGCGATAGATAATCACGCGATCGCTACTTAAGGCCCGACGAATTTCCCCAACGGCTGTATCAAATACCGTATCGGAATCCAACGCCGCCGACATTTTCAGGGTAATGGCCTTCAGGAGTTGGGCCTGTTTGGCCGTTGACCGTAATTGTTGTACCAGATCGGTTCGTTCTAGGGCCAGACCCACTTGGGTGGCTAACTGACCCAAGAAGCTAATTTCCTCTTTCTTCCAATGCCGAGGCGCGGAACATTGATGGGCAATAAAAAGCCCCAATAATTTCCCTTTGCGGACAATCGGAGCCACGAGATTCGCTTTGACTTGAAAGGGCAGTAGTTGATTGAGATGACAGGGGGTTAAACCCGCTTCTAAAATATTGGCAGTGGCTTGTACCCGACCTTTGAGGTATTTATCCACATACCTTTGGGCAAAACAGGGATCGGCAATTTGCGCCCCCAGGGCTTTAGGAAATCCTTCGCCAACAGATTCCGTGATAATGGTTCCCGCCCAATCTTCATCAAATTCATAGACGATCACACGATCCGCCCCTAAAAACTGACGTGCCTCCTGGACGGCATCTTCTAGGACGGATTCTGAGTCCACTGCCGCCGCAATTTTGAGGGTAATGGCTTTGAGGTGATCACTCTGCTCTGTCTCTCCTAGAGACGCTAGACCCGCCGGCAAATTTCCCGCTTCCCGCCCTTCTGCCCCAGGGAAATCCCCCTGACCACTACGCTCGGCAAGGACATAGGCGATCGCCCCGACAATCCCGGCGGTTAAGAGCAAACCAAACCAGAGGGTAGCCGACAGTTGATCGCTGAGTTTTTGCTTGACTTTCACCGTCTGAGTCGCGGAACTCGTCTCGCTTAAACTGCTCAAACTTTGATTAACCTGCCAAACATTAATCCCTCCCAGAATGCCCACCGGGATCACGCTTAACACCAAAGCGACCAATACCAACCGGTTTCGCAACCCAGGGGCTGAAGGGCTGGCCGGAGCCGTTGCCGGGGAAGCGATCGCGGGAGCGGGATGGTCTGTGACCGAAGCCTTGAGGGGGGTTGTTGTTGAGGGGGCAGTAAAGGAAGGAGGAGAAAAGGTTGGAGGCGTTGGCAGTTGAAGCCCGGCGGGAGGCGCGACCGTCACCTCCTTCTCTGGCATGGGGGGAGCCGTTTCTACCCCAGGGAGAGGATTCATTCCTCCTTCCGGCTTTGGTGTGGCGGCAACCACCGGTTCAGGCTGAACGGCTTCTGGCTCAATGGCGGGGGAAACCGGTGCATCTTCCGAGGCTGGCGCAGAAGAGAAGGGGATTGTCGAAGAAGGTTCTAAGGAAAATGTCGGTAACTCCAAGGACTCAAGGGGAGTCGTTGGCTCCAAAGTCTCGAAGAAAGCCTCTGACTCATCAAAAAGAGCCTCAGTCGTTGGGTCAGGTACATTAGACTTGGAAGATGTTTGGGTCATGGAGTTTTTCCTCGGTCAACAAGTGGGATAGATTGAGAAAAGCAAGAGTCAATTTAGAGTCAATTTAGAGCCAATTTTAAGATTTGTCTCCTAAGCACACAGGCTAGGGAATCACCTAAACAATAACAATAATGGTCAGATCAATAGATTAATAAAAATAATAATAACGGCCCTTGATAGGAAGAGAATCTTCGCCGGGAATGGATTCATTCGCCATCCTGAATCATCTAAGTCAAGGAGTCATCATCCAAGGCCAAAGCATCAAACCTTAAGAACTGGGTCTTAGACGAGAAACGATCGCCTGACCATCCAATGCTGTCACCATATCACCATTATTTTTAACTAAAAAACCGCGTAGATAGGGAATTAATTGGCTATTAACACTGGCGGCAGGAGGCGATTGAAAGTTATCAGGATTGCACCACTCAATATCCTCTACCCTAGAGACGACCAATCCTAACATTTGGTTGCTATTTATCCCTCCATAACCTTTGGTTTTCTGGTTAAAGGCGATCGCCCCATTAAGAATTAAAGCCCGGTAATTAAACCGAGTCGAGGACTGCTGGGCCCAGGGTGTTAACCCCAGTAAATGCCCCAAATCCACCATCCAAAGAATTTCCCCACGCCAGTTATAAACCCCCATCACCCAGGGCGGTAAATGAGGAATCGGCACAATTTCTCCTAGCCCAATGGTCAACACCTCAGATAACTGCATCACTGGCAAGACCACCGTTAAATCCGGCTCTAGGAAAAAGCGCAAAAATTGTTGTTGATTCGCCCGTGACGCTTTAGCCGCCACCAAGGATTCCGGCAGGGATTCAGGCAATGAACGAGATACCACTGTAGTCACTCCCCCTAAGAGCAATAAACATCCTGACTAATCTTAATGTCATCTTATCTATGACTTCATCACCCCTGTAATCGTTTCAGCAAAAATTGTCTGATCAATGGGTTTCGTAATATAGGCCTCGGCTCCCTGGCGTTTTCCCCAAAACTTGTCCATGTCTGTCGCTTTCGTGGAACACAGAACAATAGGAATCGCCTTAGTCTGATCCATTTCTTTAATTTTCCGACAAATTTCAAATCCACTTAAACCCGGTAAAACCACATCCAAAATAATGACATCAGGCTTGAGGGTTTCCAGGGTCTTCAATCCGTCTTCGCCACTCTCGGCAATCACAACGGTGATCCCTAATTGTTTACAAAAATCTGAAATAATCGAACGTTCTGTTGCAGAATCTTCAATCACAAGGGCTGTCCCCATAATGATACCTCACCAGTAAAGATAGGCTAGTCAAACACAAAAACTCAAAAGTGCGCGGAAAGAGAATTTAAGAATTGGGAGGCAGGCCCGTTGCCTCCGCCCGGAGATATTTCCGAATGGTTTGCAAGACCGTTTCCGGATTCACCGGTTTCCCCAAAAAGTCCGTTGAACCCACCATTTTGGCCCTGACCCGGTCAACAATGCCATCATTCCCAGTCAAAATCACAATCGGGGTATTTTTAAACAAGGAAAGTCGCCGCAGTTGGCCACAAATCTCGTAGCCATTGGCATTGGGCATCACTAAGTCTAAAAAGATTAATTCGGGTTTGCGGGATAATAAAATGGCGATCGCCCGGAGCGGATCATTGATGCCAATGAACTGATAATTCGCCGCCGTCAGAATTTTTTCCATGGTCTGACACATCAAGGGACTATCATCAATGCAAGCAATTAATGGCCCCGTTGGCACATCCGGTGTACCCTGAACCCCAGGCGCGGGGGGCATCATCGGCGGTGGCAGATCCGGGATTTTGGTTAACTCCACCAACCCTAATTGGAGATAGGGCAACAGAGAAGTCGTCACACTTAGCACATCCCGTTTCATCCGAACCGCCAAATCCCGCAGACTTTGATTGCCATCAAGCAACTGTTTCAGTGTCTGATAGACCTGGGGAGTTGTCCGTTGCTGCAACTGTTCTGCCTGACGGATAACGGGAGCCGAATTGGGAGACCGATCCGCGATTTTAGCCGCTTGCCAGTTGTGCCAAAGTTGTTGGGCTTCGGCAATGACCTGATCCGCATCAATTAAAACCAGACGAGTGGAGAGTAAATTCTCTTGTTTGAGATCACAAGACACCTCCATCACCTGGGTAATATCAAAGAGGACTTCAACAACGGTCGCCCGGATCGAACGAGCCGCCTCTTCCCTCGTGACCTTTTGTTGCTCTACCCAGAGACACAACAGTTGATATTCCCAACAAAGATAGAGATCCTGGGGATCAATACTCGCCAAGTCCAGATGGATCGAAGATAGATTGGCCGCGATCTGTGGTAGATAGAGGGCAATTTGCCGTCGCCATCGTCGGACAGCATGGCTTCCTCCGGTAGCATACATAATGCGTCCCAGATAGAAAAAGAAACACCACTTTTCCCCTGCGGAACTTGTCAAAACCAGTTGCCCGCTAAAACGGGGCTGCTTCAGGCTGTCAAAAAAACTCACCTGACGCGAAGCCGTAAACTCCTGAATTGGAATGGAATGAGGCGGTGGAAATTGAGCAGTCATCATCAAAGAAGGAAGCGAGTCGGGTGACAAAACTCAGAAATGTCTATCTATAGCTTGCCTCGAAAATTGCGAAAAAACACCAATCTCGCAAAAAAACGCAATATTCAGTTACGTTTGTGTGACCTTTACCCCATTTTTCCCTAGAATAACGCCGGATCAGGTTCGATAAGTCCAAGGTAGGATGGCAAGGGAACTGGGTATAATAAGAGCGGGATGACCTCATCTCTTGTTTTTCTGTTGGTTTAGCGTTCCTGCATCTGTTCGGAAGTTGTCTGAAGAAGTCATGTCCTTATCCCCTGAGTTATTAGCCCACGCCGCCGACTATCTAGAACGCCATGAGGAGGTGCAGAGAATTCGGAAGTTATTGTTTTGTCTGGCTAAAAAGTACTGGGAAAATGACCCCAATATTCTGAATAGTCTGCCAATTGAGCAATTGTTACAGGAGTTGGCGGAAAGTAAGCCGACCATTGAACAACTGACGTTTTCGCTGTACAAGCTGGTCAAAACGTTGAATCGTCCGAAGGTTTACACGGGGGTGGCCAAGGCGATTCTGGATCAACTTGGCCCGATCTACTCAGCCCAGCAGAATGGAATTCTGGATCAGGAAACCCTGGTGGAGGCGGAGGTGGTTGAGGTTGAAACGCTCTTCAATGCTGAACCTCCCAGTGTCTCTTTGGAAGCTGTCAAATCGGAGGTGGTGACAGATCCGAGGATCCTTGCGGATCAGATTGCTCAAAACTTGAATCAACACCCTGAGCAGGCTCGTATCAAAAAGTTGATGTTTGCGGTGGGTAAGGGGTATTGGGAAAATAGTGTGGAGGCGATTGACCGTTATGGTTTTAGCCAGTTGATCCTAGAACTGCGTCAGGGGTTTCCGACCCAGGGAGAGTTACAGGCGGGGTTTAATAATATTGTTTCTAATATTAATAAGGCAACGCTTTATCTGGCGATCGCCAATCTTATCCTAAAGCAGATGGCGAATTTGTATGAAGATCTATCGGAACCGCTAGAGGATACCCTGGAGGCCAATACGGCTACCCAAATTGTTCAGATTCCGATGAATGCGACGGCGTTAAGCTCGGCTCCGAGTCATACGGCTACGGCGATCGTGGAATTTGGTCAGCAAAATAATAATGAACCCTTGGTGACGGTGTTAGGTTCGGTTCCGACTCCTTCGGCCCCCTCGAACGGCAATCCACCGGCCAAAAAATATCAAGCCTTTGAGGTACGTTCAGAAATTATGCAGTATGCGAATCCCCTGCGGGCGAAAATTTTGCTGTTTTCTTTATTGTTTAATAATTGGGAAAAGAATCAAGATTGGTCAATGTTACGCAGTTATAGTCTGGATGATTTGGTGGAACAGGTATTATTGAGTCGTCGTCCCGCCAATGATGTGGAAATGAGGCTATTAGGTTTAGCCCAAAGTATGCAGGATAAGGAGATTTACCAACAAACTGCGAAAACATTAATCAAAGTTCTTAAGCCCATTCTTTAAGTTTTTCTGGTTAATTTTCTTGATGACTTTTATTTCATTACTTATTACTTTTATTTATTTAAACATCAGGCGATCGCCCTATGAATGCCAATATCGTTAGTGCCAATGAATTGATTCAGCGTTACCATGCGGGAGAAAAGCTCTTTCGGGGGTTAAAACTGCCGGGCATTAATCTGATAGGAGCGGATCTGATTGGCATTAATCTGATGGAAGCGGATCTTCAAGGTTCTAATTTTCTGTTTGCTTATCTGAACCGAGCGAATCTCTGTCAAGCCAAGTTAGTTGGGGCAAATCTCAGTGGAGCCAGTTTGAATCAGGCAGACCTCTCCGGGGCAGATTTACGGGGGGCCAATCTCCATGGGGTACTCATGCAGGGAGTGATTCTGCGAGATAGTGACATTACTTTGGCGATGTTGCCCGATGCCAATCTGATTGGAGCGGATTTACGGGGGGCGGATCTCAGTGGTTCGACATTGACGGGTTCCTGTTTACGAGGGGCTAATATGCGTCAAGAAAAGAAAAACTATTATACTAATCTGCAAGCCTCGAATTTGGCTAGGGCGGATTTAGCGGGAGCCAATATGAAGGGGGTGGATCTGAGTCGGGCGGATTTGCGGGGGGCGAATCTCAAGGAGGCGAATTTGCGGGATGCCGATCTGCGGAAGGCAGATTTGACGGGGGCGAATCTTCAGGGAACCCTTTTAACCGATGCAAATTTATCCAGTGCGAAGCTCACGGGAGCCAATTTGGTCAATGCGAATTTGATGCGGGCGCAATTACCCAATGCCGAGCTCGTCGGGGTCAATTGTCAGGGGGCAATTATGACCCATATTTGTTTAAATAAGGCGAATTTAAGTCAGGCTAATCTCAGTTTTACCCGGATGAATAGTGCAGATTTGAGTCGGGCGGATCTCTCTGGCGCGAATCTCACGGAAGCGGAACTAATTGAAGCGTTTTTGGCCCGTTCTGTCCTGGTGAATGCCATTTTTGCGAATGCGAATTTGATACGGGCGGATTTAATGAGTGCAGATATGCGGGGAACGAATTTTCAGGGGGCAACGATGCCGGATGGTCAGGTTCATTAAGCGAGAGTGGAGATCCAGTCGAGACCATCGAGTAAACATCGCTGATCTGCCGGCCCCAGCGATCACCCAGTTCGGCGGAAAAACCCTGGGGATCAAGTAATTCGTCCTGAGAAAGTTAACAAAAGGCTTAAAATAGAAGAAAGGTAGCCCCCCGTTTTAAACCTTGAGGAACGATCCATGATTGAAATGCGAGTTGCTGGAATTGCCCTAGATGCGGTCACTCGTAGCCCGATTGTTCTTTTGAAGGACGGTTCTGATCGCCGCGCTCTCCCTATTTACATTGGCCAAGACCAGGCCAGAGCGATTATTGGGGCCTTAGAAAATCAACGACCACCGCGCCCCCTCACCCATGATTTGATGGTGGCCTTCTTGGAAACCTGGGAAGTCCAACTAGATCGCGTAATCATTCATTCTTTGCAAGATAATACGTTTTATGCCGTGTTGTGTTTACAGCAGGGGGAAGTCAAAAAAGAAATTGATTGTCGCCCTTCCGATGCGATCGCCTTAGCCCTGCGGTTAGATACCCCGATTTGGGTGATGGAAGAAGTGGTGGCCGATGCCTCCATTCCCGTTGATCGAGATGCTGACGAAGAGGAACGTCAAGCCTTCCGCGATTTTATCTCCAAGTTACGTCCAGAGGATTTAATTAAACAGGCCGGTTTCAATCCGGAAGAAACCACCAATGGGGATTAAGTTATGGTTAACTATTGCTAACGGTTTTTCCTGTTGAATCTATGACGGAACATCCTCCCCTCACCCCGAAATTATTGCGCGAATTTGGCCTGCTGGTCGGCGGTATTTTTGCCGGTATCTTTGGACTGTTGATCCCCTTGCTGAAAGGCCATGCTTCTCCCCTGTGGCCCTGGGCGATCGCCCTGCCCCTCATCGGTTTAGGATTGATATTTCCCAAAGCCTTAGCTCCGATTTACCGCGTCTGGATGCAAATTGGCTTAATGTTGGGCTGGATTAATAGTCGGCTGATTTTAGGGATTGTCTTTTTTTTGGTGTTAACTCCCATGGGGTTAGTAATGAAACTATTAAAACGAGATACGATGAATCGGCAATTTGAACCGCAAACCGTCAGTTATCGCACCCCTAGCCGCGATCGCTCTCCCAGTCATTTGGAAAAACCCTATTAGAAAAATTATGGAAGGCTTTTTCGAGTTATTAAAAGATGTTTGGGGATTTCTCAAAGAACGACAAAAATATTGGTTACTGCCCCTGATCCTTACTTTAGTGTTATTGGGAGCCTTAATTGTTTTTGCCCAGGGTTCGGCGATCGCTCCGTTTATCTATACCCTATTTTAGACCCATATCAGGTTACTTTTCCTGTACTGAAAAGTCATAAAACCGACAGTATAACCGGTAATAGTGAACAACCAGGGAAATGTGCGGTAGGATTTAACCATTCACCAGGCAAAATAGACCGTTTTGAATCCGATGACTCAGACTCCCCCTGATGCCCAGACACTACAGACGGCGGCCCTGTTAACCTGTTACGGTTTTGACTTACGAGGGAGTACGCCGGTCAAAATGATTCAGCAGTGGCTAGAAGACTACTCGGCCCAGTGGATTCGGCTGGCAGTGGTAGAGGCTCTCTACCAAGGTCGCTATAAGGCGGTGTCCGTTGAGCAGTTATTGAAATTCTGGGAAAAACGAGGTCATCCTTACTTTCATTTCAATCAAGAGTTTGAACACCTAATTTCCCACAATTTGCCGAAAATTTTATTGCAACCTATTGGTCAGGACGACAAAGGGAAAGTCGAGGTTCCTGTCCCCTTACCCCCGCCAAAATTATTAGAGCCAATTCTCCGTCAATCCCCACGTCAGACCCTTTTGCCCGCCCCTCCCCTGGATTTTGAGCCGGTGTGGGATGAAGTAGAAGAGATGCTACCGACCTGGACAGACCCCCTAGAGGAAAGGCCCTGGGTGCTTCCCTTACCCGCCTTTAAGGAAATGCCCCGGCGATCACCAGCTCCTCATCGGGAAAAAGTATCTCTCCTTCACCGCCCCATTCATGCTTTTAGCCCTCAAACGGAATCTTCCCAGGGATTGAATAAATTGCGCCAGATCCTGAATCAAGAATTAGCCCAGGGGGTTTAAGTCGTTTGGTGTCGGGGAATTTCAACGGTAAGAAAATCCTTGGCTAGGATAGTCCGGGGGAAGATAGCCTGGGCTTCAGTGAGTAAATTCTCTAGTTGTAGGGCATTGCCAGGGGCATAACGCGGACTAAAGTGGGTCATGATTAATTGCCTGACCTGGGCAGAGAGGGCTACCTGGGCGGCCATGGTCGAGGTGGAGTGCAACCGTTCAAAGGCCATTTCCGCATCCTGATGGGCAAAGGTGGCTTCGTGAATTAAGACATCTACTCCCTGGGCTAGGACGATCGCCCCTTCACAGAACACGGTATCGGTGCAGTAGGCCAACTTACGGCCAGATTCTGGCGGTTCACAGAGATCCGTTCCGCGAATTTTGCGGCCATCGGGGAGGGTAACGGTTTGACCCTGTTTGAGTTTGCCGTAGAGGGGGCCAGGGGGAATGCCTAACGCTTGGGCTTTTTCCACTTGAAAGCGACCAGCCCGGTCTTTTTCTTCGATGCGATAACCGTAGGCGGGAATGCGATGTTTTAAAAGACCACAGAAAACCCGAAATTCCTCGTCTTCATAAATTAGTCCATCTTCTTGAATGGTATGAACTTGAATCCGTTGGGCTAGGTGGGTGTGGGAATATTTACAACAGGCTTTGAGATAATCGCTTAACCCTGGGGGGCCGTAGAGAGCGATCGCCTGCCCCGTTCCCGCGAGACCACAACTGGCCAGTAAGCCCATCAATCCAAAAATATGATCGCCGTGCAGATGGGTAATAAAAATGCGGGTTAACTGGGAAACCCTAACATCACTCCGCAGGAATTGGTGTTGTGTTCCTTCCCCACAGTCAAACAGCCAAACCTCCGCCCGTTGGGGTAAACGCAGGGCAATACTCGACACATTCCGCGATCGCGTCGGGACACCAGAGCTAGTTCCAAGAAAGGTAATTTCCACTGAAATTGCTTGAAGTTAAAGGGCTTGAATCCAGGGTTTCACGTCGTACTCCGTCCAAATGCCATTCTGCCAATAGGGGTCATTTTCCACCAGTTGACGCACCATTGCTTCGGAATCCGCTTCATAGATGCCAAAGACCTGGGTTAAATCTTCCGTTGGGCCAATGGTCACTAAGACTCCCTGGGCTTTTTGGGCCTGTAGGCCGTCTAAATGGGCTTGGCGAAAAGGAGCGCGTTTTTCCAAGACGTTTTCACAATAGCGACCCCACAGCACATATTTAGCCATTGTTTGGTGTTCCTAAGCATTACTAATCATTAACCCATTTATCACTATATCACTGGTTTTGGGGCGATCCCTTCGTTAAAGTGGGTAATTGGCGTTCTCCTGGCAAAAAGTCCATGACAGTCACTCCCTCTCCCATTAATCTGTTCACGATGTTCCGCCTCGGTCTGTTTCAAATGGGCCTAGGCATTATGTCTCTGCTAACCCTAGGGGTGTTGAACCGGATTCTCATTGATGAATTGGCGGTTTTACCCGGTATTGCGGCAGGGGCGATCGCCATGTATCAGTTTGTCAGTCCGACCCGGATTTGGTTTGGGCAATTATCGGATAGTCGGAAAATTGGTGGTTATCATCGCACGGGCTATGTGTGGATCGGGGCCGTGTCATTTACGGTGCTGGCGTTTATCGCCTTACAGGTCGTCTGGCAATTAGGGTTAAGTATCCAAACCCAGGGCTGGACAATAATTACCTATCTCTGGGCGGGAGTATTGGCTCTGGTTTTTGCCGGCTATGGTGTGGCCTTAAGTGCCAGTTCCACTCCCTTTGCCGCTCTGTTAGTGGATGTTTCCGACGAAGACAACCGTTCCCAATTAGTCGGCATTGTCTGGTCAATGTTAATGGTGGGCATTGTGATCGGGGCGATCGTCAGTTCCCGGCTATTAAATAGTCCCAATATCTGCGGTGATGCCATATTGACCTATGATCCCACCGCTACCCAGACCCCGGCGAATATTCCCCAATTACAAGCCGTCATTAATCCCGTGTTTGTGATCATGCCCTGTCTGGTTTTAGGATTAGTGGCGATCGCCACCTGGGGCATTGAAAAAAAATATTCCCGCTTTGCCAGTCGTACCCAACCCCAGGAACGGGAAGACCAGATCACCCTAGGGCGAGCCTTAAAAATTCTCACCGCCAGCCGCCAGACCGGCATTTTCTTTGGCTTTTTATTGGTGTTAACGATTAGTCTCTTTATGCAGGATGCTGTGATGGAACCCTACGGTGGCGAAGTCTTTGGGATGTGCATTTCCCAGACCACCCAGTTAAATGCCTTTTTTGGTATGGGAACCTTAATCGGCATTGCTTCTACGGGCTTTGTCACCCTCCCGAAATTAGGTAAAAAACGCACCACCCAAATTGGCTGTTGGAGTGCCGCCCTGTTTTGTTTTCTGTTAATCTTCGCGGGGATCATGACCAATCAAACCCTCTTAAAATCCGGGTTACTGTTCTTTGGGTTAGCTTCTGGGATGATTACGGCGGGAGCCACGAATTTAATGTTAGATTTGACGGCGGCAGAAACAGCCGGTACGTTTATCGGAGCCTGGGGATTAGCCCAAGCCATGGCTCGCGGGTTAGCAACGGTGTTCGGGGGCTTGGTTTTAAATGTGGGCAAGGCCATTTTTCCTGAATCGGTCTGGGCCTATAGCAGTGTTTTTGTCTTGCAAGCCGGCGGATTAATCCTAGCGGTGATGTTATTAACCAAGGTCAATGTCCGCGAATTTCAAACCAGTGCGAAAGCG
>JACCDQ010342705.1_pt1 | contig 34652 bp, 29 predicted proteins | sample 7446031 | NCBI WGS metagenome assembly JACCDQ01 (sample SAMN15323442, study PRJNA562643) | freshwater metagenome | isolation source: river surface water | place: USA:Blue River Watershed | collected 2017-08-17 | reverse complement strand
TTGTGCTGTGAATCGGGTTGCAGACCGTGCTGCGGACCGGCCTGCTGAAGCAGCGCCGCCGCCGCGTCGTAGTCGAAGCTGCTGACTTTGCTCCAAATCGTCTTCCACAGGGCAGGGTAGGCAGCGCGCAGCACGTCCTGATGCTGTTCGCAGAAATCGGTCGCCTCCGGATCGCCGCGCTCCATCAGCTCGATCAGTTGCGCGCGCAATGCTGCCAGCTGCTCTGGATCGACCGTGACCGGTGCAGCGGCTGCCGGTCTGCTGTCCGGGTCACCCAGCGCCCGCAGTCCCGCGATCACCGGATCCAGCGCTGCCAGCACCTGCTGCAGCAGTTCGTCGATCCGTTCGTCGATGGCCTGCTGTTGACAGGCCTGCTCCAGCGCCTCGGCGGCAGCCTGCACGCCTTTGGCGCCTATCGTCGCCGCCGTGCCGCGCAGCGTATGCGCGCAGCGCTGCGCGGCTGTGCTGTCGGTATCGGCGCGCGCCTGCGCGAACAGCCGGGCGAAGTCGCTTTGCTGGTCACGGAATTTGCGCAGCAACTGCTGATACAACGCGGCCTTGTGCGACGCCGTTGCCATTCCGAAGTGGGTATCGATGCCGGGCAGCGGCGGCAGCGCCGGATCGTCCACCACCAGCGCCGCGCTGGCCGCAGGGGCAACGGGGCGGCCATCGTCTTGCGGTGCTGCCGGGCGTATCCACTTGGCCATCGTCGTAAACATGATGTCCACGCTCAATGGCTTCGCAATGTGGTCCCACATGCCGGCGTCGAGTACCTTTTGCCGGTCGTCCGCCATCGCATTCGCGGTCATGGCAATCACGGGCAGATCTTTCAGCGCCGGATCCTTGCGGATCGCGCGCGTGGCGGCATAGCCATCCATCACCGGCATCTGGCAGTCCATCAACACGCCGTCAAAGTGCCGGTCTTGCGCGAGGATCTGCAGCGCCTCCTGCCCGTGCCTGGCCAGCACCACCGTCATGCCGGCATCGGCCAGCAATTCCATCGCCAGCTCCTGGTTCAGCTCGTTGTCTTCCACCAGCAGCACGCGCGCGCCGGCGAGCTGCGCGGCCGCCCGGGCGTAACTGTCAGAGCGCGCCTCCTGACGGGTGACGACCTCCACGTCCTTGAACAGCGCTTCGCCGATGGCCTCGAGCAGGGTCGACGCGATCACGGGCTTGGTCAGCACCGTCTGCAGCGGCACGCCGTGCTGACTGGCGCTGGCCATCGCGTCTTCACGCCCATAGGCCGTGACCATGATCACCGTGGGCGCGCGGTGCAGCGCTGCATCGCCGCGCAACTGCGACAGCGTCTCCACGCCGTCCATGCCGGGCATTTTCCAGTCCAGCAGCACCAGTTCATAAGGCCGCTGCGCGTGATCGGCGGCCGCAATCAGGCGCAAGGCCTCGGCGCCGTCTTTGGCCACATCCACCGCCAGTCCAAAGCTCCCCGCCATCTCGGACAAAATCTCTCTTGCCGCCGCATTGTCATCCACCACCAGCACGCGCACCCCGCGCAGCTCATCGGCCTTGAACATGCGCCGTCGTTGCGGCTGCGCCTGTACGCCGAAGCGCGCATGAAAATGAAAGGTCGAGCCCTGGCCGGGCGTGCTGTCGACCCAGATGCGACCGCGCATGGCCTCGACCAGGTTCTTTGAAATCGCCAGCCCGAGCCCGGTGCCGCCGTACTTGCGCGTCGTCGATGCATCGGCCTGGCTGAAGCTCTGGAACAGGTTGCTGCACTGCTCGGGCGTCATGCCGATGCCGGTATCGCGCACCCAGAAGTGCAGCTCGACACCGTCGTCATGGTCGGCCACCTTGTCGACGCCGACGACGATTTCGCCGCTGTCGGTGAACTTGGCCGCATTGTTCGTCAGGTTGATCAGCACCTGGCCCAGCCGCAACGGATCGCCGATCAGGCCCGTCGGCACATCGCCGGCGGCATGGAAGAGCAGCTCCAGTCCCTTGTCTTCGGTCTTTACGCCGATCAGGTTGGCGAGATTGTCCATCACGTCGTCCAGCGTGAAATCGACGCTCTCCATGGGCATCTTGCCGGCCTCGATCTTCGAGAAATCGAGGATGTCGTTGATGATGCCCAGCAGGTTTTCGCCCGAGCGAAAGACCTTTTCGATGTAATTGCGCTGCTTCTTGTCGAGCGGCGTTTTCAGCGCCAGCTGGCTCATGCCGATGATGGCGTTCATCGGCGTGCGGATCTCGTGGCTCATGTTGGCCAGGAACTCGCTCTTGCTTCTCGTGGCCGCCTCGGCGGCCGCCTTCGCTTCCAGCAGCGCCGCCTCGGCGCGCTTGCGCTCGGTATTGTCCTGGAAAGTGATCACCATGCCGATCACCTGATCATTGCGCACCAGCGGTGCCGCTGTGTAGGATGCCGGAAAACACGTGCCGTCCTTGCGCCAGAACACCTCGGTGTCGCAGCTCACGGCCTGGCCGTCCTGCATCGCGCGGATCAGCGTGCAGTCGCCGGCCGGATAAGGCGTGCCGTCGGCGCGGCTGTGGTGGATGGCGGTATGGCTGGACTGGCCCAGCAGCTCGGACGCATCGTCGTATTTCAGCAGGCGCACGGCCGCCGGATTGGCGAAAGTGATGCGACTGTCGGTGTCGAAACCGAAGATGCCTTCCGACGTCGACTCCAGCAGCAGGCGCAGCTCTTCTTCCTTCAGGGCCAGCGCCTCTGTGCGCTGGACCACCAGGTCCTCGAGACGCTCACGATGACGCGCCAGTTCAAGGTTGGTTTGCTGGAACGATACCACCGCGCCTGCCAGCGAGCTCAGCAAGCTCACCTTCTTTGTCACCAGTGCATGCACGGCGGGCATTTGTTTCGGGCTGGCCTCGCCGCGCGACAGCGCATCCAGTGCCAGCGTCAGCGTGGACAGGCGCCGGCTCAGGCGCATGATCAGCACCATCCACGCCAGCATCATCAGCAGCATCAGCGCGCCGCCGATTATCGCGTTCTTCAGCGTCTCGGACTTGAAGCGCTTTTCGCGCGCCGCACTGCGCAGCGTGATTTGGTCATTGATGGCGGCGGCGACGGAGCGCACGCGCTGCGAAATTTGCTGCTGGCTCAGCGCCGCCTGATAGCTGTGGCCCATCGCGCTGGACGGATCGATCACGGCCAGATCGGTGGCACGCAGGATCGCACTGCGATAGTTCGCAAAATCCTGCTGCAAAAATTTCAGGTTCTCATCGCCAACCGCGTCTCTGGCCTGCGCGATCTGCTGTTCCAGCGCGGCCAGCTCGTTGACGATGCGGGCATGACTGCGATAGGCGCCGGCCTGATCGATATTGCCCGTGCGCGCCAGCTCGAGCAGCTCCGCCGCGTGCATCTGGATCACCGTGATCTCGTTGTTGATGTTCCGATTGACCTTCAGCTTTCTTTGCTCATCGGCCGCTTCGGCGGCCGCCGTCAGATGGTCGTCGCGCAGCTCAAGAAAGGACGCCAGGTTCAGACCGCCGGCAATCAGCATCGCCAGCGCGACCGGCACCACAAAAGCCAGGATGTACTGGGACGACCGGGCGCGCGCCTGCTTCATGGCCGCATGGCCTGTAACAAGGCATCCCAGCGCTGCGCCGGAACGCTGCCGAGGTAGTCGGCATGCTGGCCGTCGCCCCGAGGCCGAAAGATCACCAGCGTGCCTTCTTTCGGAAAGTAGCCCATCAGCTCCATCAGATTGGGCGCGTGCGCGAGCAGCAGGCGGTTGCTACCGGCAGGCACCGGGGCGGACAGGCGCAGGCGCGTGTTGGCAATGATCGGGGCCTTCTCGGCGTCGGTAAAGTTCGACACGTACATCAGCTGAGGATCCACCACCGCAGAGATCGCGGGAAACGCCGCTGCCGCGCTCTCGCGTGCGCGGCACATCGGGCTCACCCTGAGCTCGCCAATCGGGATGCGTGCCTTGCGCAGCGCCTTGCCCACCTTCACCATCAGCTGACGGCCTTCGTCCGTCAAAGGCCGCTGCGTGCTGCAGTCATTCAGGTCCACCATCGGCACACGGTCGCCGATCGCGTTGTTGGTGGTGCCATGGCGCAGATACAAGGCATAGCCGCCGGCGCGCAGCTTGTTCAGCAGCTCGGGCGTGGCGATGACTTCGTCAAACTTGTCCGCGGCCGCCGTTGCCGTCATCGGCGACGGTGGCGCGGCACGCGCCGGATCGGCGGCGTTCCGCTCAGCGTAGACCAGCGGCGAGGCGAACGCCGCCAGCAAGGCGAACGCCGCCAGCAAGGCGAGCAGGGCAGGCAAGGCAGGCGGCAGCAGGGCAGGCATAGGCATTAGTCTGTACCAGGGAGATCAAACTCGCGTTAGCAAAACGATATTCTCGGGCGCTGCAAGGGCGAAGCGGCAGAGTATCCGCTGCGCCAAGCTTACGCCGAAAGAAATTCGATCCGCTACGAGCGTCGGATGAAATGACCAGTCCAGAGGCTAATACAGGGAAGCCTGCAAAGGCTGACAGTATGCTGACACTCGTCATCGGCCGGACACAATCGCTCGCTACGCTACGGCCACTTCATGGCAACGACGAGAGGATTCAATGCAGATAACCGACCATCAGACCCTGCTTTCTACCTTGCTGACCGAGCTCGCGCGGCTGAAAAAAATCGGCTTTCTGGTCGTCGACGAGGCGTTTGACGTGGCGCGCGAGCTCGACCTCGATGCCTGCGCGAACATGCCGGTGACGATGATGGCCATCCTCGCCAGCGAGCGTGGTTTTGCGCAGTTCAAATCGCGCCTGCAGCATGAAGCCGGCACCTGAGCGGCCGTGCCTGCGGCGCTGCCGGTACAAGCGGCCAATATTCGTCGAATAATCACAGAATCTGCAGGCGTTGAAATCAAACGGACACATTCGCAGGCAATCATGAGACGGCGGTACCCAGGTGTTAGCCGACCAATGCCCTTCATGGAGACTACGATGCTATTGACTGCCCATGCGTTTCCCCATCCGTCCCACCCCATCGTCCAGGCACAATTCGCCAGCGCCACCGGTGCCCTTGAGCACGCGCTGCACGCAATGGCCGAGCTGAGCGAACTGAACCTCGCGGCCGCGACGGCATCGATACACGATTCCGGCGCGCTGATCCGGCAACTGACCGATGCGCGCGATCTGCCGCAGGCGTTGCAGACACTGCAGGCGCAAGCGCAGCCTGCCACCGAAAAATTCGCGTCGTACGCCCGGCATGTGAGCGACATCGGCCTGCAGGCGCAGGCGGAAGCCGCCAGGGCAGTCCACGGCCGTGTCGCCGAGTCGTTCGCGCAGGTGAATGAGTTTGTCGCCAGCGTCGACAAACTCGTGCCCGCCGGTGCCGAGCCGTTCACCGAAGCCTTCAAGTTGCAGGCAGTCCAGGTGCTCAATGGCTATGAGCAGCTGGCCAGGGCCAACCTCGCACTGCTGGAAAGTTATCAGCAACAGATGAGCGCGATGGCGGCATCATTCACGCCAGCGAATGCGCCGACCACCCAGGTCAAACCGAAAAAGGCGGCGGCTGCGACCACCGACTGAGATCAGGCTCAGCGGTCCCGGCACTCGTTGCCGGGGCCGGCTGATATCAGGGCGAATCCGGGCCGCCGGATCCCGCCGTCACCTGGCCGAGTGAGCGACACCGCTGCCGGTCAGAGATTTTCTTCGTAATGGGCGATGCCTTCCGACCGGTACAGCGCATAGATCTGTTCGAGCAGCGATCGAATGTAGGCCGATTCTTCCTCCGCCCGGACATTCATCAGGATCGGTGCCGACAGCCGCGCATCGCTGAAATTCTTGAACACGACATCGCGCCGCTGTAAGCCGAGCACGCTCTTCGGTGCGATCGTCACGCCCATGCCGGCAGCCACCAGGCCGAGGCTGATCTGGATCTCGCGTGCCTCCAGCGTGCGCTCGGGCGCCAGCCCGCGATCATGAAAGGCTTGCAGGATCAGGTCGGCAAAATTCGGCCGCTGCCCCTGCGGGAACAGGATCAGCGTCTCACTGGCGAGATCCTGCAGCGCCAGCTCTTCCAGCCCCGCCAGCGGATGGCCGTAGGGCACGGCCGCCACCAGAGGCTCGTCGCGTAACAGGATGCGCCGTATTGACGGATCGTCATAGCGGATGCGGCCGATGCCGGCATCGATCTCGCCGGCTTTCAGCGCGCGTATCTGTTCGCTGGTGGTCATCTCGACCAGCGACAGATCCACCTGCGGGTGAGCGTGCTTGAAGCGCCTGACGACTTCGGGCAGCAGGCCGTACAGCGTCGATCCGACGAAGGCCATGGTGAACTTCGCTTCCACCTTGCCGATCTGGCGCGTGGTAGCGATGAGGTTCTTGCTCATCGTGACCAGCTGTTCCGCATGCTTGCGAAAGTGCTGTCCTGCCTCGGTGAGCTCCAGCGGGCGCGAGCCGCGCACGAACAGCGCGACACCGAGCAGCTCTTCAAGCTGCTGGATCTGCCGGCTCAGCGGCGGCTGCGCAATGTGCAGCCTCTCGGCCGCGCGGGTGATGTTGCGCTCGTCTGCCACCGCGATGAAATAGCGCAAATGCCTCAACTCCATCTCAATACCCCGCAAGTATCCGGTACATACCCAAACGGTGTTGGACGCTCATGTTTGCCCTATTTAAGCTGCGAATACCCGATGCAACGCGAACTATATACCTGCCGGCACAAGGCAGGAACACGTTGCCAGAACAGCATAAACAAGGAGCGCCATGATTCCGATCATTCCCACCCAGGGTCCATCATCACAACCCGCCGGTGCCGTCCCGAACGTCGACGATCTCCTCGTCGAAGACAAACAGCGCGGCGACTATCGCCTGCACCGCAGCGCTTTTACCGACGAGGCGCTGTTCGAGCTGGAGATGAAGCACATCTTCGAAGGCAACTGGATCTATCTCGCGCATGAAAGCCAGCTGCCCGATCCGAACGACTACCTCACCACCACCGTCGGTCGTCAGCCGGTCGTCATTGCCCGCAATCGTCAGGGCGAACTGAACGCCTTCATTAATGCCTGCACCCATCGCGGTGCGATGCTGTGCCGCTTCAAGCGGGGCAACAAGGCGACCTACACCTGCCCGTTCCACGGCTGGACCTTCAATAACAGCGGCAAGCTGCTGAAGGTCAAAGACCCCGAGGGCGCTGGCTACCCGGACTGCTTCAACAAAGAAGGCTCGCACGACCTGAAGAAGCTGCCGAGGTTCGAAAGCTATCGCGGCTTCCTGTTCGGCAGCCTCGCCGAGGACGTGAAGCCGCTGAAGGAATTCCTCGGCGAAGCGGCCAGGATCATCGACATGATCGTCGACCAGTCCGACGACGGCCTCGAAGTGCTGCGCGGCTCGTCAACGTACACCTTCGATGGCAACTGGAAGCTGCAGGCGGAAAACGGCGCCGATGGCTACCACGTGTCGGCGGTGCACTGGAACTACGCGGCCACTACCAGCCAGCGCAAACAGCGCAATGCCGGCGACGCCATCCGCGCGATGGATGCCGGCAGCTGGGGCAAGCAGGGCGGCGGCTTCTATGCGTTCGACCACGGGCATATCCTGCTATGGACGAAGTGGTCCAACCCGGAAGACCGGCCCAACTTCGCGCGGCGCGATGACTATGCGCGCAAGTGCGGCGAGGCCACGGCCGACTGGATGGTGCGCCACTCGCGCAACCTGTGCCTGTATCCGAACGTCTACCTGATGGACCAGTTCGGCTCGCAGATCCGTCTGCTGCGACCGATCTCGGTCGACAAGACCGAGGTCACCATTTACTGCATCGCTCCGAAGGGCGAGCCGGCCGAGGCGCGCGCGCACCGCATTCGGCAGTACGAAGATTTTTTCAATGTCAGCGGCATGGCCACGCCGGACGACCTGGAAGAATTTCGCTCCTGCCAGCGCGGCTTCCATGCGACGGCGCTGCCGTGGAATGACATGTCGCGTGGCGCAGCGCACTGGATCGACGGCGCCGACGACGCGGCCCGCGCGATTGGCCTCAAGCCGCTGATGAGCGGCGTGAAGACGGAAGACGAAGGGCTGTATACCGTGCAGCACCGTTATTGGATGGAGGTCATGAAGACCGCGATCGCGAAGGAGCAGCAAGCATGCAAATGATCGACATGCCAGCGATGGACGAGGCGCCCGCGATCGGCCGTGAACACATCGTTGATTTCCTGTACCGCGAGGCGCGGCTGCTGGACGATCAGCAATGGGACGACTGGCTGGCCTGCTATCACGCCGACGCCGAATTCTGGATGCCGTCCTGGGACGACGACGACCGCCTGATCGACGACCCGCAACGCGAGATCTCGCTGATCTACTACCCGAACCGGCAGGGGCTGGAAGACCGCGTCTTCCGCATCAAGACCGAACGCTCCAGCGCCACTACGCCGCACACGCGCACCAGCCACAACCTCAGCAATGTCGAGATCGAGTCGCAGGACGGCCAGCAGGTGACCGTGCGGTTCAACTGGCACACGCTGTCGCACCGCTATCAGGCCACCACGGCGTACTTCGGCATGTCGCGCTATACGCTGGATTTTTCCGGCAGCCAGCCCGTCATCCGGCGCAAATATGTCGTGCTGAAAAACGACTACATCAGCCAGCTGATCGACATTTATCACATCTGATCGGCTCACCTCTGACCGACAAGAAAGAACCGCCATGAATCACACCATCGCCTTGCAGTTCGAGGACGGGCTCACGCGGCTGATCGACTGCGCGCCGGACGAGACGATCGCCAACGCGGCCTATCGGCAAAAGATCAATATTCCGCTCGACTGCCGCGAGGGCGCTTGCGGCACCTGCCGCGCGCACTGCGAGTCCGGGCAGTACGACCTGCCGGCATCGAGCTACATTGAGGACGCGCTGTCGGCCGACGAGGCCGGTCATGGCTATCTGCTGACCTGCCAGACGCGGCCGCGCTCAGACATGGTGGTGCGGGTGCCGGCAGCGGCGGCCGCGTGCAAGACGCAGGCAGCCGTATTCGAAGGACAGATCGAGCGCGTAGGCCGGCTGTCGGACTCCACGCTGGCGCTGGACATTCGTCTCGACGATCCGTCGCGGCTGGCGTTCCTGCCGGGGCAGTATGTGAAGATCGGCGTGCCGGGAACGGACGACACCCGTTCCTATTCATTCAGCTCGGCCTCCGGCGCGGCACTGGCATCGTTCGTCCTGCGCCGCGTCCCCGACGGCCTGATGAGCGCTTACCTCAGCGACGAAGCCAGGGCCGGCGACCGCATCGCATTTTCCGGGCCCTTCGGCAGCTTCTATCTGCGCGAGATTCAACGGCCGGTGCTGTTCCTGGCCGGCGGTACCGGCATTGCGCCCTTCCTGTCGATGCTCGATACCCTGCGCGATGCAGCGCCGGCGCATCCGCATCCCATTCGGCTGGTCTATGGCGTCACCTATGACGACGACCTGGTGCTGCGCGAGCAGCTTGATGACCATGTTGCGCAGATGGCCGGCTTTACCTACCGCTGCTGCGTGGCCGACGCCGCCAGCGCGCATGAGCGCAAAGGCTATGTCACTGAGCATATCGATCCGGCGTGGCTGAACGGCGGCGATGTCGACGTCTATCTGTGCGGCCCGGTGCCGATGGTGGAGGCCGTCGCCGGCTGGCTGCAGCGGCAAGGCCTGAAGCCGGCCAACTTCTACTATGAAAAATTTACGCCGGCGACCGCAGGCGCGGAAGCGGTGGCTTAAGTCATGGGCAAGCTGCGTTTCCAGGATAAGGTCGTCGTCGTCACCGGCGCCGCCCAGGGCATTGGCGAGGGCGTTGCCGTGGCGTGCGCGGCCGAAGGCGCACAGGTGGTGCTGGCCGATCGCTCGGACTGGGTGCTGCAGGTCGGCGAGCGCATCGCCGCCAGCGGCCATGCACAGGCCGCCGTGATGGTCGATCTCGAAACCTGGGTCGGTGCCGAGACGCTGATGCGCACGGCCGTCGAGCGCTTCGGCCGCATCGACGTCCTGATCAACAACGTCGGCGGCACCATCTGGGCCAAGCCCTATGAGCATTACACGGCCGACCAGATCGAGGCCGAGGTGCGCCGCAGCCTCTTTCCCACGCTCTGGTGCTGCCGCGCCGCGCTGCCGGCCATGCTCGCGCAGCGGCAGGGCACGATCGTGAACGTGTCGTCGATCGCCACGCGCAGCATCCATCGCGTGCCGTATGCCGCAGCCAAGGGCGGCGTCAACGCGCTCACTGCCTCGCTGGCGATGGAGCATGCGCGCAACGGCATCCGTGTCGTTGCCACCGCGCCGGGCGGCACCGATGCGCCGCCACGCAAGGTGCCGCGCAACCAGGCGCCGCGCTCGGCCGACGAAGAGGTCTGGTATCAGGCCATCGTCGACCAGACCATCGACGCCAGCTATATGCAGCGCTACGGCACCATCGCCGAACAGGTTGCGCCGATACTCTTTCTCGCCTCCGACGAGGCCGCTTACATCACCGGCTCGGTACTGCCGGTCGGCGGCGGCGACCAGGGGCTGTAAAGCTCCGGCCGCGCGCCTTCCGTCTTCTGGCCGCGCGGCCCGTCATGCGTCCACTGAGTTCATCGTCGCTGGCGGCGACAGGCTATGATGCGGCTTGCCCGATTGACTGGCCCGGCCTACTCACCCTGACGCATGAGCACCTCCATCTCCCGCACCGCTTTCCTCACCTTGCTCCTGATCGCCGCGATGATGGGCGCCAACCATGTGGCGGCGCGCTTCGCGTTCAACGACCACGTCAGCGTGATGACGGCCGTGATCGTTCGCAGCGGCGTCACTGCGTCTGTCATTGCCCTGCTGCTGCTGAGCCAGCGGGTGAGCCTGCGTTTCAGCGCGCGGCACCGGCTGGTGCTGCCGGCCGTCGGCGCGCTGGTAGCGGTGCAAAGCTATTGCCTGTATTCGGCAGTGGCGCGGCTGCCGGTGGCGCTGGCGCTGCTGGCCTTCAATACCTATCCGTTGTGGACGGCCTTCTGGGCGCGCGTCATCTACCGGCACCGCGCCGAGCCGTTTGTCGTGCGTGCGATGCCCGTGATGCTGGTCGGCCTCGCGCTGGCGCTGGATGTCTCCGGTGCGGCGTCCGGCCTCGGCGCCTCCGCGCACTGGCAGCAGATCGGCGCCGGCGTCGCATTCGCCACCGTGGCGGCGGCCACCTTCGCGCTGGCGATGGTCATCACCCAGCATGAGGCCAACGATATCGACGGCCGTGTGCGCACCGCGATCACGCTGGGCACGGTCACACTGCTGACCTCGGCGCTGGCCTGGTCCACGGGCGGCTGGTCGCTGCCGGCCAGCGCAACCGGCTGGTGGGGGCTGCTCGGACTGACCTTCTTTTACGGCACCGCTTTCACGCTGATGTTCAGCCTGCTACCCCGGCTGGGCGTGGTCGGCAATTCGGCAATCATGAACATCGAGCCGGTGTGCGCGCTGGCCCTGGCCTGGCTGCTGCTCGGACAGACGATCGCGCCGATCCAGGTCGCCGGCGCACTGATCGTGGTGGGCACGGTGATGGTGCTGGGATTGCGACGGCGCTAGGCAATGTTATAAGCTGTGTAATGTTATGGGATTGCCGGGCCGGCTCGCCGGTGCGCGCTGCCCGCGTCGTTCGTACTCTGTTTTTACGCTGTTCGTGCTCTTTTTGTACTCTTTGACCAAGACAGGCACAGCGCCGCAGTGCAGTCCCTTGCGCCGCCGCTGATCCTGCATCCATTCGAGACTGGAGGCGCCTCATGTCGGTTCAGCAGCTCACCCCTCGTCCCGCCGCAGATGCGGTGCGGCAGGCCAAAGTCCACCTGGCGGCCGCGCTGCGGCTGGCCGTGCTGGACGGACTGGAAGAGGGCATCGATAACCACTTCACAATGATGGTGCCGGGCTATACCGACCGCTACCTGCTGCTGCCTTACGGCCTGCACTGGTCGGAGGCGCGCGCCAGCGACATCATCGTCTTCAACGATGCCGGCGAGACGCTCGAAGGCAACGGCGTGGTCGAACTGTCGGCACAGTGCATCCATGCGCCGATGCATCGGCTGACCGGCGCGAAAGTCGTGCTGCACACCCACCAGCCGTGGGCGACCGCGCTCAATATGTTGAAGAACAACCGGCTGCTGCCTGCCACGCAGACCGCCGCATTCTTCCATAACCGCATTGCCTATGACGATCACTACCAGGGCCTGGCGAAAACGATGGCCGAAGGCGAGCGGCTTGCCGCCCTGTTGCAGGGCAAGCAGGCAATGTTCCTGAAGAATCACGGCGTGATCACCGTCGGCGATACCGTGGCCCAGGCCTACAAGCGTCTGTACAAGCTGGAGAAAGCCTGCCAGACGCAACTGCTGGCGATGAGCAGCGGCCAGCCGCTGGAAGTGATGAGCGATGCGGTCGTGGCCGAAGTGCAGCAGCGCGCGCCGGCCGACCGGCATCCGTCGTCCGAGCGCGACCGGCTGTATTTCGAGGCGATGATGCGCGTGCTGGATCGCGTCAATCCCGGCTACGCTGACTGATCTGCAGCGCTTATTTTCAGCTGTCCCTGCAAGGAGGTTGGCATGAGCACGAACGCACGCTGGCGGCAGCGTCCGCCAGGGTCCAATTGGGGCGACTTCGGCGCCGACGATCAGGCCGGCCGCCTGAACCTGATCACGCCGGCCAAGGTCTTGCAGGGCATCGCTGAAGTGCATGAGGGTCTGAGCTTCAATCTCAGCCTGCCGCTCGACGTCCCCGGCGGCAATGTGCTGAACCCGCGCCGCCATCCGCCGGTACTGCGGCCGACCGTGCGCAACGGCCTGCCGAACATGAACTATGTGCTGGCGTCCGACGACCCGTCGCATACCGATGTCGTCAGCGACGATCTGGTGATCCTGCATACCCAGTACAGCACGCAATGGGACAGCCTCGCGCATGTCGGCTCGCTGTTCGATGCTGATGGCGACGGCACGCCGGAGCCGGTCTACTACAACGGCTACCGCGCGGCCACGCATATCCAGGGTGCGGCCGCTACGCATGAGGCCGGCGTGTTCAATCATGCGCCGATCGAGCAGCGCTCCACCTCCGGCGCGCAGGCGCTGGGCATCGAGAACATGGCCGAGCGTTGCGTGCAGGGGCGGGCGGTGATGATCGACCTGCATGCCCATCTCGGTGGCGCGCGCACGCTGGTCGGCTATGAGGCGCTGGCAAGCATCCTCGAGCGCGACGGTATCGTCGTCGAGTCCGGCGACATGGTGTGCCTGCACACCGGTTTTGCCGACCGCCTGTTGGCGATGGACCGCCGGCCCGATGCCGACGCGCTTGCGCAATGCGGCGCGGTGCTGAACGGCCGCGATACGGCGCTGCTGAACTGGATCACCGAGTCCGGGCTGTCGGTGCTGGTGGCCGACAACTATGCGGTCGAGGCGCATCCGGCGACAGCGGCCTCCGGCTGCTGTGCGACGCTGCCGCTGCATGAGCATTGCCTGTTCAAGCTGGGCATCCATCTGGGCGAGCTCTGGCACCTGACGCCGCTGGCGCAATGGCTGCGCGCGCACGGCCGCTATCGTTTCCTGCTGACGGCGCCGCCGCTGCGCCTGCCGGGCGCTGTCGGCTCGCCCGCGACGCCGATTGCGACGGTGTAACGGTGTAACGGTGTGACGCGGGATAGCGCGACGCCCGCTTCCTCACCGTTTCACCAGGTCTCGATCACCCGGCTGTCGTCGCGCTGTCCGAGTCCCATCGCTGCCGCCTTCACGAAGCGCTGATGCGCGACTTCGAGCAGCGGCAACTGCGCGCCGCAAGAGGCGCCGGCGTCGGCGACCAGGCCGCTGTCCTTCACGAAGATGTTGATCGCGCTCGTCACCTGCACGTCGGTGCCGGCGCACATTCGCGGGCCGCGATCGGACAGCATCCACGATCCCGCCGCGCCTTTTTCGACCAGCGACAGCACCGTCGCCGGGTCCAGCCCCAGCGATTTCGCCAGGTTCAGGGCCTCGGCGGCGGCCGCAAGATGCACCGAGCACAGGTGCTGGTTCACGACCTTGATGCTCTGGCCGTCGCCGATCTGTTCGCCGGTCACGCGCACCGTGCCCATGGCCTCCAGCACCGGCCGCGCGGCCGCCACGTCCTGCGCCGCGCCGGACGCAAAGATCACCAGCTCGCCGGTCTTTGCGCGGGCCACGCCCCCCGTGACCGGCGCATCGACCACGCGTGCGCCCAGCTTTTGCAGGATCTCGCCCTGTTCACGCACCGACTGCGGCCCGACCGTGGACATCACGATCCACAGCTGCCCCGGCGGCACGGCCGTGACTGCGCCCGCCACGCTGGCCAGCTGCTCAGGCGTGGCGACCATCACCACCACCACGTCGGCCGGCGGCGCATCGGTCAGCCGCGTCACCGTGGCGATACCGTTCGCCTGTGCCGTAGCGATCATCGCGTCCGATACTTCGACGCCGGTCACCGCGTGGCCGGCCTGCTGCAGGCGCTGCGCCATCGGCAAGCCGATCGCGCCCACACCGATGAACGTGACGGCCATGGTCCCGTGCTGCAGTTCGCCGCTCATCTCAGCCACCCCTTGATCCGGGCCGCCAGCGCATCGCGGCTGATGCCGTAACGGTCATGCAGCGTCGGCAGCGCGCCGGCGTCGAGGAAGGCGTCCGGCAGGCCCGCCAGCTCGAAGCCGGCCGGTTGCACGCGGTGGCGCAGCAGCGTGCTGGCCACCGCCTCGCCCAGTCCGCCGACCACCGAGTGATTCTCCGCAACGACCACCAGCCGCGGCTTGCTGCGCACCGCGTCGATGATGGTCGCTTCGTCCAGCGGCTTGATGGTCGGGCAGTGCAGCACGGCCACATCGATCTTGTCGGCGGCCAGTGCCTGCGCCGCTTCCAGCGCGCGCATGGTCAGCAGGCCGCTGGCAATGATCAGCACGTCCGCACCGTCGCGCAGCAGCTTGGCCTTGCCCAGTTCGAAGCGGTAGCCCTCGATCTCATCGAGCACCAGCGGCACATTGCCGCGCAACAGGCGCATGTACACCGGCCCATTGTGCTCAGCGATCGCCGGCACTGCCTGTTCGAGGTCGAGCGCATCGCAGGGGTCAACGATCGTCAGCCCCGGCACGCCGCGCATCATCGCAATGTCTTCAATCGCCGCGTGGCTGGGGCCGTAACCGGTGGTCAGGCCCGGCAGCGCGCAGCAGATCTTCACGTTCAGGTTCTCTTCGGCGATCACCTGATGAATGAAGTCGAACGCGCGGCGCGTGCCGAATGCGGCATAGGTGGTGGCAAAGGGAATCAAGCCTTCTTTCGCCATGCCGCCGGCCGCCGCCATCAGCAGCTGCTCGGCCATGCCCATCTGGTAAAAGCGCTCGGGATACGCCTGCGCGAACAGGTGCAGGTCGGTGTACTTGGCGAGGTCGGCGGTCAGGCCCACCACGTCCGGCCGGTCGGCCGCATACTCGACCAGCGCCTTGCCGAACGGCGCCGCCTTGACGCGCTGCCCGTCGGCGGCGATCGAGGCGATCATGGCCGAGGTTGTCAGGCGCGGCTTTTTGTCAGCGACGGGGGCGTTCATGCGTGCTCTCCTTGCGATTGGTCGAGGATGGCCAGCGCCTGCTGCCATTCAGGCGGGTCGACGCGGATGAAATGGTTCTTTTCGCGTTGCTCGAGGAAGGGCACGCCTTTGCCCATCAGCGTGTCGAACAGGATCACGCGCGGTCTTGCGTCGGCCAGCGCGCGCGCTGTGTCGAAGGCCTGCACCACGGCCGGCAGGTCGTTGCCGTTCACGCGCTGCACGTGCCAGCCGAACGCAGCCCATTTGTCCGCCAGCGGCTCGAAGCCCAGCACTTTGGACGACGGGCCATCGGCCTGCTGGTTGTTGATATCGACCAGACAGATCAGGTTGTCGAGCCGGTGGTGCGCCGCGCCCATCGCGGCTTCCCAGGTCGAGCCTTCGTCGAGCTCGCCATCGGACATCGAGTTGTAGACGAACGCCGGGTTCTTCTTATGCTTGAGCCCCAGCGCCATGCCGACGCCGATCGCCAGCCCCTGGCCGAGCGAGCCGCCGGAGATTTCCATGCCGCGCGTGTAGCTGGCCATGCCCGACATCGGCAAATGGCTGTCGTCGCTGCCGTAGGTCTCCAGTTCGCTCTCATCGAGCACGCCGGCCTCGATCAGCGCCGCATAGTGCGCGATCGCATAGTGGCCGTGCGACAGCAGGAAGCGGTCGCGGCCTTCCCAGTCCGGGTCGGTGGGGTGCAGGTTCATTGCGTGGCAATAAGCCACGGCCAGCACATCGGCCCAGCCCAGCGCCTGGCCGATGTATCCCTGGCCCTGGACTTCGCCCATGCGCAGCGCAAGGCGGCGGATGCGGTAGGCGCTCTTGTGAAGCGTCGTGAGATCAACCATGAGGTTCTCCGTCAAAAAATCGTTACGGCGGGCAGGTCGGCGGTCACAGGAATCCGATAGAGATCCACGGTATCGCCGCCACCACCAGCACGCCGATGAACAGCGCGAGCAAATAGCCGACGATAGGCTTCATGCCTTCGTCCGGCGCGATGCGGCTGATCGCGCAGGCCGCGTAATAGCCGACGCCGAAGGGCGGCGCAAACAGCCCGATGCCCATCGCCAGCGTGACCACCATCGCATAGTGCACTTCATGAATGCCCAGCTGCCGCGCGATCGGAAACAGCAACGGGCCCAGCAGTACGATCGCCGGTATGCCTTCCAGCATCGAGCCGAGCACGATGAAGGCCAGGATCGACATCGCCATGAAGCTGAACGCGCCGCCGGGCAGTGCCTGCATCGCCTCGGCCAGCGCGCCCGAGAAGCCCGACTGCGTCAGCGCCCACGCCATGCCGGTGGCTGCGCCGATGATGAACAGGATCGCGCCCGATAATGAGGCGGTGCTGACCAGAATAGGGAAGAGACGGCGCCAGTCGAACTGCCGATACACCAGCAGACCGGCGAGCACCGCATAGACGATGCCGATGGTCGAGACCTCCGTGGCCGTCGCAACGCCTTCGACCACGGCGGCGCGGATGACCAGCGGCAGCGCCAGCGCGGGCAGGGCGACGGCAAACGAATGCGCGATCTCGCGCGCGCCGGCCCGCCGGACGCCGGCCAGGCTGTCGCCGCGGCAGCGCCAACCGACCAGCGCAGCGAGCGTGACGCCGACCACCACGCCGGGCAGCAGTCCGCCGGTAAATAAAGCGGCGATCGATACGCCGGTCGCCGAGCCTATCGTGATCAGCACCAGCGACGGCGGTATCGTTTCCGTCTGCGCGCCGGTGGCCGACAGCAGCGCGACCAGCTCGCCCGGCTTGGCGCCGCGCTTTCTCATTTCGGGAAACAAGGCCGGTGCCACGGCCGCCATGTCGGCCGCCTTCGAGCCGGAAATGCCGGAGACCAGATACATCGCGCCGATCAGCACATACGACAGGCCGCCGCGCACATGGCCCAGCAGGTTCGCCAGAAAAGTCACCATCGCGCGCGCGATGCCGGTCATCTCGATCAACAAGCCCAGCAGCACGAACAAGGGCACCGCCAGCAGGATCAGGTGGCTCATGCCTTCGTCCATCCGGCCGACCACGACGACGGTCGGCGTGCTGGTCGTCAGTGCGATATAGCCGAGTGTCGCCAGCCCGAAAGCGAACGCGATCGGCAGGCCCAGCAACACCAATGCGCCAACGCCAAACACAAAGAAGATCAGCAGGTTCCAGTTGCCCAGCGGCGCCAGCATTGGCGCGGCTGCAGACAGTGCGCCGACGATCAGCGCCACGGCAACGACGGCCAGCGCGGCATCTTTCAGCGAGCCGCTGCGCAGCAGCCGGATCAGCGCGGTCAGCAGCATCAGCGCCAGTCCCACCGGCAGTGCCGCGGCGCGCCAGGCATTGGGGATGCCCATGGCCGGCGTGGTGACGAACATTTCGTCCTGTGCAAATTCATACGCAGGAGGGATGACAAACGCGAGGAAGGCGGCCGCCGCGGCAATCGCGATCAGGTCCAGCAGCGCGCGTGCGCGCGGCGCGAGCTTGCCCACCAGCGCGGTCATGCGCATGTGCTCGCCGCGCTGCAAGGCCACGATCGAGCCGAGCATGGCCAGCCACAGAAAAAGGATCGACGCCAGTTCGTCCGACCACACCAACGGCGCATGCAGCAGGTAGCGGCTGGTGACGCCCGCCAGCAGGATCAGCACTTCCGCCAGCACCAGCAGCGCGGCCGGCACGGCGATCAGCGTGGACAGTGCCGTGTGCAGGCGCTCCGGCCAGCGGCGCGTCGCCGCTGAGCCGCCGTCCGGGCTGACTGCATGCGTGTCAGTGCTGAGGTCCATGAGCGGTTTCTGAACGAGGAGCGTCAGGCGGAGAGTGAAGGACAGGGCGCCCTGAAAGCTCAGGCAAGCTTGCCCGACACCTTTTCCAGCAACGACCAGGCCACTGCGCCGTACTTCGCTTTCCACTCGCTGTAGAACGGGGTGGCTGCGAGCTTCTTGCGGAAATCGTCCTGCGACACCGTCAGGATGTTGATACCCCTGGCCTTCAGGTCGGTGGTCAGCGTGCCGTTCAGCCTGGCCACGTCGGCGCGCTGCTCGGTGGCGGCCTTGTCGAGCTCGCGCTGAATGATTTGCTGCAGGTCGGCCGGCAGTCGCTGGAAGCTGCGCTTGTTGCCCAGCACCCAGTAGCCGTCCCAGACATGGCCGGTCAGGCTGCAGCTTTTCTGCACTTCATACAGCCGCGCGGTCGCGGTGATGGCCAGCGGGTTTTCCTGGCCTTCGACCACTTTGGTCTGCAGCGCGGTATAGACCTCGTTGAAATTGATCGGCGACGGCGCGGCGTCGAGCGCCTTGAACAGCGACATCAGCGGCGGCGCCGGCGGCACGCGCATCTTGAAGCCTTTCAGGTCGGCAGCCGTGCGGATCTCGCGGCCGGACGAGGTGATGTGGCGGAAGCCGTTGTCCCAGATTTTCGAGACGGTGAAGATTGAGGTCTTGGCAATCTCGGCGCGCACATGGTTGCCCAGCTCGCCGTCCATCGCCTTCCAGACATCGTCATAGTTCCTGAAAGCGAAGCCGACGCTGGTGATGCCCGACAGCGGCACATAGGTGGCCAGGATCAGCGACGACAGGTTCAGAAAATCGACCGATCCATTGCGTACCTGCGCCAGCAGATCGGTGTCGCTGCCGAGCTGATTGGCCGGGAATAGCTTGATGTTTACCCGGCCGGACGTCGCTTCGCGGATGCGGTCATGCGCCTGCTTCGCGCGCAGATTGACCGGATGCGTCGGGTCTTGCCCGGTGGCGTATTTCAGTTCGAATTCTGCTGCGCGCGCCGGCCGGGTGGCGATCGAGAACAGCGGCAGCGCCAGCGCGCCGGCCACCAGCTTGCGGCGCGTGAGATTGGCCTTGGAGTCTGTCATGCTCGTCTGCAGTGGGGTTGCCGGAGTTGGTCGGGGCGGTGACATGCGCCAGAGGCGAATGCGCTGCGCAGGCTCAGTGGATCAGCATGCCGCCGTTCACGTCGAGCGTGATGCCGGTGCAATACGCCGACAGGTCGCTGCCCAGGAACACGCAGGCACCGGCCACATCGGCCGGGCGGCCGAGACGTGCCAGCGGAATGCTGTCCTCGATCTCCTTTTTGCGCTCGGGGCTGAGCTTGCCTTGCGTGATGTCGGTCTCGATCAGGCCCGGCGTGATGCAGTTGACGCGGATGCCTTCAATGCCGAATTCTCGTGCCATGGCGCGCGCCAGGCCTAGCACGCCGGCCTTGGCCGCCGAATAATGCGGGCCGCCGAAGATGCCGCCGCCGCGCTGCGCGGACACCGACGACATGCAGATGATCGAGCCCGACCGTTGCGCGCGCATCGTCGGCAGCGCCGCCTGCGACATGTTCAGTGTGCCGCGCAGGCTGACGTCGAGGATGCGGTCGTAATCCTCGCCGGTGATCTCCAGCGTCTTCACCGGCTGTGTGATGCCCGCATTGTTGACCAGGATGTCGATGCGGCCGAAGGCCTTGATCACGGCGGCGATGGCCGCTTCGCAGTTCGCCTTGTCGGTGACGTCCGCCACCAGGCCCAGATGCCCGTCGCCCAGCCGTGCGGCAGCGGCGGCCGGATCGGCGCGCTCAAGGTCGAGGATCGCCACCCGGGCGCCTTCGGCCGCCATCAGGCGGGCAGTGGCATAGCCCAGACCGTTGATGCCCGCACCGCCCGTAATGACGGCAACCTTATCCTTGAGCAGCATGACCTTCGTCTCCCTTGTATCGTTCGAATTTTTATTCCGGACGGCTTGTGGCCGGTACCGGAGGCTTGCAGCTTATCCAAACGAGACTAGCGCAAATGAAGGGCGATGTCGATTCAACGGACCGAATTCAGCCCATCATGCCGCTGAAGGGAGACTTTCAGTTTTGTTGACTGTCGCAGCCGGATGCGTGCTCAGGCGATGGCCGGCGGCGGCGCCAGTAGTGGCAATGACGTCGCCGCGCATATCGGCTGATCGTTCATGACCGCCGCTTCGACGGCAACGTGCGCATTGGGCACGAGCGCTTCAAAACGACGCGTATCCAGTGCCGCATCCATGGCATCCAGCGCCTGCCGCAGCGCTGCCGCACGCCGGCGTGCCTGCGCGCGCTTGTGCGAAGCGATGTCGGTGAAGTCGCTGCGCACAAAGGCTTCCGGCGCCAGACTGTAGAGGCCATCGGGCGTGATTTCCGCGCCGCGCTCTTTCCAGAGCTTCTCGAGATCGACCTTGATACGCATCCGGCGCTTCGGATTCAGCGCAACACGTTGCTTGTTGGAGACCAGTCCCACCTGCGCACAGCCCAGCCGTTGCGCGAGGTGCTGCGCTGCCTGTACCAGCAGATCGGCGGGGCGCAGTCCGTGCATGGCCTTGGTGGCCTGGCGTATCCATTCCGGCGCCGCCTGCGCGCGAGAGCCATGAAAGCGTGTGACCAGCAGCTGGTGCGCACCGGCGCGCTCGCGCACCAGGAAGCTCAATGAAAAGAGCCGTTGACCGTTCCACAGCAACTGAATATGCGACTCGCCTTCGCGATGCCCGTCTTTGAGCGATTGTAATTGCAAGGTGAGGGTGTTGCCGTCATCGGTAGTCCACGACATGATCGGCAACGGTGCGCGGCAAGAAGACTGCGTCAGGTCGGACCAGCCGGCTTCTCGCAAAAACTCATGATGCTCGATCATGTGCGTGACGCGCTCGCGGCAGTTCAATGAGCGCAGCGCATAGGGCCGGTAGATCCGCGTCACCAGCTTCGGTGACGCCTGCGCCTGCTGGCGCAAATGGGCATGCGACTCCAGGTAGGACAGCCAGCGATGCGTGGAGGTCGGGAAAAACAGGCAGCCCAGTACCAGCTTGCCGCGCTCGCGCGGATGGCGTGCCCATGAGGCCCAGTACTGCGTGAACAATGCGGATAGTTTCATAATTACGGGTCGCAAGACACGCGCGCCAATGGCTCGGCGCTCGAGTCGGTTACTTCAGCGTGTCGAGATAATCAAGCACTTCGGCCATCTCGGCGGCGTTGCCGAGGCCGTCATATCGGCGAGGCCGAATAATTCATACAGGCTGAGCGACAATCCGCGCGCTGACTCGGAGTCCACGGATTCATGAACCAATGCTGCGACGAACACAACACTGACTGCGATAAACGTCGCCCAGTGGATGCGCCGCTGCGCGGCAGAGATATGAGTCGCTTGAAGTTCATTCGTCATCACAATGCGCCATCAAAATGATGATGTTGATTGTCCGGATGAACTGAAAGTGGCGTCAACGAAAGATGCGCGTGTGATGACACGCAGCTGACGGCGTTGTCAGCCGAATGTCAGTCAAACTTCAGTTAACCCGTGGTTCCTGTCAGGGTCGTGTATGTTGGTTACAAGTCGATACACTGCTGACGTATCGCTGACAGGATATTGTGAAGAATCTGGCAGGATGACAACGGCGATCGGCATCCTGCGAAGTGCGATCGCCGGGTCGCAATGAAAGCGGTCATCGAGGCAAATTCGTTCATTGTTCAATCCGATGAAACGCTGTCGGCAGCGACAGCAAGGATCACCGATGCGTGCCTGCACTCACCGGTGAATCAGCATCAGAACAGGCCGACGAAGCCGTCGATAAAACAAGCGAGGCCGGCCACGCCGATTGGCAGTGCGGCCAGCCATACCGGCCGCGATTTCACCAGACCGGCAACCGAGCTCAGCAAGATCGTTACTTGCAGCAGAAGCACCGCACGGCCGAACGGTACGTTGTGCCGCTTGGCGTCGTCGCGCTGCGCTTCAAAGGCTTGTGCTTTCGTACGAATGTCGTCCTTCTCGTGCGCGTAACGTGCTGCTTGTTCTTCATCGCGACGGATGCGCTCTTCATAGCCGCTGCGTGCAGGGCTGCTGGCCGGCAGCGCCGCCAGCTGCAGCTTCAGCTGCTCGGTCTGCAGCTCGAACAGATGCTGCTTCATGCTCTTGGCCTGATAAAAATTCCACTGGTCGGAAGCCAGCGCCTGCTGGATCACGCTCTGCGTGGAATACGATCCGCCTTTAAAAGTCGATAGCGTCGCGCAGACGGCGAACACGATCGTGGACAAGGCCATCTGATTAAGCCAGGGCTCTTTTTTTTCTGTTGTACTGGTGCTCATTACAGGTCATTCGTTGTTGGCTAAAGGCGCAGGGCAGGTGTCAGGCAGGCCATTGAGACCCTGGCGCTCGATGTCGAACACGGCGCGGGCATTTGCCATGCCCGAATGCCTGACGACGTAGATGCTGTCGAAATCATCATCGCGCCAGGCCGGGACGACATCGGGGCTCGCTCCCGTTTTTTCAAGCAGCACCTGCGCCAGCTTTGCCGCGAGGTGATGCTCCCACGCGATCACATAGGTGCCCGCAGGCTGACGCAGCAGCTCGTCGGCAAAAGGCACGACTTCCGTCATTGGCCAGTGGATATTGACCGGCAGGCCGAGCCGGATTGCCAGCGGCTCGATGGTGGCCAGCGGACGGATATAAAAATAAGGCACGCCCTTGTCCGGCTTTTTGACGGCCGGGTTCGGTGCGAACAGGCCCGATGGCGTGTCGAACTTCGACAGCAGCACCGGCGGCAAGGCGAGCGCGCGGTTCAGTCCGCGGCAGTTCAGCTGCCCGAGGCCGGCCGTTGGCTTTTCGCCATGACGGATGATGACGAAGGTGGTGTCGGACCAGGCAGACGGTGCGACTGACAGCAACAGACAGGGCAGCCCAATCAGGGCTTTGCGGAGCGTGGGCAAGATGGGTCTTTCGGAAGGGGGGCGTGCTGTTAAATCTCGGGGTGTCGACGGCGATCAGGATGTCACCCGCGCCTGACGCAGGTCTGACATCGGCTCGGGACCATCAACGCTGAGGCGCCGCATTCTAATGCACTCGTGCAGCGCGTGCGGCGAATCGTCGTAAAAGCCGTCTGTGCCTGCCGTATCCCATCAGGCGGGAGCCCGCCATAGGGGCGGTAATAAAAACGGCCACCCCAAAGGTGGCCGTCGTCTGCTTGCGCCCTGGCGGGCGCGCTCAGCAGCGGTGGTGCGTTACTTCGCTTCGCTGATCTTCTTCAGGTTTTCCAGGCCGGCCTTGTAGACCGCAGACATGGTGTTGGTCGCATCGGCATCGGTCTGTCCCTTGGCCGGCTTGTCGCCCAGGTCTTTGCGCTTGAACGTGCCTTCCCAGATCGCAACGGCCTTGCCGCCCTTGGTCGGCTCGACCTTGAAGGTCGATGCATAGTGGCTGACCGGCAGCACGCCTTCGATGATCACGTAGCTCAGCAACATCTTCTTGTCGTTGTGCGCGGTCAGCCGCTCCTTGATCGTGCCGCCATCTTGCAGCGTCAGCAGACGGATCGCACCCTTCTTGTTGTTCTCGCCTTCCAGGATCTCGGTCTTCTTCACAGCCGGGTGCCAGGCGCCGAGGTCGTTATAGTTCTTCGATTTGGCCCAGACGTCGTCGGCCTTCGCATTGATTTCGATACGCTCCGTGACCTTGAGCGTCTTTGCCGGATCGGCGAAGGCTGCGAACGGGTTCAACAAAGCCAATGCGACGGGTGCAGCGAAAAGCACTTTCATGGTGTGTCCCTTTTCTTGAAATTCGATTGTAGTTATTGGCGATTCCTCAGCTTCGGCAGACAGCGCAGATCGACGACTTTCTTTGCCCACCATCGATATGCACGCTGACGCGACCTAGTGTGGCATAAATTGTTATTCGCTTCTCGCGCGCTCCTCTCTTTGCGTTTTTTAAGCCGTTGCCCCTCGCTGCGCCGCCGTCACGCCAGCACCAGCGCGCGCATTTCCAGGCTGTGCCGCGGCGCCGCATCGGCAGGCGACGTGGGATCCTCAAAAGCGGTGTGGGGTACCGTGCCTGCGTGCGCGTAACGGGAATCGAAATGCAGGAACAACAGCGCCTCATCGTCTTCCATGGCCGGGTAATAGAACCAGCGGTGACGCGCGTTGTGCAGCACCGCATAGGTTTCGCCACGCCGGTCCGGGTACACGATCGCATTCGGCACCAGGTCGGCCGGATCGACCGTGGGCGCAGACGCCAGTGCGAGCGGCGCATCGTTCAGCGGCTGCGGATTCAGCGAGCGCCACAGGCCGACAATGCGGTAGGGCGGCAATGCATCGGCCGCCGTCAGGCCAAGCAGGCCGGCGATCCGCGCGGGCGCCGAGCGCGGCGTGAAATCCGCATGCACGCGTCCCACCGGCGAACGTACCGTGCTGAACGAGCCGCCGAGGCCGTCCAGCGGCGGGCGGCCGGGGGCACGCTGCCGGTAGGTGTGGTCGAACACGATCACGGTTGACGCCTTCAGCGCGTCGGCAATCCATTCGGCTGCTTCCGCGTAGCCAGACCTGCGCAGCTGCGCATCGTCGCGGCCGGCCGCGACCTGGCTGCGCCGGCGCAGGCAGGTGAAACCGCATTCATCGAACCCGATTCGGCCCGACAGTTCGCGTGCGTTCCAGATGCGCGTTTCATGCGCGTGCAGCTGGCCGTTGAAGCGCGGCGCGCCGTCCGGCGGATCGTAGGTGTAGGTGGCCAGGTCGGCCGTGCGCGTTGCCAGATAGTTCAGCGGCGCAGTCACGCTATCGTGCATGCGCCGTCCTGTCAGAAGAAGGCCATCGTGCGCACCTCGATGCTTTCGCGCTTGGGCGCATCGGGCGGCGACGTCGGATCTTCGAAGGCCGAGTGCCCCATGAAACGGCAGCGTCCGTCGGTCGCCGAGTCATAGGTCTTCAGCAGCAGTGCATGATGATTTTCCATCTTCGGAAAATACATCCACTTGTGCTTTGGCGAGTAGCGCATCACGTAGATCTCGCCGGTGCGCTCGCGGTACTTCAGCTCCATGCGCAGCATATCGCCTTCGTCGTGCGTGCTGGCGTCGACCATCGCCAGCGGCAGCTCGTCCACGCGCCGGTACAGCGGCTTCCAGACGTTGTAGAAGGCGACGCGCCCTTGCAGCAGCGCGTCGGCCTCGTCCGGCAGGATGTCGCGCACCCGCTGAGGTCCGCTGGCCACCGTGTAATCGCTGTGCACCAGCATCACCGCAGGGCGCTGCACGGTCGTCTGCTGCTTCAGATCGGCCGGCAGGCGCTTGCGGATGGTGTGGTCGAAAATGACGACACGTTTCGCGCCGGTGTTCCGCTTCACGAAGTCGATCACCTGCAGATAGAAGGTCGACTTGATCTGCTCGTCATCGTCGAAGTGAGTGAACGACGGATCGAACTCATGCAGCTCGAAGCCCTCGCGGTCCAGCGACAGCCGCTCGACCTCGGGCCACGCGTCATAGATGGCCACCTCCTGAGGATCGGTGCCGGGCGGGTTGAGCTGGACGTCCGGGTCGGGCTCATAGAAGTAGTAGTCCGGCGGGCGGCCATTGTCTACCGTGTAGTTCATGGTCGCCCGGACGGCCTTCAGCTGCATCAACTGGGTCATCTTCGCGGTTTCCTTTCAGCGGTGCTGAGGTGCGGTGGTGTCAGGCTCAGGCGGCCACGGCCTGCGGCTGCAGCGTGAAGCCCTCGTACACCCGCGTCGATTGCCAGCAGGGCAGCTGCTCGACGTCTTCGGTCATCCACCTCACCAGGTTCTTGTGCTGGCCGAGCGGCAGCTGCTGCCAGCCGCGCAAGTGCATCGGTGCCGCCAGCGCGATGTCGGCAATCGTCGGCTGGTCGCCCATGACCCAGCGGCGGTCGGCGAGGCGCTTATCGAGAATGTCGGCCAGCTTGTGGAATTGCGCGGCCTGCGCGTCGAGGATCGCCGGATCGGGCGCGCCGCCCAGCAGCGGCTTCACGCAGTTCTCGACCAGATACACGTAGCAGCTCGGGAACCAGTGCGCCGATTCCCACAGCAGCCAGCGGTTCACATCGGCGCGCTGCTGCAGCGACGTCGGATACACCGCCTGATTGCCCAGCTTGTCGGCCGCGTATTGCAGGATGGCGTTCGACTCCCACAGCACGAAGCCGTCATCCACCATCGCCGGCACCGACGCATTCGGGTTCAGCGAAATAAACGGCTCCGCTTTTTGAGCGCCCTGGAAGTAGTCGACATGGACCAATTCATAGTCAGCGCCCATCAGCTGCAGCCCTGCGAGTACCTTCTTGCAATTCACCGTGATCGGATCGGCATGGATCTTCATTCTGTCTCCTTGGTTATCGTCGCGGCAGCATCTGACGGCTGCCGTTTGAGTATAGAGATTGACCCTGTCACCTACATCTGCTTGAATGCGAACGGATTGTCTCCACAGAGGAAACAATGGGCAGTGCAGCGCAACATCAGTCAGCCATCACGTCGGACATGCTGACGGCCTTTCTCAAGGTGGCCGATCTGGGCAGCGTCAGCCGCGCGGCGGACGTGCTGGGCGTGACGAAGAGCCAGGTCAGCAAGCGCATCGCGCTGCTCGAGCACACGATCGGGGCGACCTTGTTCAGCCGCAGCACACGGCGCGTGGTGCTGACGCCGGCAGGCGACGCCTATCGCGAGTTTGCGCAGCGAGCGGTCGATGAAATGTCGGCCGGCGTCGAGCGGCTGCGTTCGATGAGGTCGGAACTGGTCGGCTCGATCCGGCTGACGGCGCCGGTATCGTGGGGCCAGCATGTGCTGTCACGGCGGCTGCCGGATTTTCTGCGCCTGCATCCTGGCATTGACGTCGAGCTGCAACTGACCGATCGCCGTCTCGATCTCGCGCGCGAGCGCATCGACATCGCGCTGCGCTGGTCCACCACACAAACCCCTGAACTGCTATGGAAGCCGGTGGCCTCAGTCGGCTGGGTGCTGGCCGCTGCGCCTGCGTATCTGAAGACGGCCGGCATGCCGACCTCGCCGGTCGAGCTGGCCCACCATACCTGCCTCGGCTATTGGCGCGAGAGCTCTGACGACGCGTGGCTGCTGGTGGCCTTGCGCCGGCTGCCGGAGCCGTATGAGGAACGTGCCGAGATCACCATCAAGAGCCGCTATCACGTCGACAACCCCGAGGCGGTGCTGAACGCGGCGCTGGCCGGCATCGGCATTGCGCTGTTGCCGGACTATGTGTGCGCGCGTGAGCTGGAGACAGGGCAGCTGCAGCGCGTGCTGCCCGACTGGACTCCCCATACCAAGTTCGGCACCCAGATCATGGCGATCGCTACACCGGAGCGAATGAATCTGTCGCGCAACCGCGCGCTGCTGGAATTTCTGGTCGCGCAGCCTGCGGCGGTGATGTGAGCGCCGTTCGCGGCAACAGTCTCATCCCCTGAGCTAAGATTTGTCCGGCGATTCACGCGGCCCGGCAACGCAGGCTTGCTGCTTTCCATGCCACGGCCTCGTGCCGCAGTCTTTTATCACTTTTTAATGTCGGTGGAGTGCCCTATGCTGATCCGTGCAAATTTTTCCGTCCGCGCTGTCGTGACACCTGACGATTACCAGTGGTCGCCAGCGCCGCAGCCCGGCGTCGAGCGAGTGATGCTCGATCGGATGGGCGACGAAAAAGCGCGCGCCACCAGCCTGGTAAGTTACGCGCCGGGCTCGGTCTTTTCGAGCCATCCACATCCCGGCGGCGAAGAAATTCTTGTGCTTGACGGTACCTTCTCTGACGCCGGCGGCGACTATCCGGCCGGTTGGTATCTGCGCAATCCGCCTGGCTCACAGCATGCGCCGTTCAGCGAGTCGGGCACGCTGCTGTTCGTGAAGTTGTGGCAAATGCCGGAGAGCGAGCGGCGTGCAGTCCAGGTCGACACGCGCATCGCGTCGCTATGGATCACACAAGGGGAGCGGCAGGTCTGCCCGCTGTTTACGTCCGACGATGAACACGTGTCGCTGCAGAGGCTGAGTGCCGCGGCACGTGTGCTCACCGGCCCGGTCGATGGCGCGGAGATTCTGGTACTGGCCGGTGACGTCCGCGAAGGAGACTTGCGCTTTGCGACGGGCAGCTGGCTCAGGCTGCCGGCCGGTGACTATCCTGCACTGGTGGCCGGCGACAGCGGCGCGACGATCTACCTGAAGGCGGGCCCGCTCGGTCGCGGACCAGCGCTGACAGAGGCCGCATGAACGCGGTGGACGTGGCCGTCGTTGGCGGCGGCCTGAGCGGCCTGTATGCCGCCACGCTGCTCGAGCAGCACGGCATTCACAGTTACCGCCTGCTGGAGGCGCGGGCCGCCTTTGGCGGCCGTATTCTTTCCTTGCCCGACAATAGGGATGCCTCCGGCGGCGCTGCTGAAGACACTGACCGCTACGATCTGGGGGCCACCTGGTTCTGGCCTGCGCTGCAGCCGGACATGCAGTCACTGGTGGACGAGCTCGGTCTCGCCACGTTCCGCCAGCATGAAGCGGGCGACCTGCTGGTCGAACGTTCGCGCGCGCAGCCAGTGAATCGCGTAGCCGGCTTTGCGTCGTCACCACCGGGCTGGCGGCTGGTCGGTGGCATGGCGGCACTGACTGACGCGCTGCGGCAGCGACTGCCTGCCGGGAAGCTCAGCGCCGGCCAGCGCGTGACGCACCTGACATCCGTCGGCGATGCTATCGACCTCAGCATCGAGGACAGCGACGGACAGTCGTCAACGCTGCGCGCTGCGCAGGTGCTGCTGGCCTTGCCGCCGCGACTGGCGGTCGGCACGCTGGGTTTCACGCCGGCGCTGCCTGACGCATTGGCGGCCGCATGGCAGCAATGCGCGACCTGGATGGCGCCGCATGCCAAATATCTGGCCGTGTACGAGCGGCCGTTCTGGCGCGAGCAAGGGCTGTCGGGCGAGGCGCGCAGTGCAGTGGGACCGATGGCAGAGATTCATGACGCGTCGCCGCAGGCGGGCGCAGGCGCGCTGTTCGGCTTTATTGGCATCCCTGCGCACCTGCGCCGAAGCATTCCCGAGGCGACCTTCATGGCAGCCTGCCGCGCGCAGCTGGTGGCTCTGTTCGGCCAGGGCGCTGCGGCGCCGACGGCCGAGTTCCTGAAAGACTGGTCCGGCGAGGTGTTCACGGCGGTCGAGGCCGACCAGCAAGTGGAAGCGCACCATGCCGCCGGCATTCCCGTCAGTGCGGCTTCCGGCGATTGGAAAGAGCGGTTGATCGGCATCGGCAGCGAATGGTCGCCGCTGTATTCCGGCTATGCGGCGGGCGCGCTGGACGCCGCCCGGCGCGGCGTCGCGCGGCTGGTATCGGCACGCGTCACCTCGGCAGCTTGATCGCACTGCGCGAATACATACCGGTTGCTGCGGCTTTACGGTGTGGCGTGATCCGATGACTCTGGCCGAAAGCGACCGTCGAGCTACGCGGTGCTTGCCGCTTTGCCTGCGGAGATCCTGCCCAGGTTCACCTCGATCCAGTCGGCCAGCCCGCGCACTTTCTCCGCCGCCTCCACGCCCAGCGGCGTCAGCCGGTACTCGACATGCGGCGGCACCACCTGGTAGGCGATGCGCTCGATCAGCCCGTCGCCTTCCAGCCATTGCAAGGTCTGCGCAAGCATACGTTCGCTGACGCCGCCAATCGCGCGTCGCAGTTCGCTGAAACGATGCGTTCCGGATTCCAGCACCATCAGCACCAGCACGCCCCAGCGGCTGGTGATGTGCTTCAAAACCTCGCGCGACGGACAGGCCTCGGCCAGCAGGTCGCCGCGCTGTACCCGCGCCGATAGTGCGATCGAAGAGTCTGGGGGAGGGGTGGTTGAGCTCATGGAACTTACATTCCTGTACGTACTTACAAAAAGTTAGTTTGCATTGTACAGTGGCTTCCCGATCAACACCACCGAGACCTCACATGACTATTGCCATCACCGGAGCTACCGGCCAACTGGGCCGCCTCGTCATTCAACAACTCAAAGCGCGCACCGACGCCGCGCACCTGATCGCGCTGGCGCGTTCGGCCGCAAAGGCTGCCGACCTCGGCATTGCGGTGCGCGAGGCCGATTACTCGAAGCCGGACACTCTGGCGGCGGCACTGCAGGGCGTCGATACCTTGCTGCTGATTTCGTCGAGCGAGATCGGCCAGCGCGCCGCGCAGCACCGCAACGTGATCGATGCGGCGAAGCAGGCCGGCGTGAAGCGGATTGTCTACACCAGCCTGCTGCATGCGGACACGTCGCCGTTGAGCCTGGCCGGCGAGCACATCGAGACCGAGCAGATGCTGAAGGCCTCGGGCCTGCCGCACACCGTGCTGCGCAATGGCTGGTACACCGAGAACTACACGGGCTCGGTCAAGCCGGCCGTGGCGAATGGCGCGTTTATCGGCAGCGCCGGCAACGGCAAGATTTCGTCGGCTGCGCGTGCGGATTACGCCGAGGCCGCCGCCATCGTATTGACGACCGGTGGCCATGACGGCAAGACCTATGAACTGGCCGGCGATACCGCCTACACGCTGACTGAGCTGGCCGCCGAGATCGCTAAGCAGACAGGCAAGCCGATTCCCTACAAGGACCTGCCGCAGGCGGACTATGCGGCCATCCTCGCCGGTATCGGCCTGCCCGCGATGTTTGCCGACGCCATCGCCGGCTGGGATGTCGGCGCCTCGCAGGGCGCGCTGTTCGACGATGGCAAACAGCTGTCGACGCTGATCGGTCGCCCGACCACGCCGTTGTCGGCGGTGGTGGCGCAGGCGCTGTAATACCTTCCGGACCGGCGTCCGTCGCCGCGCCTGGCCGCTCGCGGCCGGTAGCACGGCGGCCGGTGTTTTCAAAGGGCGTGCGGGCTATCTCATCGGTAATCTGAAGCTTCCCGCCCCGGCCCACTGCCGGTGGCCGCGTCCGGCGTCCCGGGCGCACCCTTCCTTTTTTAAGCAGACGGTCCGGCCCCATTCCCGTGCCCGGACGCTGCGCGCTGCAGGTTAAAAAATCCCGCTACCGGAGCGCCCGCAACAAATAACTCAACGTAGAATGGTATAAAAATAAGGAACTTAAATTCGAATAAAAAAATCACGGAGAGGTCATGCAGAAGCGTGACGGCAGTGTGCTGTATTCCGCCAGCGATCTGGTGAATTTCCTGGAGTGCGAGCACCTTACTCACCTCGACCTGACCAACCTTGACACGCCGTTGCAGCGCACTGAGGACAGCGATCAGGCGAAGCTGATCCAGGCCAAGGGCTATGCGCACGAGGCCGATTATTTCAGGCGCCTGAAGGCAGACTATCCGCGCGTGATTGACATTGCTGCTGCGGCGACCTCTGCCGAGGCGAAGCGGCTGGCGACGCTGGACGCCATGCGCGACGGCTATGACATCATTTTCCAGGCCACGCTGAAAGAGGGCTGTTTCATCGGTCATGCCGATTTTCTTCGGAAGGTGCAGCGGCCTTCGGCGCTGGGGGCCTGGAGCTACGAAGTCCTGGATACCAAGCTGGCGCGCAGCACGAAGGCAAAATTCATTATCCAGCTCGCCTATTACTCAACCATGGTGGCGACGATCCAGGCGCTGGAGCCGCTCGCGATGCACGTCGTCCTTGGTGATGGCACCGAGGCCAGCTATCGATATGCCGACTATGCACGCTATCTCGGCATGCTCAGGCAACGATTCATCGCGCATGTGCAGGCCGACCGGCCGCCGACGTATCCCGTTCCTTGCGCCAAGTGTGACCAGTGCAGCTGGAGCGGGCTATGCGAACAGCAAAGGCTGGACGATGACCATCTGAGTCAGGTTGCGAACATCACGCGCATTCAGGTGAAAAAGCTGGAGGCCTCGGGGGTGCGCACGCTGGCACAACTGGCACAAACCGCCGATGCCGCCCGCATTCCGACAATGAATCCGGACACGCTGGCCAGGCTCCGACAGCAGGCCCGCCTTCAATTTCTCGCGCGTGAGAGCGGTCAGCGTCAGCTCGAGATCCTGCCCGATGCCGGCACGACAGGGCGTGGTTTTACGCGGCTGCCCAAGCCGTCGGCCGGTGATCTGTTCTTCGACATGGAGGGCGACCCGCTGGAAGAGGGCGGACTTGAGTATCTGTTCGGCGTGTATTTCTTTGAGCAGGGCAAGGCGGAATTCAAGGCCTTCTGGGCGCACAGCCGCGCGGAAGAAAAACGCGCTTTCGAAGCCTTTCTGGATTTTGTCAGCGAGCGGCTGCGCCGTTACCCGGAAGCGCACATTTATCACTATGCAGCGTATGAACAGACGGCGCTGAAGAAACTGATGTCGCTGCACGGAACCCGTGAATCCGATGTCGATCATCTGCTGAGGACGAACAAGCTCGTCGATTTATACAAGGTCGTACGCGAGAGCATTCGGGTGTCCGAGCCCCGCTATTCGATCAAAAATATCGAACATTTCTACCTGCAAGGCAGGACCGGGGACGTCACCAACGCCGGTGCCAGCATCGTTTTCTACGAGCGCTGGAAGGAAACCGGTGATGACCAGCTGCTTAAAGACATCGAAGCCTATAACTTTGATGACGTCCGTTCGACCTATGAGCTACGCGAATGGCTGCTGGGCCTGCGCCCCGGCACTCTGCCTTGGTTGAATGAGCTCCAGACGAGTGACGGCAGCACGGAGAACGGGGCCGGTGAGCTTACCGACAAAGAAAAGCGCCTGATACCCTACCGCGCCCGGCTGGTCGACGGCTTACCCACGGATCGGTCGTTGTGGGGAGCGGATGAACACTTGAAAGAGCTCAGTTTTCAGTTGCTGGATTTTCATCGGCGAGCCGCCAAGCCGGCGTGGTGGGCTCTCTTTGCGCGGATGGAAATGAGCGATGACGAGCTGCTGGACGATGGCGAATGTCTGGCCGGGCTGCAGCCCGATCCGGATCATCCGCCCGTCAAGGTCAATCGCTCGACGCTGTATACCTTCCGCTATCCCGAGCAGGAATCCAAGCTCAAGAGCGGCGATTCGGTGACGATCGCGCAGACCGGCGAGACAGTGCGTAACCTGCAAGTGGACGAAGAACAGCGACGGGTCAGTTTCACGCGCACCGACAAAGGCGAGCCATTGCCGTTTCCAATCGCGCTTGGGCCTGGGCTGCCGGTGTCCACCGATGCGCTGATTGAGGCGGTATTTCGTTTTGGCGACAGCATCGTCGAAGGCGCCGGACGGTATCGCGCGATCGAGGCGATCCTGACCCAGCAGCTGCCGGCCATTCACGGACACCCGCCCGGCACGCCCATCATTGCCGACAGCGGCGAACTTGCCGACATTGTCGAAGCGATCGCGAACCTGCAGGAAAGCTATATTTTCGTGCAAGGGCCACCGGGCGCCGGAAAGACCTATACCGGGTCGCATGTGATCGTCGGTCTGCTGCAGCGCGGCTACAAGGTCGGCGTATCGTCCAACAGCCACAAAGCCATCCACAATTTGCTGGAAGGTGTCGAGAAGGTGGCGAAGCAGCATGGCGTGGTGTTCAGCGGCGTCAAGAAGGCGAGCGCCGGCAATGTCGACAGCTATTTCAACGGCGAGTTTGTCGCTGATGTCGACAAGAACAACGATATTTTCGATGGCCTGGCGGGTCCCGGTGCCTATCAGCTCGTCGCAGGCACGGCCTGGCTTTTCGCCGATGCCAAACTGGACCAGCGGCTGGACTATCTTTTCGTCGACGAGGCCGGCCAGGTGGCGCTGGCCAATCTGGTCGCTATGGGCACCGCCGCGAAGAACATCGTGCTGCTGGGCGACCAGATGCAACTGGGCCAGCCGACCCAGGGTGTGCATCCAGGACGCTCGGGCGAGTCGTCGCTGGAGTATCTGTTGAACGGTCAGGCGACCATCCCGCCGGAGCGAGGCATTTTCCTCGCCACCACCTGGCGCATGCATCCGGATGTCTGCCAGTTCATTTCCGATGCGGTGTACGACAGTCGTCTCGTCCCTGAGGCGAACAATGCGAAACAGAAGCTCGTGCTCAATGCGCAGGCGTTGCCGGTGCTAAAGCCGACGGGGATCCGCTACCTGCCCGCAGACCACGACGGCTGCTCGCAGCGCAGCGAGGAAGAGGCAGAGCAGGTACTTGAGCTGGTCAACAATCTGCTGAGGCAGCGTTATCGGGATAAATCCGATATCGAGCGTCCTGTGTCGCTCAATGACATTCTGGTCGTGGCTCCCTACAACATGCAGGTCAATCTGCTGAAGAAGGTGCTGCCGGAGGGCGCGCGCGTCGGCACCGTCGACAAATTCCAGGGACAGGAGGCAGAGGTAGTCATTGTGTCGATGGCGACCTCAAGCGGCGACTACTTGCCCAGATATATTGAATTTTTGTACAGCAAAAACCGGCTGAACGTGGCAATCTCGCGCGCCAAATGTCTGGCGATCTTCATCGCCAACCCGGCGCTGATGAGCATCCGCTGCTCCACGCCGGAAGAGATGGCGCTGGTAAATACGCTGTGCTGGGT
>JACCDQ011305434.1_pt1 | contig 34655 bp, 26 predicted proteins | sample 7446031 | NCBI WGS metagenome assembly JACCDQ01 (sample SAMN15323442, study PRJNA562643) | freshwater metagenome | isolation source: river surface water | place: USA:Blue River Watershed | collected 2017-08-17 | reverse complement strand
CGTCATGTTAAATGCTAAATTATCGAAGAACACGCCTTAATCGAATTTTCTGGTGTTATGAAATTAAAAGTGCTTCATATTAATGCAAATTCTGCCGGAGGCGCATTTGTCGTTGCTCAACGATTACATGAAGCATTGAATTCAAGAGACGATGTTGTTTCTAAGCATTTGGTTTTTGATGGCCAGCCAGGTAACTATGAATTGTGGGCGAACAATGCTTTCCGCAAGGTTATTGCTTTGGGAAATCATGCGCTAGATAAGTTGGATTTCTTGCGTTACGAAGCCAACGCCAGCATCCGATTTCAGTTTAATCACGCCAGTAAGGGAATTGATATTTCTCGTCATCCTTTGGTTTTAGAGGCCGATATTATCCATTTTCACTGGGTGCATAAAGGGTTTCTTTCTTTCAAAGGACTTGAAAAGTTGTTAAATTTGAACAAAAAGTTCATTTGGACCTGCCATGATTTGTGGCCAGTAACGGGTGGTTGTTATTACACTTGGGGGTGTAACCACTTGGAAAAAGGATGTTTTGAGTGTAAGTTCTTGAAGCATCCCTCAAATCCCGACTTTTCTACCCAATGGTATTCCAAGAAAGTGGAACTTTGGGGTGATGGTAAAATTCGGTTTATCACACCCAGTCGTTGGTTGGCAGAAATAGGGAATACATCGCAGTTGATGCTTTCCCCCCAAATGAAATCGATAAAAGCCATTCCCAATGCGATAAACACCGATTTTTTCAAGCCGGTGGATTCTGTTAGAAAACGAGAACTGAGGATCGAAATGGGCATAAATCCAGACATTCCCGTTATCATGTATTCGGCTGCCAATTTGAATAATCCGGCCAAAGGATTTTCGCATTTTATCCAAGTTATGGATGAATTACTGGAGCAAAAAATCAACGTGCAGTTTTTGATTGTTGGTCGGGAATATGAAGGTTGTTTAAATCCGAATCTTCCAACTAAATTTATGGGATTCCAATCGGATGTGAATTTGATTTTGCAGTATTATCAGCTTGCAGATATTTATGTAACAACCGCCGTGGAAGATAATTTACCGACCACTGTAATGGAAGCATTGAGTTGTGGCTTGCCCTGTTTTGGATTTAAAGTAGGAGGGATTCCCGAACTGATTGATTCAGGGTCAAATGGTTTTATTTTTGATTCGGGGGATATAAAAGCGATGGTTGAAGCCATTCATACATCGCAGACGCAATGGGCACTATTAAGCCAAAACGCGCGTAAAAAAGCACTAACCACATACGATACGAAAGTGGTGGTTTCCCAAATCATGGAAGAGTACCGACTGTTGTAAAACTGAATTCGTTTAATACTGAAATCCTATTAAACTGAATTCTTGTAAATCTGAATTAATATACACTTGAATTTGTACCAAAAAGAAAGGACCCCCAAACTACCAGGAGGCCCTTTCACCACAAACACTATGAAATTTTATTTCTTAGTCTACATTGTCGTGAAGCAAACGATTCGGTCCAATTTTGAATTCTTGGGGATTGTTTGAATCACTGTCTGAAATGGTCAATCGCGACACTTGATTTAAGTTGCTAGCTGGAGCCACTTCAAGTTGAATATTTCTGCGCTTGTACGCTGGAATATTCATGTCATAATCTTTGATTGACTGTTTTTCGATTTTATTCGAATTGTATTCTGAATACTCAGAGGGTTGGTTTTGAAAATCGCGATTATTGCGATATTCATTGGGCTTTGAAAATTGATCTTCCGTAGCAATAGGGGTCTTGAATAGATCCTCAATGGTGTTGGCTCTATCTTTTTCCGGAATGTAGGTATCTTCTATTTCAAAAGTTTCTTCTGAATCATCAGCAAATTCAATTTGAATTTCATTGGAAGCTACTGATTTTACTTTTTGTTCAAAGGGTTGACTTGCTTCCAACATGTGCTGCGTCTTTTTTGTAGCTTCAAATCCAGTGGCAATAACGGTTACACTGATGTAATCTTCTAGACGCTCGTCGTGGGTAAGTCCCATTTTAAGGTTGGCCTCATTTCCTGCTTCTTGTTGTAAGAAGGTGGTAATGATACGGGTTTCACCCATGGTAGGGATTTTGTTTCCGAAACTTACGTTGATCAATAAGTGTTTTGCACCATGAATCTTGGTGTTGTCTAACAAAGGAGATCGCAAAGCGGCTTCAGCTGCTTTTTGTGCGCGACTTTCTCCGTTGGCTACACCTGTTCCCATCAATGCTTGTCCACTGTCTTTCATTGCTGTCTTAACGTCGTTGAAATCAACGTTAATGTGTCCAGATTTGAAAATGATGTCGGCAATACCTTTTGCTGCTGTGCAAAGAATGTTATCTGCTTCGGAGAATGCTTCAAGGAACGAAAGGTCGCCATACATGTCAACAATTCGATCGTTTGAAATAGAAAGTAAAGCGTCAACGTGTGGTTTTAACTTTGCAATACCATCTTCTGCTTGCTTCATTCTTCTGGGTCCTTCGTCAGAAAATGGAAGCGTAACAATACCTACAGTTAGTATATTTAGTTCTTTAGCGATTTTAGCAATCACGGGAGCGGCACCGGTTCCGGTTCCACCGCCCATACCTGCAGTTACAAATACCATGCGTGTTCCGTCGGAAAGAATGCTTTTAATCTGTTCGCAACTTTCTAAAGCAGCTTTTTCACCTGTTTCGGGATCAGAACCTGCGCCCAAACCCGATGTTAGGTTTAAGCCCAGTTGAATGCGATTGGGAACGGCACTATGACGTAACGCTTGGTGGTCTGTGTTACAAATAAAGAAGTCAACACCCTCAATGCCCATCTTGAACATGTGATTTACTGCGTTGCTTCCTCCGCCACCAACACCAATTACCTTTATAATTTTATCCAAAGTTAGATCTGGTTGAAATTCCATCATGTTTTTAGTTTTTAATGGTGATTAATTTTGAAAATCGTCTTGGTCGTCTGCTAACCAATCATTCAAAAAGTTCTTAAATAGACTTATACCGCGATAAGGCGTATTCCACGCAGGACGCTTGGAGTTTTCTTTTGAATTGGGTGTTTCCTCTACCACTTCCTCCAAAACAGGCTCTTGCTTCGCGCTTACTTGCTCATCAATAGGTACCAATTTTTCGTTGGGACGGTATTGAGAACCCATTTTTAATTCCACCTCCACACCGGTCATTACAAGTCCAATGGCTGTTGCATACATTGGGTTACGAACTTCATCCACCATACCACGACCCAAATGCTGGCCAGGGCGACCAGTATGAACATCCAATCCGGTGAAGAAACTGAATAATTGACTTACGTCTTTCATTCCAGAACCACCACCTGTTAATACAATCCCTCCATGAAGTTTATGGGCAATTCCGCTCATTTGAATTTCAAAATCCACTTTCTGGATAATGTCTTCCATACGAGCACGAATAACTTGAGAAATAGCATATACAGAAATCTCTTTGCTTTGACGACCTGGTAAGCCTGGAATTACAACTACTTCATTGCGCATTTGCTCGGTAGGGAAGCAAGATCCGTATTTTACTTTTACTTCTTCTGCTTGTTCCTTTAGGATACCAAATGCTTCCTGTAGGTCGCGAGTAATACGATCTCCACCAATTGGAATAATGGCTGTATGTGAGATGTAGCCGTTTTGGAAAATACAGATGTCTGTAGTTCCACCACCGATATCCACCAAAGCAACACCGGCTTCCATTTCTGCTTGAGATAGAACGGCAGCAGCAGATGCTACAGGTTCTACAATCAAATCAGCTACTTCCAAAGCGGAATTATTTACCGCGCGACCAATAGTGCGTGCACGACTGGTTTCACCAGTGATAATATGGTAGTTGCACTCCACGCGTACACCAATTCTTCCAACAGGGTCGCGAATACCATCTTCACCATCGATTTTATATTCTTGAGGCAAAACATGCAAAATTTCCAATCCTGGAGAAAGTTGCAAGTTGGCCATTTCATTTTCTAAATTGTTCAATTCAATTTGTGAAATTTCCTCATCACCATTGCGGCGAGTAAGTGTTCCACGGTGTTGCAGACTCTTGATGTGATGTCCTGCAATACCTACATAAACGGAATTGATTTTAACTTGGCTTTGTTTTTCTGCTTCCTTTACCGCCGCGTTAATTGCATTGACAACGGTGGAAATATTGGCAACCATTCCTCGAGAAACACCTCCTTGACTGGAAGCTTTACCGATACCCAAAATATTTAATTTGTTATTCTCGGCCAATTGACCAACGATAACACAGATTTTGGTGGTTCCAATGTCTAATCCAACGATGATTTTGTTTGATTCAGGCATAATTGTAGTTTTAGTTTGTGGTTTAGTTTGTGGTGTTTTAAATTCTATACACTGTATTCGTGATTGTGTTTGTTTTATTGTGCACTGCTTCTTCCGACGATCTGATTCTCGTATGAAATTTCGATTTCTGAGTACTTATTCCAGCCTACCAACGGAAGGCCTTTTTCATAGAAAAGACGCAGGTTTTCGAACTTTTTGTCGAGGTTCACAACGTTGTTTAAAACAATGCTATGACTTCCCACGCGAGGAAACAATAAAAAGCGCTCTAACTTATCGACATAGCATTGTTCAAATTGCATGTTCCACAGCGGTTGGGTCTGAATATACTTAGCTAGTTCGAGTAATTCGAGAGCTTTTTTATGCCCCATTTTCTTGCCATGAGTCATTTTAAATGGGATATAACCGTTCATGATGATCACATTCGGCCCCTTGATTTTGTTCTTTTTCATGATCATTCCAGCCGTATCGAAATAGTACGTCTGATCTGATCCACTAATTTGTGCAATGGCTTGACGCTCCGTGATTTGAACTTTCAATTTGCCGTCAAATGATACATATACAATGGCTCTGTGAATGTATGGAATGCGATTGAGTTCGATTTCTAATTCAGTCAACGATACTTCCGATGCGGGTTTTCCGATCGGATTTCCAATTTTATCTTCTACGAAATTGGAAATCTCTTGTTGAGTTAAAAATTGAAAAGAAGTATCCGCGGTGTTGATCTCAACACGCACCTCGTTGATGATGCGATTCTTGCCCGCAAAATTCAATTTCGACCATAACAGTACCAATAGTATAATTAAAAATACAGCGATGGATAACATCCATTGTCGGCGGCTAAATGCAACTTTTATTCCTCTCATCGTGTTTATGGTTTGTCTTTTGAATGTTCCTTGTAGTTTTGGATTTCGAAATTATGCTTGAAATAGATTTTTAATCTGTGGCACAAGCTTGTCTATATCTCCAGCGCCTAATGTTAACAAGACTTTCAGGGGATGGCTTTGTAGTTCTTTCAAAATTTCTTGACTGGTTAACAAACGTTTGTTCGGGTTTTGGATTTTATCTAATAATGCCTTGGATGTGATGCCCTCAATGGGAAGTTCTCTTGCGGGATAGATATCCATTAACCAAACAACATCCAACTGAGATAGTTCGTGTGCAAATCCATCCATGAAGTCACGGGTTCTGGTAAATAAATGGGGTTGGAAAATTCCCGTAATAGTGTGCTCCGGATACAGCGCTTTTACCGAAGAAATGATGGCATTCAACTCTTGTGGATGATGAGCATAATCATCGATATACACGAATTCTTCTGATTCAATGATGTACTCGAAACGGCGTTTTACCCCTTTAAAACTAGCAATGGCTGTGGCTATTTTTTCGGGTGACATTCCCAAAGATGTTTGACACAAAGCAAACGCTGCTGTTGCGTTGGATATATTATGGAATCCAGGCAGGCCGCTCTGAATTCCCTCAAACGTTCCCGAAAAATCAAACTCAAATCGATGATTTCGAATTTGGATATTGTGGTAGTAAAAATCCGGTTTTGAATCCGAATTACCATCCCCCAAAAAGCCATAAGTAAATTTCTTTAATGATGGGGCCGATGGATGTAATTGTACGTTTTCATGAAGGAAAATATTGCCTTCACAGGAATTTGCAAATTGTTCAAATGCTTCAAAAAATGCTTCTGCAGTTCCATAAATGTCTAAATGATCGGGATCAGCAGCGGTAATTATTGCGGCATTGGGCTTTAATTGATGGAAACTGCGGTCAAACTCATCGGCTTCTACCACGATAATGGGCTTGTCGAAAAGAGAAACCCCATCGGTGAAGTGGATGTAGTTGGTGTTGTAATTGGATGTAATTCCACCCAAGAACGCCGTAAAATTGATGTTGTTTGCATATAAAATATGCGATACCATACTCGATGTAGTGGTTTTTCCATGAGTACCTGCAACAGCAATGCAAAATGCATTTCGGGTAATAATTCCGAGAACTTCTGCGCGTTTTTTGAGTTCTACACCATTGAAAACCAACCAATTTTTCTGAACATGATTGGGAGGGATTGCCGGAGTAAAAATATACAACACATCTGAATCCAAATTCGTTACAAAATCCGGCAGGGTATCGAGTGAGTCGTCAAACGTAATTTTCGCACCTTCTTTTTCCAGTTCTTGCGTTAATGGAGTGGGCGTTTTATCGTAGCCCGCCACTTCCATCCCCATAGATAAAAAATATCTACAAATGGCACTCATGCCGATTCCTCCAATGCCTAAGAAATAGGCTTTTTTGTAGGACTGTAAACCGTTTTTATCGTCTTGGTGATTCATGGAAATGATTAGTTATGATTAAAATTCAAAATGTTTTCAATGATGTATTTCGTTGCTTCGGGACGAGCAACTTCGAGTTGAAGTTTGTTCATTTCTTGAAGCTTTTCAGGTTGATGAATTAAGTCTTCAATGGTGTTTTTTAACGCTTCTTTTAATTCTGAATCCTTAATTAAAATGCTACCCCCGTTTTGAGCTGCTTGTTTCGCATTGAAGGTTTGGTGATCGTCGGTTACATTGGGGGATGGTACAAAAATGGCGGGAACACCGGTGGCCAGAATTTCACTAACCGATAAAGCACCTGAGCGTGAAATGACCAAATCAGCACAGCTGTAGGCCATATCCATTCGTTGAATAAATTGAGCGATGTATTCGTTTGGCTTTTGGGGAATGTTCGTTTGGAAGTGTTTACCCGTTTGCCAAATGATTTGAATGGAATTCTCGTGGAAATAATCTCTATGGGCTTCAATGGCTTGATTAATGGTTCGAGCGCCCAATGATCCGCCGGTAATGAAAACTATTTTTAATTCAGGATTTAATCCGAAGAATGCAGCCGCTTCTTCTCTAGATGATTTATTCAAAACTTCACTTCGAATGGGATTGCCGGAGTGAACCCAGTTGTTGTGTTTAAATTGATTTTCCATCCCCGGAAAACCACAAAAAATACGAGTGGCTCTTTTGCTGATAATTTTATTGGTTAAACCAGCGAAAGCGTTTCCTTCCCAAGCAAAAACAGGAATATTCAAATGTGTAGCAGCGAGACATACGGGAAGGCTGGCATAACCACCCGTTCCTACAACCCATTTGGGTTTCAAGTCTTTCAGCAGCTTGCGGGCGATAAAATAACTTTTAACCGCTTTAAATAGAATTGAAAAATTAGCCAATGTCAAGGAACGTTTCAATCCTTCTACAGGCAAACCTATTATTTCAAAACCAGCTTGAGGCACTTTTTCCATTTCCATTTTGCCCAAAGCTCCAACAAAAGTGATCTTGGCATTGGGTTCGTGCATTTTTAATGCATTGGCAATGGCCACCGCTGGGAAAATGTGTCCGCCGGTACCACCACCGGTAAAAACGTAATTAGCCATTATTTTCCGAGTTTTCGTTTGAAACTGCACCGGTGCCTTGAACACTTGCGCGTAATTTTTCTTGTTGAATATGTCGGCTAACGCCCAAAATAATACCGAAGGCCATACTGTTGAAAAGTATGGATGTTCCACCCATACTGACCAAGGGCAGGGTTAAACCAGTAACGGGCAATTTTCCTATCGAAACGCCCATGTGGATCAAAGCTTGTACCGTGGTGGTTACAGATATTCCTAAAACGACCAATGCAGCGAACGATCGCTGCGTTTCGACGACCATCCTCAGGGATCGATAAATCAATCCCAGATAACAAACAACGAGTATAAATCCGCCAACAAAACCGTATTCTTCAACGATAATGGCAAAAATAAAATCTGAATATGGGTGGGGTAGGAAGTTGCGTTGGGTACTATTTCCAGGACCTTTTCCCCAAAATCCACCGGATGCAACGGCAATTTTTGCTTGTAATTGTTGATATCCACCACTTCCATCTTCATCTTTACCCATGTAGGTTTCAATACGCTTTTTCCAAGTGGGCATGCGCGTTCCTTGGTATTTATCCATGTCAATATTCATTAGGAATAAATAAAACAGGGATGCCACTGAGGCCAAAATCAAACCCATGATTATGATGAATTTCATTTTAATTCTACCCATTATCATGATTAGGGTAGAAGTAGCGATGATGACTAAGGAAGTACTTAAGTTTTCAGGAATAATGGGGATAATGACCAATACAATAACCGCAATGATGGTTCCAAATATCTTGGGTTTATCCACTTCATCTTGGTTCTTACTCATGAAACGAGCAATGAAAATGGCCAGAAATAATTTCGCCATATCAGATGGCTGAATCGTAAAGCCAAATATGGGAATTACACGAGCTGCGTTGTTAATTTTATATCCAACAACCAGTGTCAAATACAGCAGAACTACCGAAATAATGAGCATTACAAATGATATTTTGGCGTAATACTTAAACGGTATTTTATGAGTCAGATACATGATCCCCCAACCAACAACGATGAATCCTAAATGTCGGAGTAAATAATGTTCTGTGTCTCCCTGCTGCTTGGAAAACGAAATGGTGCCAGTGGAACTATACACCGCCAAAATTCCGATTACCGATAAAATAAAAACGATGGCCCAAATGAATGGGTCGCCTTGGAATGCGGATTTGACTTTCGATGGTGTAATGTTTAACATAATAGCAGTTTAAAAGGAATTATAAATTTTTTACAGCTTGCTTGAATAAGCGGCCGCGCTCTTCGTAATTTTCGAAAAGATCGAAACTTGCACAGGCAGGCGAAAGCAAAACCACATCGCCATTTTCTGATAAGCGAGAAGCCACATGCACTGCCTCTTGAGCGCTCATGGTGTTAATAATCATATCGACGTCCGATTGGAATGCTTGGTGAATTTTACGATTATCCATTCCCAAACAAATGATCATTTTAACTTTGTCTTTTACCAATGGTTTCAAGTCAGCATAGTTGTTGCCTTTATCAACGCCGCCAGCGATCCAAATTACCGGACGATCCATGCTTTCCAAAGCATACCAAGTGCTATTTACATTGGTAGCTTTGCTATCGTTGATGTATTCAACGCCGTTGTATTTTCCAACGCTTTCCAAACGGTGCTCTAGGTTTTGGAAGTTGCTCAAACTTTCGCGAATGTTCTCTTTGCGAACATCGATTAAGCTTGCCATAATTGCTGCTGCCATGCTGTTGTAGCCGTTGTGTCTTCCTCTTAAGTTAAAATCTTGTGTATTCATCGTGTATGTGTTGTTTTTTAATAGGATATGCATGAATTGTTGACTTAAATACGCTCCGTATTCAAGTTGTGTATCGTGCGAAAAAGGTATTAATTGTGATTGTATTTTAGCCGCGTGACGATCCATTCCGCGTTGAGTTAATTCATCATCTGCACAATAAATGAAGTAATCTTCAGCAGTTTGGTTGAGAGTCAAACGGAATTTTGAGTCAATGTAATTGTCAAGTATGTAATCGTAGCGATCCAAGTGATCGGGTGTGATATTGGTTAAGCAAGCAATGTGGAACTTGATTTTATCATTGCCATCTAATTGGAAACTGCTCACTTCCAACACGTAAAAATCAAAATCTTTTTCTGCTACTTGCCAAGCAAAAGAAGTACCGATGTTTCCACCTAGTCCCACGTTCAATCCCGCCTGCTTTAAAATATGGTATGTAAGCGATGTAGTCGTGGTTTTGCCGTTGGTTCCACTAATAGCAATCAGGGTTGCATTGGTGTATCTTCCTGCAAACTCAATTTCAGAAATCACTGGAATTTGCTTTTCAATCAACGACTTTACCACTGGAGCTTTGTCGGGAATTCCAGGACTTTTTACCACTAAATCTGCCTGTAAAATGCGATCCATCGAATGCTGTTTCTCTTCCCATTCAATTCCTCGTTGATCTAATTCACGCTTGTAATCCTCGTCGATTCCGCCAAAATCCGATACAAATACCGTCCACCCTTGTTTTTGACCCAAGATGGCAGCACCTGTTCCGCTTTCGCCGGCTCCTAATATGACAAGAAATTGATTCATTTTTTCGGGGGATGTTAATTAAGTGGTTGTTTATACTTGGTTTTGCTTATGTTATTCTGTTGTTGTGATTTTATTGGTTTATTCTAGTTTCGGGGGATGTTTTTTCTAAGTTTATCTTAGCTTGATGAGTGCAATGGTGGCCAATACCAAAATCACCGTGATCAACCAAAATCGTAAGGTGATTTTACTTTCGGGAATGCCTTTCTTTTGGTAATGGTGATGCAATGGCGACATCAAGAAAATTCTACGTCCTTCGCCGTACTTCTTTTTTGTGTACTTGAAATAGCTTACCTGCATGATTACCGATACGCTTTCTGCGAAGAAGATTCCGCACAAAATAGGAATCAATAATTCCATCTTGATAATGATGGCCACTGCTGCAATTGCGCCTCCTAAAGCCATACTACCGGTATCACCCATGAACACTTGTGCTGGAAAACCATTGTACCAAAGGAATCCCAAACAAGCACCGATCATGGCAGCAAGGAATACCACTACTTCTCCACTTTGAGGAACGTAAATGATGTTTAAGTACTTGGCGATTTTTACGTTTCCTGTTGAATAGGCCAAGACCCCTAAACCAACACCCACCAATGCGGAGGTACCCGCCGCTAATCCGTCGATACCATCGGTCAAATTCACGGCGTTGGTTATGGCCATAACTATGACAATGATAATGGGCACAAAAAGCAACCACGCATTGCCATCCCCCGGAATCAAATCAGAGTAATTTAAACGCAGTTTTGAAATGGGTAAATTCGTTTCTAATGGAATATTGTTAGCACTGTGTGTATAGTCAACCGCTATGGCGATGATTATTCCAAGCATCAATTGACCAATCAACTTGGTAGTCGCTTTCATGCCTTCCTTGTTCTTTTTGAACACTTTGATGTAGTCATCAATTCCTCCAATAATTCCCATCCACAAAGTGCTCACCATCATGAGTAATACATAAATATTATCTAAGCGAGCAAAAAGTAACGTTGGAATTAAAATGGAAATAATAATGATCACTCCTCCCATAGTTGGAGTGCCTTTTTTCTGCATCTGTCCTTCCAAACCCAAATCGCGAATGGTTTCACCGATTTGCAATTTTTGTAGATAACGAATAATGCTTTTTCCGGCAATCAATGCGATTAGTAAAGCGATAATTCCAGCTAACGAAGCACGGAATGATATGTAGTTGAATACTCCTGCTCCGGAATATCCTTGCTCATCGAAATATCTAAATAAATGGTACAGCATTATCCTAGAATTTTAAATAGGTTATGGGTGATTTTTTTATCGTCGAATTCGTGCTTTACGCCTTGAATTTCTTGGTATGTTTCATGTCCTTTTCCAGCAATCAAAATCACATCTCCGGGTTGAGATAAGAAAATGGCCGTTTTAATGGCTTCGCTGCGGTCGGTTATTTTCAAAACCTTGCGCTGATTTTGAGGCTCTACACCTGTCATCATGTCTGAAATAATTGCCTCTGGCGATTCAGATCTTGGATTGTCGCTGGTGAAAATGGCTTTATCGCAACGACTTGATGCGGTGTGTCCCATTACGGGGCGTTTTTCGCGGTCGCGATCGCCTCCACATCCCACAACACAAATCAATTGACTGTCGCCTTTTTGTATGTTTTTGATGGTTTGGATCACATTTTCAAGAGCATCAGGTGTATGCGCATAATCAATAATTGCGGTGCGTGCTTCTGGTCCGTTGATCGCTTCAAATCGGCCATTCACTCGTCCTAAAGCACTCATGGCAACGGCAATTTCTTCGGTACCTTCGGTAATTAAAGTAGCCGCTGCGTAAACGGCAATCATGTTGTAAGCGTTGAATTTGCCTACCAAGGGAGTCCAAATTTCTTCGCCTTGAAGTTTGATTTGCATTCCGGAGAAGTCGTTTTCAATGATTTTTACATTGAAATCTGCACCACCATGTAAACTGTAAGTATATCGTGTTGACTTGGTGTTTTGCAACATCACCATGCCATTTTTATCGTCTTTATTGGTTAAACTGAATGCATCGGGACCTAAAGCGTCAAAAAATCCTTTCTTCGCTTTGATGTAGTTTTCAAAGGTTTTGTGATAGTCCAAATGGTCGTGAGTGATATTGGTAAAGATTCCACCCTTGAAGTCAATTCCAGAAATACGGTGTTGGACCACGGAGTGAGAACTTACTTCCATGAAGCAGTGCGTGCATCCTTCATCCGCCATTTTTTTGAATAGCTTGTGAATGGAAATGCTGTCGGGCGTGGTATGAGTGCTTGGGAAGATTTCATTTCCAATGCGATATTCCACTGTACTTAACAACCCACATTTGTATCCCAAGTGTTGGAACAAATCATGAAGCAAGGTTGTAACCGTTGTTTTTCCATTGGTTCCAGTGCAACCAACAATGATTAATTCTTCTTGTGCATCGTCATAGAAATGAGCAGCCATTTTACCCAATTCTGCTGGAACGGATTCTACTTGGATGTACGTAACGTTTGCATCTTGATATGCAGGAAGTTCTTCCAACAAAATAGCGATAGCCCCTTGAGAAATTGCCTTTTCAATAAACGAATGACCATCCACTTGAGTTCCTTTTACCGCAGCGAATAGTGTTCCATTCGAAACTGCGCGACTATCGCTGGTTATTTGAGAAATTTCCGCATTCTCATCCCCCGAAAAAGACACGATCGACACATTGCGAAGCAGGTTTTTTAAAGACTTGTTCATCATGGCTTTAATTCAAGATTTACATTAATTGATTGACTGAAACGGGTGCCGGGCGCAATACTTTGCTGAGTTACACGTCCGTATCCATTGAAAGAAATGCGAATGTTTAATTGTCCAGCTAAATTTTGAGCATCGCGAATTCCCATTCCTCTGAAATCAGGAACAACACCCGCTTTGATATTTAATGAATTGAATTCAACGTTTTTGGTCTTAGAGGAAGCTCTCACGTATCCGGAGGTTTGACCACTTGTGGTTTGCGAGCTTATACCCAATTCATTCAAAATGTATTTGGTAGATTGTAGCTCCCCATTCGCCACTCTTGGAACACTCTTGGTTTCAAAAGGCTGGATGGCTTCGGGCTGCAAACGGATGTGACTGCTATAAATTTTATTGGCAATTTCTCTGAATACCGGTGCGGCAACCACACCACCATAAATAGCGCCTTTGGGTTCGTTGATTACAACAATGATGCTGTATTGGGGATTTTCAGCAGGGAAGTATCCAACGAAGGAAGCCATGTGGTTTTTGCTGTATCCGCGCTGACCTTCATTGCTAATTCTAGCCGTACCTGTTTTTCCCGCTACCGTGTAAGGACAGCCGTCAAATGCTTGTTCCGCTGTACCGTGTGAAACCACGCCTTTTAGCATTTCTTGCAATTGACCTAAGGTTTTATTGGAACAGATCTCATCCTTCAACACTTGAGGCTTTATGACTTCCAATGTTTGTCCATCTTGACGAATTTCCTTTACCATGTAAGGCTTCATCATTTTACCTTTATTGGCAATGGCGTTGTACACCATCAATGTTTGCAATGGGCTGATTTTTGAAGAATATCCAATGCTCATAGAAGGCAATGCAACACCTGACCATCCAGAACTACTTGGATCAAGAATTACGGGTTTGTTGGAAGATGGGATATCAAAATTGGGTTTGATATTTAGTCCCAAATCCAAAACATGATTCACGAATTTTTTGGGATTCTCTTTGTACGCATTGAATACGAATTGAGAAATTCCTACGTTACTGGAGATTTCAAAACTCTCTTGAAGTGTATAGAACGCAGGTGGTTCGCCGTGTTCCGCACCATCGGTAAATTCTTTATCGTAGTATTTAATTCTTCCTCTTTTGGTTGGAACGCTATCAGTAGGGGAAGCTTTTTTATCTTCCAATAGAGCCATTACCGAAATCAATTTGAACGTTGAACCAGGTTCGCTGAATTGATCAACAGCATAGTTCATTTTCTCGTAATACAAACCGTCGGCAGAGCGTTTTAGGTTAGCAATGGCTTTAATAGCGCCAGTATTTACTTCCATTACAATCGCGCAACCATGATCTGCTTGATGCTGTATTAGCGCATTGTTTAATGCAAATTGAGTAATATCTTGAAAATCGACATCCAGCGTAGTTACAATGTCTTTACCGTTTTCAGCGGTTTCACCTTCACCAACACGAACAGGTCTCCAGATGTTTCCAGGCATACGTTGTTCCATGATTTGGGTTGATTTTCCGCGTAACAACGAGTCAAATGCACCTTCTAATCCAATGCTAACTCCATTTTTGGTATAACCGATGGCCCTTCTTGCCAGTTCCCCCATGAAGTACATTCTTCGTCCTTTTTCAATGAACCAGAATCCACCTTTGAATTTGGATTTGCGAATCAAAGGCCATTTTTTCATGGCTTTAACTTTGTCGAAATTCAAGTCCGCCGCCACTTTGTAATAGTGGTTTTTGGAAACACGCAGGGTGTTGAATTTCTGACGCCATTCGCGTTCTGATTTTTGGGCGAAATTGCGACCGAAGAGCATCGCTAGACTGTCGATTGCCGATTTGAATTCTTTATCGGTAAGCGCTTCAACATTCGCATCCCAAATCAAATCATAGGTAGGAACAGATGTCGCAAGTAAGCTACCATCGCCCGCGTAAATATTTCCACGTATTCCTTCCACATTGGTAATACGGGTGTTCTTGTTTTTTAAGTCGGTAGAATACTCCTTGTCAAAACCATTTTGCAACTTAAATATCGACACAAGTAGGTACACGCCAATTACAGCGACACCCAAAAAGATCAGGTTCGACCGAATTAAAATGGCTTTGCGTGTATTTATTTTAGTCTTTTCGCTCACGGGTCAATTTGATTGGGGGAGTGGTTATTTCTTTTAATCCAGTGGATTTTAATTTTTCAGCAATTTGGGTTTGTTTGCTAGCACGGGTGATTTCGCTCTCTAAGCTGATTCGTTCGCTGTGTAGTTCTTTTAATACTTTGCTTAATTCATCTTTTTTCTTGATGGCTTTAGCTGTGTGAAGAGAATTATAGATGTAGAGCAACAAGAATGGGAATGCAATGGCGATATACTTAATCACTTTCCATGTATCGAAACCATCACGGAAATTTTCAAATGCATTGGTTTCTTTATAATAGGTTTTTGATTCCGAGCTATTTGAATCATTGGCGTTGTTTTTCGATCCGTCATTCGGCTGGTTAGTAGCGCCCGCAGTTTTTTGCTGATTCTGTGCACTAGCTCCCCCATGCGGATTTTGAGCCGTGTTTTCTGAGTTAGATTGGATTACATTTTCTTCAGTGGTCATGGCTATTATTTTTTCTTTTTTGGGGATGATTTCACGGGTGCATTGTTGTGGAATTCTGATAATTTACCATCCGCGTGAGTCGAATTTTGCGTGTTGGTACGTACTCCAATTCTCAATTTTGCACTTCGTGAGCGTTTATTTCTCTCCAATTCCTCTTCAGAAGGAGTAATTGCTTTAATTGGTTTACAATCAAATGGTTGAGAGCTCCATCCATACATGTCGGTCTGTTTTTTTCCATCAAAATTTCCGCTATTTAGATAGTTTTTTACCAAACGATCTTCTAATGAATGATAGGAAATGATGACTAATTTTCCGCCCGGTCCTAAAACGAATTCTGAGTCAAACAATACTTGCTTTAAATCGATCAATTCTTGATTGACTTCGATGCGTAATGCTTGGAAAACTTGCGACAAATATTTCGCGCTTTCATTTTTTGGAATGCATGAGTCGATGGTATTTTTAAATTCTTCAACGGTGTTTAATGAGTTTCCGTTTCTGTTTTGAAGAATGGTTTTTACCAGCTTAAATGCATTCTTTATTTCACCGTAATGATTGAATACGTCGAGTAATTGTTTTTCAGAATAGGTTTGAATCACTTTTACCGCAGTAAGTGGTGATTGAATATCCATTCTCATGTCCAATGGTCCATCAGAACGGTGTGCAAACCCTCTATCGTTGTGGTCGATTTGGTAGGAAGATATCCCCAAATCCCCCAAAATGCCATCAATCGGAGTGACATTCATGTACTCCAAAAACTGACGCATGTATCTAAAGTTATGATTTACGAGTGTAAAACGTGGATCATCGATGGCATTGTTCAATGCATGCTGGTCTCTATCGAAGGAGATCAATCGACCGTTTTCGCTAAGTAGATTTAAAATGGCGCGCGAATGTCCACCACCGCCGAAGGTAAGGTCAACGTAGGTGCCATTGGGGTTGTGAACCAAGGCGTTTACGCTTTCGTTGAGTAATACGGGTATGTGATAGTTCGTGGTCATTTGCAAACAGTTAAGCCAACGGCTTAGTCCTGTTCACCAGTTTGGGATTTCTTTTGATGGAAATTCTTTGCCAATTCGCTCAATTCATTGGATTCAACATCGAGTTCAGACTCATACAACGCTTTATCCCAGATTTCTACCTTGTTGCCAAATGCACTCATCACCACCTCGTCGCCGAATCCTGCATATTCCATTAGTTTTTTAGGAATCAGAATGCGTTGCGCATTATCGATGGAAATCAAATTGGCACCATTAGTAAAAATACGTTTGAAGCGTCGAATCTCAGGACTCATGAAGTCATCCACGGCATTGAGTTTTTCGGTTTCCTTCAACCAATCTTCTTTGGTGTACAGAACCAAACATTTTTCAAAACCCCGGTTTATTACGAGCATACTATCAGCATCCTCAGGGAATTGAGCCCTAAGTTTAGACGGAAGGGATAGTCTTCCCTTGTTGTCTAGCTTGCAATAATACTCTCCAATAAAGCCTGGCATTTTGCTGTCGGTTTCTGTCTGCTAAATAAATACAGAATTTTCCACTTTTTCCCACATTTTCCCAAAATTAGCCACCACTTTTCCACATATCTTTAAAAATCGGGTATTTAAAGGGGTTTTGGGGCGAGTTGGATGATGTGTTTGTTCTGTTTCTTATGGCAATTATACTTTAAATACCTTGAAAAACCAAGGTTTTGCACATTGTGGGGCAAAGTGGGGTAAAATATTTCTATTTTTTGAGTGTGATTGAGTAATTTTACCAAAAATGGGATCCATGAACGTCCGTTGGTTGATATCGCTATTTTGTTTTGGTTTTCTGGGGATGGATGTTGCTCATTCGCAGGTGGTAAATCAATGGTTAATTGACGGACAGCTCCGAAATTTTGGATACGATTTGGGCGTAGGATATAAACAAGGACTCAAGGAGCAGCCTCAGCAACGTACGCTTGGTATTCGGGTAGGAGCTCTGAATTCCCCCCGTGAAATATACGTGATCAATAATTCATTGCCCGGAAGTCAAGCATTCAAATTAGACAAAATCAACTATGCATGGACGGTTAGACCTTATGTCTCGTTTCACCATGAATTCAATCAAAGAAAATCGCGCAACGAAGTTGCCATGAGTGCTTTTGGAAGTGTTCAATTGCCTGTGGCCTATGTTTGGCCTATATATATATGGTTGTATGAAGGGAATACTCCATTTGATGGATATTCAGATGTACGGTACAATCCCGAAATCCACGACTCGCGATTTATTGGGGGAACGGCTTCGTTCACCCGGGGATTTGGAAAAGGAAAATTCACGCCCGGACTGGGGTTGAGCGCCGGAATTTCGCTGGAATGGGGAAGTTATAGATCCTTGTCGAACATGTTGAGCGTAGGCGTTATGACGGATGCATTTGTTCAAAAAATTCCATTAATGCACACAACAGAAAATAATGCCTTTATCTTTCCTATGCTATTCGTTAATTTTGCATTTGGATTTGGAGAATAAGTAAAAAACGTCATGATTGAATTACCCATAGTTGCTAAAGAAAAAAAGGGACCAACAAAACCCAAATGGTTGAAAATTGATATTCCCATTGGGGAAAATTATACCCGTGTCAAGCGAATTGTAAAGGAGTATAAATTGCATACAATTTGCGAAGACGGGCGTTGTCCAAACATGGGTGAATGCTGGGGAGAAGGTACAGCAACCTTCATGATTTTGGGGAATGTATGTACCCGAAGTTGTTCTTTTTGTGCGGTAGCAACGGGTCGTCCCGGTAGTTATGATACCGACGAACCTCAACGCGTTGCAGAAGCAGTTCGATTAATGGGTGTGAAACATTGCGTAATTACCTCGGTGAATCGCGATGAATTAAAAGATAAAGGAGCAACGGTTTGGGCGGAAACTATTAAAGCGGTGAAATTAGCCTCTCCAGAAACCACCATAGAAACACTTATTCCTGATTTCAAAGCAGAGTGGGATTTGTTGTACATGGTTTTGGATGCCAAGCCCGAGGTAGTTTCACATAATATGGAAACGGTGGAGGAATTGTATCGATTGGTACGTCCCCAAGCGAAATACATGCGCAGCTTAGAGCAAATCAAACGCACCAAAGAATACGGTGCTCGAACCAAAAGTGGTGCGATGTTGGGTTGTGGTGAAACCGATGATCAAGTTAAAAAACTTATCAATGATTTGCGAGAACACGGATGTGACGTTTTAACCTTGGGACAATATTTACAGCCAACCAAAATGCACCTACCAGTGGCGGAATATGTACATCCAGATAAGTTCAAATTTTGGGAAGAATACGGCTTGTCATTGGGTTTCAGATTTGTGGAAAGTGGTCCCTTGGTGAGAAGCTCTTACCACGCAGAAAAGCATATTCACTGATTTTTAAGTTGCAGTTTTTGCAACAAGAAGTCAAATTATGAACAAAAAATTGCAATAAATCCTAAAAAACAACGGGATATAACTTTGTAAAAGCAGGGTTTATTCCTTTTATTTGCATTTAATCTCCTTTGATAAATTAAAGGGAAACTAAATATTAAAAAAACTTCAATATGAGGATGAATAAAATACTACCAGTAATTCTTTCATTAGCAATTTCTGGCGCCGTTGTAAAATGGGCAGATGTTGTTAAGTCTCCATCGTTTAAGATGTTCGCATCTGGCGAAAAGGAAGAAGGACCTGAATCTGAAGAACAGGACATTCGCGGTGCTATCGAGTCAGTCTACAGCATGCGTATGAACGAAAAAACGGGCACGTTGGATCCACAATGGATGATGGATGCTGTCAATCAAGCTAATGATATGCAGGCCATCTCTAAACGTTTGAACAAAAATATCGTTTGGGAAGGTTTGGGTCCAGATAACGTGGGTGGACGTATTCGTGCTTTCATGATCAGTAACAAAGAAAAAAATGTTTGGTTTGCTGGTGGTGTGAGTGGTGGATTGTTCCGTTCAAATACCTACGGCCAATCTTGGACACCTGTAAACGACATGCAAGAAAACTTAAACGTTACTTGTATTGCTCAATTGCCTAACGGAAAAATCTTCTACGGAACAGGTGAGGGTGGATTTACCAACCTATCCGGTACACGTAATGGTTCTCCTGCATTCATTGGTAATGGTGTGTATGAAAGTAAGGATCAAACTGGAACTGATTTCAGTTTGGTAGCAACTGCGAAGGATTCACGTTTCCACCAATGTAATGGTATGGCGGCATCTCCATCTCAAGACATTTTGTACGTAGCAACAGAAAGTGGTTTATTTGAATTGAATTACACTTCAGGTTCAACTCCAGTTATTACACGTCTTGCTGGTGGTGCAGTTCGCGAAGTTAAAGTAGATAAAAATGGAACCGTATGGGCGAGTTCAAGTTCAGGATCTGTTTACAAGAAAACCGCTTCAGGTACTTTGTCAACAGTGAACACGGGATACAGCAGTGGTGGAAGAACCGCTATTGGTATTTCACCTGATGATGAAAACGTTGTTTATACTATGGGTGCTGGTGCAAATGGTAAATTAGTAGCATTGTATCGCACAAAAGACGGCGGTTCAAAATGGGAAATCTTGATGACCGGAAACTCAGTAACTGATATTTTTGGTCCAAACTCTCAAGGTTGGTACGATAACGTTTGTTCAGTTGTTCCTGGATCAAATAGCAAAAAAGTAATCTTGGGTGGTGTTGATTTGGCTACTTGGGATGAAGTAAACGGTTACAGACAAATCGGAAGCACCTTCGGTGCACCTTGGAATCAACAATACGTGCATGCCGATAAGCATTTAATTGAATGGAATATGGACACGAAGCCTGCAACCTGTATCGTTGGTTGCGATGGTGGTTTGTTCGCATCTAAAGATTTGTCTGTATGGACAAACATTAACAGAGGTTTTACTACCTTACAATTATATAACGTTGCCGCGAATTACTTAGGTCATGTTGTAGGTGGAGCTCAAGATAACGGAACTCAATTGATCAACTACAGTGGTAATTCTATAAACGGAAAATTATCACAAACTGCCTTGAGTATTTATGGTGGTGATGGTTTTGACGTTGAATTCTCGAAATTCAATCCTAAAGTGGTTTTTGCATCTACTTATTATGGTAGAGTAGTACGCAGTAGCAACCAAGGTCAATCCATGGGTACTTTCTGGGACGAGCGTCAAGCAGGAACTGTTCAGTCTGATTTCAACACTACTTTCTGTTTGTGGGAAAAAGATGAAAAAGAATCACGTTTGTATCTTTCCAAAGATCAAGAGGTTTGGGCAGCAATCAATCCAACCAATTTCGCTGATCAAGTTAATTGGATTCTAGTGGCTAAAGGATTAGGTGGTTCTCGTATTATCGAAATGGATTACACTCCTGAAGGAAACCATTTATTTATTGCAAAAGCGGGATCTTTGTGGAGAATTGATGGTTTGAATGATGCTGATTATTCTTTGGATGCTAATCCTAAAGCAACGGACGTTCCTACTGCGATTTCTCAAAAGCAATTAACTGTTACAGGTGCTTCTGGTCGCGTTGTGACTTCTGTAAATGTAAACATGAATAACGCAAATCACGTGGTAATTACCTTAGGTGGTTATGGCAATACGCGTTTCGTTATGGAATCGAATGATGCATTGGCTGACAATCCAACCTGGACAGATATTACTGGTAACTTGCCTTCAATGCCTGTTTATGATGCTGTAATTGATCCAGACGATGAAAACAGAATCGTAATAGGTACGGATTTGGGTATTTGGGTAACTGAGAATGGTGGAACGACTTGGACTGAAGCGAATCAAGGTATGGCTCGTGTTCCAGTGTTTGAAATCAGAGGTTACGAATGGAAGCCTTGGATGGGTATGGAAATGTACATCGGTACTCATGGTCGTGGATATTTCAAAAGCAGCACATTGTTGAGCAGTACTAAGAAAATAAATCGTGCTCAATTGGTATTGAATGCATATCCTAATCCTGCAACCGATAAAGCAACATTGGCTTTCCAAGCTCCTAAATCAGGTTCAGCAACTGTTTCTGTAATTGGATTGGATGGACGCGAAGTGTTCAACAAGCAATTTGCTGTAAACTCAGGTAAAAATGAATTGTCAATCAATACCGAGAATTACACTTCAGGATACTATTTCGTTAAAGTAACTTTATCAAACGGCAGCAGCCAATCGGTAAAGTTGATGGTTAAATAACCTGAATAAATGTAAATATTTCACAGAAAAGGCTGCCCTAGGGCAGCCTTTTCTATTAACGAGCTAGTTCTATATTGCCTCTTTAACAGGTGTACTTAGTTACTCATTATAAAAAAATTCCCCAGAAAAAACCATTTCGGCGGGTCCAATCAGCCAGATATTCTCGAATCCTGAATCTGATTTTTCAAATTCTACCGATAAATCACCACCTCGGGTGTTAACGTTGATCGTTCCTTTTTGCAGGTTGTTCTCAATGGCACAGGTTAATGCAGCGGCAGTAACTCCGGTTCCGCAACTCAATGTTTCATCTTCCACACCGCGTTCATAGGTTCGCATAGACAACGTATTGGGACTGGAAACGGATATGGTATTGACGTTTATACCATCTTTTTTAAAAGTTTCTGAATACCGTATGGATTTTGCCCAATCTACAAATTCCTTTTCATCAATTTGAATTACATCGTTGTTGCTAATTTGGATGTAGTGGGGAGACCCTGTATTAAGTATGCAATAGTCTTTTTGATGATGTTCCCATGAATTTACATTGTTCATTTTTAATCTCACCACATGGGATTGAATTTCAGCCGTATGCTCGCCATCAGGTGCCCAAAATTTGAGTAATTCATTCCCAATCCCCAACATAGATGCCCACTTAGAAATGGCTCTTCCGCCGTTACCACACATAGAACTGGTGTTACCATCGGAATTGTAGTAGATCATCTCAAAATCGTAACCAGTTTTATTTTGAATAATCATTAGACCATCTGCGCCAATTCCGAATTTTCGATCACACATTTTTGCCACGGGCAAAGAAGTGAACGTATGATTTCTGCCATCTAAAATGATAAAATCGTTTCCAGTAGCTTGGAATTTTACAAAAGGAATAGTTTTCATATCGAAAATAAATTAATGTGAACTGAATAAAATAATGACAAAAATTGCGACTTGATTGGCTGTTTATTGACTAAATAAGCTGGTTATTGTTGACCACTATCCTGAATCAGCTTAATAATTTGTTTGTTTTTTATGGGGGATGGGTTAGCGATGTCGCTAGGAATAACCCCCGGTAATTTATATATCTGATTCGGTCCTAATTCTAGGAAATAGTCGGAATCAACATGGTAAATGAGAGGGTTTTCACCCGATAAATTATATAAATCTAAATAAATGGTTGATTTGTTTTTATAAATTTTTAGCGAACTAATTCGGCTTTTTGCCCCATTATCTTGGTCAAAAAAGTTCAATACAAATCGTTGATTTTGACTGTAAGAAGTTGAAGGTTCGTTTTTGGAATTCAATTGAACGGAAACCAACGAAATCTTTCGCACAAAATGGATTTCACCCGAATTATTGCTGCTCGAAATAGGTGTTTCAGATTTGTCAAGTTCTGTGTCGGCCGAACGAGCTGTTTTGGAGAGACTGGAAGCTGTAGGTGTACGAGCAGCATCTTTGTCCATTTTTTTTAATCGAACATCCTCCGACTTTTGTTTTATAGCAATTTCGGGAGCGGCTGAATTTGTTTTGCTGATATCTTCGGCATCAACAACGGAACCTTCTTGCGAATAGGCCTCATTATTTTCAGGCTGTTGATTGGGAATATTCATGGCCAAAACATCGTCAGTTTGAGGTTCATCAGGATTGTTTGTGGCAATCATCGAATCGGCAGAGTAATAATATGCTGTTGATGTATCTGTGCTTTGACTGTTGTTGTTTGAACGTTTTTTCCAAAATTTTGCTTTTTCCCCTGACTTTTTCGATAAGGAAATAAAATCTTTTGTGGGTTGAAACGAACCTGTTTTGGTGTACTGATAAATGGCCACATAACCCACCATTAAAATGGTAACGGTGGCAGCAGCATATACCCATAAATTGGTTTCAGTTTCCGTACTTTCTTCTTCTACACGAGAACGAATGTATTCCTTGAGTTCTTCTTGTCCCTCGGATTCAATACCCTCCACCAGGTTTTTATAAAACTCAACTTCTTCACGCAAAGCAGAATTCGAAGCCAATTCGGTTTCGAATTGCTCGCGTTCCACGGTTGTCATTTCCTGGTCCAAATAGGCAATTATACGTTCAAATTCATTGCTCATATTAAGACTGATAAAAATCGGTGGAACTGAATTTACTTTTTACTTTTTTTGCCAACTCCTGCAAACATTGGTGTTTTTTTGCTTTTGCAACGTTTGCATTCGCAAAATGGTTGGCTTGGGCGATGGTTTTCATATCAAATCCATCAAAATAATACATCAATAGAACTTGACGACATGTTTCGCCCATATCGTTTAAAAATTGACGCACGATGCCCAAATCCATTTTTCCCGTATCAGCGGAGTACGATTCATCCGAAGCGGTGAGATGGACGTTTTTGTCGTCAACTAAGCGTTTGTTTTTGTTCCATTGTTTATGCCAAAGATTTTTAACAATGGAGTATAAATAGGTGCCGGGTTGGGAGGTAAGTTCAAACCCTTGTTTCCGGGCATTTTGCCAAAGTACGACTAAGGCATCTTGCAGTAAATCTTCTGCATCCTCTGTAGAACCGTTGTTTTTCAAAATAAATTGTTTAATCATTTCCTCATGTTCTTTGTACAGTGTAATCAAAATTTCCCTGTCACCGTTCTTTAAACAGTGCATTACTTCTTGACTCGTTGTGTATCTCACTGACATTTCACGGAATATGAATACGGTTTTATCGAAAAAGGTAAACGAATTCGATTGCAAATTAAATCAAGAAGTCGATTTTTGCGTTGTTTTACATCAAATTCATCATAAAAAATTACATATATGGAAAAGTTCTTTCAAAAGCACAAGCTATTCACATTATTATTCACCGGAATTGCAGGTGGTGCCATGAGTTTGTTTGGGTTTTATTTGGTGGCTCCGGGGAAGTTTAAATCCTCCGACATCGAACAAATGCAGAATTCATCTGCACAACTTGCGCGGTATGCCAGTTTGAACACCGTTCCAGCATTTGATTTTACAGGTGTTTCAGAAATTGCCAATCCAGCTGTAGTTCACATTAAAACAGTGAGTGGTTCAAGTAGTAATTCTGGTTCTCGTCAACAAATGCCCCCAATGGATCCATTTGAGTTTTTTAGAGGTCCCGGATTTCAATTTGAAAACCCAGGGCCTAGAATGGCATCTGGATCTGGAGTCATTATTTCAGATGATGGTTATATCGTAACCAATAATCACGTAGTTGAAAATGCCAATAAAATTGAGGTAACTCTTAACGATAAGCGAACCTACATAGCCGAACTGATAGGTGCTGATAAAAACACGGATTTGGCATTGTTGAGAATTGGAGAATCTGAATTGCCATTTTTGAAATTAGGTAATTCAGACGACGTAAAAGTGGGTCAATGGGTTGTCGCTGTGGGTAATCCGCTGAACTTGACCTCTACCGTTACGTTGGGAATTGTTAGTGCCGTTGGGCGAAATATTGATTTGTTGAGAAGTAAAGGCAATCAGTACGCTATTGAGAATTTTATTCAAACGGATGCCGCAATTAATCCAGGGAACTCAGGTGGAGCATTGGTAAATGTTGCAGGTGAATTAATTGGTATCAACACCGCCATTGCTTCAGAAACTGGATCGTATTCAGGATATGGTTTTGCCATTCCCGTTAATTTAATGAAGAAAGTGGTGAACGATATCATGAAATACGGAACCGTTCAGCGTGCAATTCTAGGCGTATCTATTCAGGAAGTGACTCAAGAGTTATTGGAACAAAAAGGATTAGACAATTTAAAAGGCGTTTACATTGCTGACGTAGTTGAAGGCGGAGCAGCCGATAAAGCGGGCGTTAAAAAAGACGACGTAATTCTAAAAATCAATGGAGATGAAGTGAATTCATCCTCAAAACTTCAAGAAAAAGTGGGTGAGTACCGTCCTGGTGATAAAGTTACCTTAACTATTAAACGCAAAGGGAAGATTATTGAAATACCAGCGACATTGTTGAGTAAAGACGGGTCTTCGAAATTGGAAACGGTTGCAAAGACAACAGCTACTGAATTTCAAGGAGTATCGTTGGTTAATACCTCGCGCGAAGAAAGAACCAAATTGGGTATCAAGTCAGGAGTGAAAGTGGAAAAAATAGAGAATGGTGCATTTAAGGCTGCTGGAATCCCCAAAGGATTTGTAATTACACACATCAACAACGAGCCCGTTTACTCAGCACAAGGAGCAGTAAGTGTGTTCGAAGCACTTAAAGGTAGTATTGTTGTTGAAGGAATCTTGCCGGGTGCAGGTGAGAAGATTTATGCAGTGAAATTACCTAAATCAGAATCAAAAACGGAAGAATAAAATCAATCCTCAATAATTGTGGGAGGTTTAGAGAAACCTGAATTCCAACCAGCTGATTCATCTTCGTCATCGTTGCCGAATTGGTCAAATGCGGATCCGGAATTGGGTTTTCCAGAACTAAATGAATTGAATCCAGCATTGGAAGCAGAATTGTCTAAACCGCCTGGAAATCCGCCATTATTGGGAGGATTAAAAATCGGATTCGGGTTAAACCCACCTGCTGGAGTATCAAATGGAGACGGTGAATCATCTGCCGCATAGTAATCGTCTCCTTTGTTCATTTTTGATTCGACGGTGTGTACGGTGAATGATGCAGTAGGTGCGCCACCTTGATATTCAGAGTTTTGAGATCGGATGCTTTCTCTTTCGTAGGATGATAAATCTTGGAATTTTGAAAATTCACCCACGAATTTACAAAAGGCAGAACCCACCGATCCGTGACGGTTTTTAGCAATGATTACTTCGGTCAAACCTTGAATTCCGTAATCGATTTCTCCGTCTGCCGCAGCACGTCCCGCGTTGTCAGATGTGTCCATTCCCATTTTGGAGTAGTATTCGTTACGGTACAAGAACATTACCATATCCGCGTCTTGTTCAATAGATCCCGATTCACGTAAGTCGGAAAGTTGGGGACGTTTATTCTGACGTTTTTCAACTTCACGACTCAACTGCGCCAAGGCAATAACGGGAATACTTAATTCTTTTGCTAATGCTTTTAAAGATCGAGAAATAAAGGCAATTTCTTGTTCGCGGTTTCCTTGACCTTTAGTTTCATGACGAAGCAACTGAAGGTAATCGACTACTACCATATCCAAACCATGTTGCGAATGTACACGTCGGCATTTGGCGTTTAAGTCAAAAATGGAAAGCTGTGGAGTATCGTCAATAAATATTTTAGCAGAACTTAAATTGTTGGTTTCGGTAGTTAAACGTTCCCATTCCTCTTCGGTGAGGGTACTCTTTTTGATTTTTTCTCCTTGTACCATGGCTTCAGCAGAAATTAGACGATTTACCAACTGAATATCGGCCATCTCCAGAGAGAAAATCATGACGCTTTTTTTATGGTCAACAGCTGCATTTCTAACCAAGCTGAGGGCAAATGCTGTTTTACCCATCGCTGGACGAGCGGCAAGAATAACCAAGTCAGAGGGTTGCCATCCCCCGTTAATACGATCGATATCTCCAAAACCGGAAGCGACACCGGTAACGCCATTGTTTTCGGAGGATCTTCTAGCGTCGATTTCTTTCAATGAAGTGTTGATCAACATAGAGATTTCCTGGAAATTTCGCTTTAAACCGGCATTTTTAATTTCATATAATTTGGATTCGGATTCGTCGAGAAGTTCGAACGCATCCTTGGAATCGTCGTAAGCTTCAAATTGAATTCTACCTGTAACGTCGATGAGTGAACGTTGAATGAATTTTTGAGTTAAAATTCGGGCGTGGAATTCAATATTGGCAGCGGATGAAACTTTATTGGTGAGCTGAGCCAAGTAAAAATATCCTCCTGCGATTTCAAGTTTACCGTGATTTTTTAGGTAATTTGAGACGGTGAGCAGGTCAATGGCCATCGATGCACTTTGGTAAAGTGTTTGAATGGCTCTGAAAATTTCTTTGTTTTGGGGATTGTAAAAGTGATCGGGAGAGAGAATGTCAATTACCTGATGGATTTTGTCTTTTTCCAGCATCATTGCACCTAAAACTGCTTCTTCAAGTTCAACAGCATTAGGGGGCATACGACCGTCGCGATCGCGGAAAAACTCAGTTGGAACAACTTTCTTCTTTCGATTATTTGAGGTGTACTGCTCTTCCATAGGACTTTCAAAGTTAGTTCATTTTGGCTCGTTTTGGGGGAAGTAAAAGCGAAATAGTTTTTCACAAAATGGCAAAGAGATGGGAAAAGTTTTAACGTAAAAAAAGGGCTGAAATTTAATTCCGTCTTATTTTATGAACATATTATCTAAACGACAATATTTTCTGTCGAATTCCACCCCCGTTTTCACTTGCTATCTGTTATCTTTGAAAAACGAACATTTATGGAAGCAAAATTTTCTCCTCGAGTAAAGGAAGTCATACAATACAGTCGTGAAGAAGCCATTCGCTTGGGGCATGATTATATCGGATGTGAACACTTGTTATTAGGAATCATCCGCGAAGGTGAAGGTAAAGCATTTCAAACTTTAGTGCTATTGGATATCGATACGCTGCGCTTGAAGAAGAGTGTGGAGGATGCCATTCGAGGCACAGCAAATAAAACCTCCAATTTGGGCAATATTCCTTTGACTAAACAAGCGGAAAAAGCGTTGAAAATTACGTATTTGGAAGCGAAAATATTCAAAACCGATTTAATAGGAACCGAACATTTATTGCTTTCTATTTTGAGGGATGAAGATAACGTGGCGTCTAAAGTACTTACCCAATACGGCGTGAGTTACGATGTGTTTAAATCGGCTTTGGAGGAAGGTGTTGAGCCATTCAGAGATGAAACTCCTAACCGCGAAGACGGAGATACTCCCGAAGATTTTTATCGCGATGAGCAAAAAGAAAAATTGGCATCTAAATCCAAGGTAAAATCCAAAACTCCCGTTTTGGATAATTTCGGAAGAGACTTAACCAAAGCGGCTGAAGATGGTAAATTGGATCCTATTGTGGGAAGAGAAAAAGAAATTGAACGCGTAAGCCAAATTCTATCCCGCAGAAAGAAAAATAATCCCGTTTTAATTGGTGAACCCGGCGTAGGAAAAACCGCCATTGCCGAAGGTTTGGCCTTGAGAATTGTTCAACGCAAAGTTTCTCGCGTTTTATTTAATAAGCGTGTAGTAAGTCTGGATTTGGCCAGCATGGTTGCCGGAACTAAATACCGCGGACAATTCGAAGAGCGCATGAAAGCCTTGATGATGGAATTGGAAAAGGCGGAAGACGTTATTCTATTTATCGATGAAATTCATACCATTGTTGGGGCAGGTGGAGCATCAGGCTCTTTGGATGCCAGCAATATGTTTAAACCTGCATTGGCGCGTGGCGAAATCCAATGTATCGGTGCAACTACCTTAGATGAGTACCGTCAGTACATTGAAAAAGATGGAGCATTGGAACGTCGTTTCCAAATGGTGCTGATCCAGCCCGCATCTGCTGATGAAACGGTAGAAATTTTACACAATATCAAAGGAAAATACGAAGATCACCACAGTGTTCAGTATTCCGATGAAGCCATTAAGGCTTGCGTGGATCTAAGCGTTCGTTACATGAGTGATCGTCATTTGCCCGATAAAGCTATTGATATCCTGGATGAAGCGGGTGCTCGTGTGCATATTTCGAATATCCATGTTCCTACCGAAATCGTGGATTTAGAAGCACAAATCGAAGAAATTAAACAAGAGAAAAATCGCGTTGTAAAAAGCCAAAACTTCGAAGAAGCGGCAAAACTGCGCGACACAGAAAAACGTTTGCTCGAAAATCTTGAAGCTGCAAAAACAGCTTGGGAAAATCAAGCCAAAGAAGAGCGTTACCAAGTAACCGAAGACGATATCGCAACGGTAATTAGCATGATCACTGGAATTCCGGTGAAACGCATGGGTGAAGATGAAAGTCAGCGCCTCTTGCACATGGCCGATACCTTGAAAAAACGCGTTATTGGACAAGATAAAGCAGTAGATAAATTAACCAAAACCATCCAACGTACTCGTGCGGGCTTCAAGGAACCCAATCGTCCTATAGGATCATTCATCTTCTTAGGACCTACCGGTGTTGGTAAAACAGAATTAGCCAAAACCCTGTCCGAATTTTTATTTGATACAGACGATGCTTTGATTCGTGTTGACATGAGTGAATACATGGAGAAATTTGCCGTTAGCCGTTTGGTGGGGGCGCCTCCAGGTTATGTGGGTTATGAAGAAGGCGGTTTGTTGACCGAAAAAGTGCGCAGAAAACCATATTCTGTTGTACTTTTTGATGAAGTTGAAAAAGCACATCCCGACGTATTTAACTTAATGTTGCAAGCGTTGGATGAAGGGTATATGACGGATTCTGGGGGACGTAAGATCGATTTCCGAAACACCGTGATTATCATGACTTCTAACATTGGTTCAAGACAATTAAAGGATTTTGGTACCGGTGTGGGTTTTGGAACTCAAACCAAACAGGTGAATCAAGAAAAAGATTCCAAAATGGTGGTTGAAACCCAGTTGAAGAAATTCTTCTCTCCTGAATTCCTGAATCGTATCGATGATATCATCGTGTTTGATTCCCTCAAAAAAGAAGAAATCATCAAAATTTTGGATGTTCGCATGACACGTATGTTGAAGCGCATTGAAGATTTGGGCTACAATATTAGTATCACTGATTCTGCTAAGAGCTTCTTGGCTGACAAAGGTTTCGATGCAGACTTTGGTGCTCGTCCATTGCAACGTGCATTGCAAAAGTATTTGGAAGAACCTTTGGCAGAACGCGTGTTGCAAGGGTCTTTGAAGGAAGGCGATGAATTAGTGGTGGATCATGCCGAAGGCGCAGAAGAATTGACCATTTCAGCGGCAGGTAAAAAGCCAGCTAAGCCCAAGAAAACAAAAGAAGCGTAAGATTAAAATCTACGAATTCCAATAAATCGGTTCTGGTAATACGGTGACGACATTCTGTCGTACCGTATTCCACTGCTGGTTGCGGAGTGAATAAAATATACGTCGTCGGATACCTCGGTGATAATTCCCACGTGCCCTACTAGCGTTCTACTTGCTCGTCGTCCAGAAAATAAAATCACATCACCGGGAAGTGCATCCACCACATCTACTGGAGTACCTTTTGCATAATATTCGCGTGAACTTACCGGAAGTTTTTGTCCGTTTCCATTCAAGTAACAATACGACACAAAGCCGCTGCAATCGAAGCCGGCTGGAGTTTTTCCGCCAGCGCGATAGGGTCGGTCTAGCATGGCAATGGCTTCATCGAGAATTTGATTGATTTCGGCAATTCGATTTGGGGCTAATGTGCTGTCAATCGTGTATTCCAATCGACTGCTGTCTCCATTTGGGATGATCTGATTCGCAGCTGTGTTTACAACCGAAATTTTAGATAAAATTAAATCCTTATTTGCATTCCATTCGCTGAACGAGTGCGAAAAACCGCTCTTCCATCCCCCGAAAAGAGTAAAAATGGATGCGACGATATAGGCGGGACGAATGAAAGTCATCAAAAGGATTTATTTTAATTTTTTAACAAAAGACTGATAGCGCGTTTGGTAAGTATTGCCTGTTTTACCACCCAAATCGGTCCAAATCTTTTTCATATCTGCTATTCGAGAATCAGAATTGGGGTGAGTGCTCAAAAATTCAGGGATTTTCACGCCTTGACCTTGCTTTTGCATTTTTTCAAAGAAACCAGCGCCACCAACGGGATTGTAAGAGGTGTTGTACAACCAACGAACGCTGAATTCGTCGGATTCCTTTTCAGCTTCACGACCGTAACTCAAATTCGCCACACCGGTTGCAATGCGTGCCAATTGTCCCTTGCCTTGTCCAAAAACCAAGTCCAGCAACAACTGGGCTCCGAATTCACGGGTCATGGCATCGGTGGAGTGGCGTTTATCCGCATGGGCCATTTCGTGGGCCATTACTCCCGCCAATTGATCTTCCGATTCTAAATATTTAAGAATTCCGGTGTAAAAATAAATGAAACCACCTGGTGCGCAGAACGCATTCAGCGTAGTGTCGTCATTGATAATGCGAATTCTCCAAGAGAATGCCTTCTCGTATTCGAGTTCATTGTTCTTGAGGATGCTATCGCGTACAGAATACAAATATTGGTATGCGAATGCATTGGTTGCGCTATCCAAAATGATCTTTTTGTTTTGTTCTTCGAAGCTATTTGACACTTGATAACCCAATTCTACGTCCTTTTCAACGGGGAAAATATTGAGGTTTTTCGACCAATTTCCACAGCTATTCATCAAGGCCACTAAAGCCACTGCAATCAATGATAATTTGAATTTGGATAAAGATTTAAATTGCGCCATTTCGGTGCAAAAATACAAAATTTAGACCATTAAAACGGATACCCAATACCAATAGCAATAGCCGTTTCTTGAAGTACAAAGGTTCTGAATCCCGAATTTCGAACGGTTTCAGTAAAAATCCAGCGTTGGGTTTCAGGCAAACTCGGGTCGCGCAAAGGAATTCCCCAATCCACTCGGAACATGAAAATGCTCAAATCGAAACGCAAACCAATTCCCGTATTCAGCGCCACTTCCTTCATGAAATTTTGGCGACTAATTACACCGTACAAAGGATTTGCAACACCGCTTCTTTGCAGATTCCAGATGTTTCCCGCATCGAAGAAAATGGCACTTTCAATGAATTGTTTGATAATAGTAAAGCGGTATTCCAAATTGGCTTCTAATAGCAATTCTCCTGAACGGTCAATTCTCGAAGCCACTCCTTTAGGCGTATTGCCGGGTCCCAAGGTGCGGGGCTGCCAGGCGCGCAAGCTATTGCTTCCCCCGATAAAATAACGCTTATCGTAAGGTACCAAATTACTATTGCCATAGGGAATTGCAACGCCAGAATTGAAGCGGAAAGCAATTCCATTGAGCTCGTCAATATTGCGCTTCAAACGAAATTCCGCCTCGATTTTGGAGTATTGGAAATAATTCACCCCGAACAAATTATACACGCTGTCGCTGCGATAATTTTCATCCGACAGTTTTCGATACAAGTGGTGCCAGTTACCGCTGGTTTCAAAACCCAGTCGCACAAACTGCGATGTTTGACCCGGTTTGGATAAACTGTTGGAGTAAATAAAACCCAATTTAACGGGCGTAATGATTTGATCCGTAAACACCCGGCGTACGAATTCTTGATCCAGTTTGGGTAGCTGGGGAAGGAATTCGGGACTCACAATATTTCGGTTGTAACTGATTTCCAATGGTGTAATGAACCAACTCATTCGGGGTTTGATGAACTGAAACGACAATGAAGCCGGCAACGAACTTCGCGTGAAATTGATGTTTTGTTCGTATTGATAACTCAAACTCAATAAGGTGTTTTTTTGGTCGAATTGGCGCAAGGGCTTCACTCGGTCTAAGGCACTTAAACCGGGTAATTTCAAACTCGCTACCAGTCCCTGTTGCAAACCCGTAAACAGCTCTGAAAAATTGCCTTTTTTGAAAATCGCTTCGTAAGAAGTGATGGAAGACAATTTGAAATATTCCGCATTCCCGAAAACGTTTCTGTTTGAAAACGACACGATTCCCGCTAAACCAAAGCTTCGCTGCTGGCTGGTAATGAAGTTCAATCCCGAGCTACCTTGAGGAGAATACAACAACTGTGGTTCGGTTGAAAAACTCAAGCGCGGAAAGGTTTTGAGGTAAATCATGGGACGGATGATCCCACTGTCATTGTCGATCGATTGTCGGATATCAATTCCCGAGTACAAACCCGTTTCGGAGAGTTTTCTGTAGGTTTCCGTCCACCGACTTTGGGAAAAATAATCTCCCGAATCCATGGTGATCGTTTTTTTGAAATTTTTTGATTTCAGGGGATAGTGATTCAGTTGTACATCCAAGCCGGGGTACTGCACCCGTTGCGGATAATTGTTCAACAAATAATCTTTGTTGGTGTTGAAGTACACCGTAACGTTTCCGATGGTGTATTTTTTGTGTGTTTTGGAATTGGTTGGAGGCAGCAATCGAATTTTAACCTGAGTTTGTTTGGTCGATTGATTGGTGTCGATTTCAAATTTAATGGACTCCAAACTCACGGTGAAATATCCAGAATCTCTCAATTGCGAAGCAATGTAATCTTGTCCTTCGCTGAATTTATTTAGGTTGCAGGGCCAATACATACGAAACAAACCACTGGATTGGGTGGCGTTTTTCACGATACTCAACATGGTAGAGTCGGGCGCATCGTACTGAATTTTTTGAATGGTGTAGGGCTTATTGGCAACGGCGATATAGGTTACATAGGCCTTTTTTCTGCGGGTTTTGACTTCGTAGGTGCAAGTGGCGTCGAAGTAGCCTTTATTGAATAAGTAGAATTTGATGTTATCGGCTGAAACCTGTGCCAATTGCGGATTGTATATAACCGGCGCTTCACCCAAATTATTGCGCATTTTTTTTCTCCAGCCAATGGAGTCGTTGAGTTCCGGATGCTTTATGCTGGTACCCAGGGCATGAACCCATAAAAAGATGGGCAACTGATTGAATAATACTCGCTTATTGGTTCGGTGCAGGATTTGGGCTTTGAAATCGCCATCAATTCGGGTTTCTGAAACGATTTTTACCTTGTTTCGACGCAGTAAATGTTGATCTTGGGGGATGATTTTTCTGACCCCGCATCCCCCGAAAAAAAGCGAAATACCCCATACAACCGCTATGGCTTTGGGAAATAAAATCGCATATTTGTAGCGGGAAAATGACATCACAACAAGAAATAAAACAGTTTGCTTCGCTGAAGCTTCCGAAATATCGACAAAAATATGGCCAATTCCTCGTTGAAGGTCGTAAAGTAGTAGAGGAAGTATTCCACAGTGACCTGTATGTGGTGCGAATACTGTTCACTTCTGAGTATGCTCAAAAACACGGAGTGGGCGATAATTGGGATCAAATTTCGAGCAAAGACATG